>ENA-ORBV01001167-ORBV01001167.1-microbial-mat-metagenome-genome-assembly--contig:-NODE-1167-length-59393-cov-15.196423_pt1 | contig 59393 bp, 70 predicted proteins | sample MGYA00237777_ERZ505514 | MGnify/ENA primary metagenome ERZ505514 (study PRJEB26160, sample SAMN06269048) | microbial mat metagenome | isolation source: Oligotrophic lake microbial mat | place...
GATCATGCCCTGACCGGTGACCACGCGTCCACCGACTACGGCCACTGCTCCGGCGTTAATGAGCTTCTGCTTCTCGGCCCCCGAGAGCGACTTCCAACCACCATCGCGAAACTTCTCCCAGGATCCCTTGAAGGTCGCGTTACCGGTGGTGGAGGCGGCATTGAGGCCGGCGCCGGCTGCTGGCGAGGACTTGCCCATGCCGGGGTCGGTGACATCGAGGCCATCGCCCCTCTTCGGCTTGCCGGTCGTAAGGTTCGCGAACGGGTTTTCTGCCTTGGCCTTGGGGGCTGCAGCGCCAGCGGGGCGCTTGCCAGCCTTGGCCGCTGCGTCCGCAGCTCCCGGGTTTCCAGCCTTGGCCGCCGCCGCTCTGGCCGCCGGGGCCTCTGCCGGTGCGGAACCTCCAGCCCTGGTCGAAGAAGGCGCCTTCGGCGACTCGGGTGCCTTGGCCGGGGCGGTGCTCTTGGCCACCAGCCCGTCGACCTTCGCCTTCTGCTTCACCACGGACTTGTCCAGGCTTGCAGCCGCACTCTGCCGAGCATCGGCAATCATTCCAGGTTTCGCCGCGCCCAGCTCCCTGAGCTTGGCTGCGGCGGCTTGGGTCTTCGCCAGGCTGGCCTTGCCCCTGGCAATGCGTCCCTCTGCCGTGAACGGCGCCTTGATCTTGCCGGCGAGCGCCTTGGCATCCTGGCCGAGCATCTTCGCCCCAATGCGAGCCTTGGCAACCTGGCCGCCGATGGCAGCCTTGGCGTCAGCCGCGAGCATCTTGGCGCCCATCCGCGCAGGGGCTGTAGCGCCGGCAACACCGGCGGCCGCCCGCCTGGCACCTCCGCCCGCAATGCCCTTGATGGCCGCGCCGCCGGCGCGAATCAGGGCGCCGAGGAACGCCTCCTTCTCCATCAGCGCATGTTCGGTTAGGTCGCGACCGATCTTGGCCATCTCGCCGCGCAGCCATGGGATGTGACTTGGATCCAGTCCGTCAGCTAGATGTCCGCTGGCAGCGACCAAGTCGGCGTAGATGGCCTCTCCGGCCACCTTGTCGAACACATGACTGAACTCTTCTTCGGTCATCTCGCACTGCTCGAGGAGCTGGTCGATGTAGGCGCCGGCCCGCTTCTGCATGCCCATGCTCATGCCACATGGACCGGCAATCTTCAGAATGCCGATGTCGCGGTCTAGACGAGCAGCGACCTTCTCGAAGGTTGCCCCCTCAAGCAGATTCTCCATCGCCGTCTTCATCAGCGTCTGCGACGCCGTGGGACGGCTGGCCTCCGCCTGCTCGTTGGCCACCTTCTGAAAGAAGTCGGCATCGTCGTGCTGCGTAAGGTAGGCGAAGTGCTTGTTCATAGACTGTCTCCATCGACCCATCTGGGGCCTCTGCCGCGACCCCTGGCGGGATCAAACCCTGAGGATTCTACCTCAGATACTTCCTTCTCAATCGCATTGCGCACCTGGTCGATGACTTCCTGGCGGAACTCGGAGATCAGGTCTGCCACCTGTCTGGCAGCGTCGAGCCGTTCCTGCTCAGGCTCGGTCACGCCGGCACCGGCGGTGCAACTCCGATGTGGGAAGTGCCACCACCTGGCACCTTCTGCCTAATGGCATCGCGCCCCTCGAGGTATCGCTTCACCACCGCCAGCTTTACCAGGTGGACGTCGAGCGGGTTGCTATCATCCCAGTCAACCGTCGACGGATCGACGTCCTTGACCTTCTCCCAGGCCGAGGCAACTTCAGTCTTGAACCCGACGAGCCAGACTTTGCGGTCGATGACTTCCTGCGCTCCCGCGAACCACTCGTCGGGGGCATAGACGAAGCCGTTCTCTTCCAGGATGGCGGCGATATAGGCCTTCACCTCCCAGGAGAATTCCTCGTCGCCGCGCAGCGTTCTAAGAACCTGAACGCCGAACGCCGCCTGCGTCGGCATGATGGGCTGGAAGGCGCCGATGAGTGGGATCGTGTCGTTCCACGCAAGCGACGAGTTCTCGAACGTGTCCCAGTCAAGCCATGGAGCGTCGGTGACGGCTGCCAGACGGAGCGCCATGATCTTATTGCGGGCGACTTCGCCGACTGGGCCGAAGTCTCGGCGTAGCGCCCACCATAGAGTCTCCGGCTCCCACTCGACCCAGTCTTCCTGATAACGCATGCAGAGGATGTCGTAGACCTGCAGCGGGTGAGCTCGCTTGTCTGTGAACAACTTTCCGTGCGTCAGTCGCGAAGGAAGGTCGGGCTCAACCGGCGTCTCCTCGGAGGTCGGTGGCTCGGCGTCGGTTCGATCGAAGCCGTCCATGTCAACGCCGGCAGCTGACTCCTCCAGCGAGCCAAGCTCCTCGGGTGACGATGGCTCCGCCTCCTCGGTCTCCGGCTCCGCGGATGGCTGCGGAGCCTGCGGGGGCGACTGTCCCTCCAGCGCCTTGAGGGAGGACGGGGAGACGGACTGGACGCCAAGGATTGCTGCGGTGTCGGGCTCAAGATCGGTCGCGCGCTTAACGAGCGGCCCATCCTGCAGCATCGCTGCGAAGAAGCCCGCCTCCGCCTTATTCGGCGAGTGGCGGCTCATCGGCTACGCCTCGCCTGAGGCGATCTGCTTGATGACTTGCTTCTCGGGATCGGGCAGCGAGGCGAAGATCTCGGTGGGGTTCTTGTTGAACTGGTCGCAGAAAGCCTGACCGAAGTAGCCGACCATCTTGCCGGAATCGCAGGCCTTCCTCAGGTCCGCAGCTGTGACCTCGTCCCCGTCGACGTCCTCGGACCAGCCCTCGGCGATCTTGCCCATCGTGCTGGAATAGGGGTCGGACAGGCCCTTGTCGTAATACCGGGTCAGGCCAGTGGCCTGATCGAACACCTGGAGGGCCTGGGCCATATCGGACGGCGTGGTCTCGCCGAGTGACGACGCCAGCTTGTTCAGGATGTCGCGGGCGGGGGCGTTGCGCGGCAAGAGCGACTTGCGCTGCTCGAGGTGGGCGTCGACGTGCCGATTCCACGAAGTGGACGCCCACTTCGCAATCCCGGCATGGGTCGACAGGTCGACGTCCAGCTCATCGGCGCGGTTCCTGACGGAGAGCGCGAACCGATGACGGTACTCCGGCTGAAGGTCCATCGCGTACTTGTCAAAGTACGCGGCGGCCGTTTTCACATGCGTCGCGTCCGGCATCGCGTACTTGCGGATGACGGCGCCGTCGCTGGTCTGGATGACGAGTGCGTAGTGCTCGTTGGGCATCTCGACCATGGCGTTGACGTGAGCTGCCTCCGCCGTCTTCTCGATGAGCTCGCGCTGCGCCAGCTTGCGCAGCATCCAGCCGCTCTCCGAGCCTTCGACGAATGTATTGCTCTGGACCTCGTCGTCGACGCGGCAGGCGTACGCGTCGACCGCCTTGGAGCTCGGGACGTCGTAGGCGTCGCAGGCCGACTTGATAAACTTCGCGGCGACGAAGCGCGCGGGGAACGCCAGCTTCTCGTGCGCCTGCCCGAAGTACTGCGCCGACAGCCAGGCGTTGCCTGGGTCGTTGACAGGGAACTTGCGCAGCACGTTGGCGCGCTTGGTGAGAATCACCAGGCCAAACTCCGAGTCAGGCAGGCGGGAGTGTTGTTCTGGCGTGAGCACGGACAAGCTGACATCGCGCATCCCCGTCGGCATGGCAATCTTCGACATGTGCTCGTGAGCAGTGTCGTCGTAGAAGTCGAGCACGACGGTGGCGGTGGACATGGGATGAACCTGCTCCTGCGGATGGGGGCCAACCAGAAGGTATCACGGCGATTTCAGAGGGGTCAATACAGGGGCCACTGACCGGTTCCTGGCATAAGGGCTTCGAAGGGAAAGCATGATGTTTTCCTGTGGCCATCGAAACAAGGAATTCCACCATGACCGACAAGAGCAAGTCCGATAAGACCGCCGAGAGCGACATCACCTCTGCCACCCGTCATCTCGAGGATGACGTCCGCGCCGACACGGCTCGGATTCGCCGCGCAGTCCGCGAGTCTCCCTCTGATCGCAAGCAGAGCTTCCTCGGCAGCATGTACGATCGCGTTGGCGATGTGGCGGCCGAGCACCGCGGGCTGGCGACTGCGACGGCGGTCGTCGCCGGTCACCAGATCAGCACCCGGGTCATCGGGCCTGGCATCGACAAGGTGGCCGGCGTCGTAAGGAACTGGGGCGGCCGCAAGGCGGCCGACCAGATCGGCGGCGAGGCGAAGAACGCCTTCCTCGGTGGCGCGGTCGACGTCCTCCGCGGCGGCCTCCGGCTCAAGTAGCCGGGGCTGGAACCAGACACGGCGCAAGCCGGTGTCTGGTTTTTGTTAGCTAGATGAGGGTGGCGAAGTCGGCGGTGACGAGGGCTGGTACCTCAATCTCCTTGCGCAGATTGATGGACGGGATCTCGAGCAGCGCCGTGGCGCCCTGGATGAGCTGGATCGAGAATACCCCAGAGTCATCGGTGAACGCCTCGAGCGGCGTCGACCAGACCCCGACGGCCCCGGCGAGCTGCCCGCCCTGGTCAATCTGCGTCGACTTGATCGTGGCAGAGATCTGCGCGCCGGCGCCAATTGGCGAGCCATCGAGCCTGCAGAGGGTGCCAGTAACAGAACAGACGGCCGGGGCTGGCATTAGCTCTCCTCGTTTTTCTTATCGGTGCGCGGATCGTCGAAGAGCTTTTCGGCCAGGCGGAAGGCCAGGTGACAGTACAGGGCGACTATCAGCGAGAGTGACGTGGAGACCATGAGCACGATCTCCTTGTCGACCGTGTCGGTGATGCGCCAGACGCCAGCCGCGGAGATCCAGATGAGCAAAATGATACAGGCGCAGATGCCGAGGCTGATCGGATTACTCCGCTTAACCCACGACCGATAGAAGCGCAGGAGAATCGGAATCCAGGCCAGGATGCCAAGCCCTGCGACGATGAGGTATGTCGTTAGCACAGGTCACCCGTGCTTCATTGGCTTGGATTTATTCGGAGGGTACCAGGAGATCGTCCTGGTCCGAGCGGGTGAGGCCACACCCCCGGCCGTCATCGTTGGCATGGTCCCGAAGCGTTGACTGTGGGCGCGCTCGGCGGCCAGGCCAATCTCTGGCAACGCACGGGAGGCCACATCCTCTGTCTCCCTGGCCCGCGTCCTGCCCCGCCTTGCCGCAACCCCTAGGCCGACGATCATCATGACCATGAAGGCCGCCCAGGCGATGAATGAATAGGTGCTTGAATTCACGGCTGCTCCTTGTCGCCAGGGATGAGCGCCACTCGCCCGGTGGCAGCCCGCGGGTATTCACCGCGTGCCTCGACCGACTTGGCGATGATGGCCATCGCCTGCATGAGGGCTGCGAGCAGCTCGCTCTGGCGATCGATCCGCTTCTCCAGGCGAAACATGAACCAGGATGCGACGAACACGGGGAACCCGAACTCGCGCAGCAGTCCGGTGATCTGATCGAAGCCCACGGCCCAAAGGCTACCACGACCGATCAGATATCGGTGAACAGCGCCGAGCTCTGGTTCGGGATCGTCACCTTGCGGTCATAGCCAACGGCATCGATCTCCAGCCGGAAGATTCCGCCGCGAACCAACGGCAGATCGAACGCACCGTCCGCTCCTGTGTAGGCTACCAGGACACGACCGGATTCGACCGCGCGCCCGAGTCCGCCGGTGTAGACCGGCATCAGCGTGGCCTTTACGGGGACATTGCCCACCGGATCGCCCTGGGCGGATACGACGGTTCCCTGGATCGAACAAAGCGTCATGGACGCCGTCGCCGCCAGTGGACCGAAGAAGACGTCCAGGTACTCGAGCCTGGCGCTAGCCCCGACGTTCGCCAGCTTCGCGACATAGGTCGTCGAGGCTACGACCAGATCTTTTGACTGGTCGAAGTCGAAGTGGTAGCGGCCCGGCAGGTTGACCGAGTCGGTCTGCGTCATCGCGTTATCGACGACGGTCGTCTGCCAGGTCGAGTCGGACGCCTGGAACCACTTGCCATCAGACAGGCGCTTGACGGCGGCCGTCGGCGTCTGACTGATGACGCCAGCACCCGACGTCACGACGTCGAGGTTGAGGCGAGCGGTGGAGCCGAGGGGGTAGCGATCAGCTGCTGACATCCAGTTGCTCCAATTGAAATCTAGTAGCCATCGCCGAGGGAGAAGATCTGGATCCAGCCAATGTCCATGGCCTTGGCCACCGCAGCAGACGTCGCGCACCCGGTGGTGAATTGCCACTCGGCATTACTCAGGGTTCCGCCATCTTCTTCCATATCGAACAATGGGTTAAAGCTGCTGATCGTGTCGCCCGATTGCCAATTGGCAGTAGTTCCGATCCTGAACAGGACGCCCGACGGGGCGAGGGCGAGGACGACCATAGTCATGTAGTACCAGGTGTCGGCCACCGGGTTAAACGACAAGCTCTGCTTCCTCTGGGTCTGAGGCCCGTCGCTTTGCGTGTAATGAAAGAAGAGTGAGGTGCCGTCTACTGCAGTATCTCTGACAATGACCGCCCCGCGATTAACACTCCCACCCAGGTCGAACTCTCCGCTCGTGCAAAAACCCCACCAATCCACCCTGCTTAGCAGTGTGGTGGGGATCCTGAACTTGACCGTGAAGCCAGACCGCGCGGCAAGAGGGAACCTGCATTGCCCTATGTTTTTATGCCTGGCCCCCACATACGCCCCAGAGGTATTGCTAACAGAAAACCTGAGCCTGGCGTCAGTGACGCCATCCAGGTCAACGCTTTTGGTGCCGCCGCCGCCACTGTACTGATCGCCAAAGAAGCCTGCCGTGTTCGCTACGTCGTAATCGGTCAGGTCGTATCTATCGCTTCTGTAATTATGATTCTCAATCCCGAGAGCATTGACGTTGAACTGCGAACCAAGGCCGCTCCTGGCAATGATGTTCAACAGGGAAACCGTCTCGCTACCGTCGGCGGTTAGCGTGATTAATGGAGACGCAGCCGCCGCCGCGGGGTTCACGGAAAGCGGCGTGAGCACCGTCCCAAGGATGTCAACGTCATTGGCGAACAGGCCGTAGCGATTTGCTGCGACGCCACTCGCACCCAGTACGCGAGATGTGCCGTTGGTCAGAATATTCGCCCCCATCGTCAGGGCGCCTGTCATCGTGTCGCCGCTTCGCAGGACGCGCTCATCCCCCGCAGCAAACACCAACGGGCCTGTCATCGTGTCGCCGCCGACCTTGACTCGCTCGTTTACTGCGTCGGTGATGACGTCCTTGGAGACGCCGTCGAACTCCCTATGCGCGGCGCTCGATAGCTTGATGCCGAGGTCGACGATCGTCGAGGCGCGAGTGTTGCCGTCCTCGAAGGACATGGCGTCGATGCCCTCGGGGGCGCGTAGCCGACTGCCGACCTCGGTACGAACAAGGGCGATGCTGGCCCCGTCGCCGGCAAACCGGCCCTCGCAGTTCACGACGTACAGCGGCGTCGTGCGGGTTCCGGTGAGGTTGTAGACCGTCTTGGTGGCATCGGTGTTGTCTCCGCCGCAGCCTTCCAGCACGACGTCGTGTGCAGTGGCTCCCACCGTGATCATCCCCTTGCCATCGGCAAGCCGAATGCCACGCAATGTCACCTTTGCGCAGCCGACGACCGACACCACGGACTCCGTGTTCGACATCACAACCTGTCTCATGTCGAGCCCGTCTACGAGGACGTTCTCGGACGAGCTGATCGAGACCATCGAATCGAGCAAGAAGTTGGTGTCGCCGTCGAACCGCAGGTTCCTTAGCCGAACGCCGATGGCTGGCCCCACGAGCAGGGCCCGGTCGACCGTCGCGGCCAGCGAGGAGATCGATAGGTTCTCGAGCGCCATATCCGCATACAGCGGCGTCATGAACGCACTGGCCGGCGGGGTGGCGCCGTCGGGATCGACGAGCAGCTTGTACGTCGAGGTCGCCGTGTCGTATCCGAGCGCACGCAGCACCCGGTGCTTTCCGCTGGTAAGCGTGACAAAGTCGCCGCTCTTGATTGTCGAGATCAGCACGTCGCTGCCACTCACAATCGAGCCAGCCACGGTAACGGCATCCGCTGAGTAGCTGCCAGCGCCCATCACGATACCCTGCGAGTTGGCGCCGGTGAGGATGAGTGTTGCACCCTCACCGTTGAGGGACACTCCTCCCAGGAGTCGGAGCTGGTGCGAGAGCGGATACTGCCCCGGGCGAATGACCACCTCACCGCCGAGCCGGTTGGCCTGCGCCACCGCGGCATGGAGGGACCCGTAACCCTGGAAGTCTCCTTCGTTCCCGACAAGGAACGGATAGTTCATCCTCTTAGGGCGGGCACTAAAAAGCTCGAACTCCTTGTCGCGGCCGTCGAGCGTTGTGCCCGACCCAGACTTGACCGTCCACCCACCGAGCGCGACATCGCGCGGATGGATCGTCACCCCGGCCTGGTCAAGGCCGGGCAGCCGACGGGTCGTGGCGGTCGTATCAATCATGTACGACGCAACCAGCTCGCCGAGCTGGCCGCGAACGAAGCGCAGATCGGCGAACGCGGAAGCATCGGTTCCGGTCACGAAGTCGGTGCTAAGCAACGGCGCAAGCGGGGCGCGACCATCACGAAGTAGCTCCGTGTCGAACGTGACCTGCCGGTACTTGACCGCACTCGCTGCACCGGTCAGCTTGAAGGCGATGTGGACCTCACCGAGCTCGCCCGCCTCGGCCGCGAGGGCGTCCAGCGAGAACCCGGTCTCCATGCGGGGCAGTGGGTTAATCAGATCGAACCCGACCGTCTCGCCGAACCCTGGGCGGTGCAGTAGGACGTAGTCCACATCGGTGCCAGCGCTCAGGCCGAGCACGAACACGTTGACCTCATCGTGCGGCGTAATGGCCACGGCCGGACGGCGGAGGCTGAGCATGACGGTCGCAACTGCGCCCGTGTTGAGCCCGGTGGCGATGCCGGTGTCGATACCGGTCCCGGCGGCTGCGAAGATGGTCTGCTGCGATTCGGTGATGCCGCTGGAATCGATGACAGCGACCACTACATCGCCGTGCTCGTTGGCCCCGGTGCCGCGCACGTGAGCGATGGTCACGACGCCGCGACGGTCGACCGCAATGTCTGGCCAGGTGTCATTCGATCCGGTGTCGACCCCGTTGATGATCCTTGGCGAAACATCGGCGAGGCCGAACCCGGCGCCGACAGCCACCTGGCAACGCGTGTAGTAGACCTGCTGGCGGACGCCTTCGTCGTGATCGAAGGCGATGTGGAGCTTCTCGGCGCCGTCGAGGAACGCCCTCGGGCGGGAAACCTGGCCGCTCAGGCCTTCCAGCGTCACCGGGGCGTCGACCTGGACGCCGGTAAGCGGATTGAAGCTGACAAGGCGAAGGTCGGCCCCGTCCACGTAGAGCAGGATGACGGCGGAGTCGGATGCGCGCTGTCCAACGAGGCATGTGTGCGCGATGGCGAGGCCACTGGTCAGCAGCGTCGTCGCGGCAAACGGGGTGCCGGCAGGGCCGCCCTGAATCTTTAGGTTGGTGCCATCCGCCCACGCCCACCACTGCTGACCGATCGTCCCGCCCCGCCGGCCGAAGTAAGACGGGTGTGCGACGCCAGCCCCGCTGGCCAGCGCGATCGCCGCCGGGACCGTGGTCGGCGTGGCGACACTGCCCATTGCGTACACGATTTCAGGGCTAAAGCTTTCGCGCTGACGAAGCAGGACGCGGTCGTTTCGATTGCCGATCGGGCTCGGCGCCAGCGGCGTCAGGCTGAACGCCCGCGCACTATTCGCCCCGGACCGGGGCAGCAACCTGCGGTTGCCGTCCGGGTCAACTAGGCCGCCACGGAAAGCCGCCACGTACGTCACGACGCCGGAGGCGTCCATCAGCTCCCGTACGCCACCGCCGACCTCAACGCCGGGGTCCGCATTACTGACGGCCGCGCCGGCGATGCTTACCGGGACCGGGTTCTGCCAGGCACCGTTGGACTTGAATGCGACGATGACCGAGTTGGCTGCCACGCCCAGGTCGGCAGTGACCGAGAACGAGATGCCACTATCCGGATCGTCGTCCGGGATGGCAGCAAGAAGAAACCACGGCTCGGCTGCGGTCGGTACCGTGATGCCGACGGCATCGACAGCGGTGGTGGCGATAATTCCGCGCTGGGCGATTGCGACAGGCTCCACCTCGATGGTCACGCCGTCGTCGGATGTGACACCGCCCGACAGGTACCCGTCCCGGCCCATGATGAGGCTGGTGAGATCCTGGAATGTCGCCCCCGTATACGGAGACTTAAACGAGACGGTCTTGGCGGCAGCGACGGTGACCGCCATGACTACCTCCGCACCACGACGCGGATGTCGGCGGCAGTGTTGAGCTGATCAACTCCAGAGACATCGGTGAATAGGGCTGTTGGCACTGCAGGGCTGGCGATGGAGTTGAGCAGCTCGAGCTTGACCTCGAGTTCGGTGGCGCTTTGATAAAGCGACGGGAACAAAAGCGTCGCGTACTTCCTGTCACCGCCGACCGGCGCAATGCCCGTGATTGTCAGGTCGGCCACAATGGTGCGGCGGACCAGTGGACGATAGGCCCTGTCGGTCGAATTGACCCGGCACCAGATTTCGACTGACCCCGGCAGCGAGCCCAGGTTGTGCGTGACGGTGTACGGGAAGACCGCGTTGGTCACCCAGCCAGAGTCGTGGACCGCCCCTTTGCTGAAGGTCACGGGCTCGAGTGGTGGCAGGGTCGAGCTATGCTTGACCCGGCCGATGTAGACCCGCCCAGCCACGTAGGCGGGGCGCACGCTCGCGTCGGTGGACGTCACCACCGCACCGATGTTGGGGTGCCAGTTGTCCTGAATGCGCCAGGCGGCCCCGGAGATATCGGCCCTGAACACGCCCTTGATCGTTACCTGGGTGTCGCTATCCACGGTGTCGATCACGTACTCGCCGGCAGCGCTGGCGGGCGTATCGATGACCAGGACGTCGCCGGAGCGGACTCGGTTCGGGCCAGCGGTCGTGAAGTCCTCGCCGGCGTTCACGAACACCGAGCCGGAAGTCTGTCCGGCAGAATTGGACTGCAGTCGACGCAGGTCCTTGGCGGCGATGCCGGAGCCATAGCGGAAGCTTGCGTTGCCGTAGCTGGCCTCCACGCGCTCCACGTAGATCCAGACGTAGAAGCTATTGGTCGGGGTCAGCAGGTTGTAGTCAAAAACCACATCTTCGCGCATGCGAAAAACGTGGCCGTCGATATTGAACACCGCCGGAGCCGTCAGGCCATTGAGCTGAATCTGGCCAATGCCAACCGCCGTAATGAACGTGCCGCCGCCGCCGGATACTAGGCCTGGCGCCCACGACCGCCCCTCGAACGGAGAGCCGGTCTGCTCTCCGCTGGAGCCGAAATGAGCACTCCGAAGAGCGATGCCGTCTTCCAGGTCCCCGTGCGGGTAGCCGGCGGTCGGGCCATTGAGCGGGCTCGGGGCGAACCGGCTCCCAGTCGCGGGGGTGCCCGCGTCGTAGACCTTGTCGTCAGTCCCGTTGAGCCGGTCCACCGGCGTGGTGAACTGGCCCAGGTAGGCCGAGGTTGCGACGTCGAGCAGATCTGGCGATGCGGACAAGTCGAGCGTCCCGTCAGCGTTGATGGACACGTCCAGGCGATCAGCCAGGCTGCCCAGGCTGCCGCGCAGGGCGGACCATGTCGTGGTCACCGAGGCGCCGGCCAGTGAGTCGAAGAGGTCGCGGCAGAAGTCGTCGACGGCCTCCATGTTCTGGTTGACCGGCGCGTTCCAGCTGTTCACGAACTCATAGAGCTCGGGCAGGACCAGGTTCAGATACGTCGTACGAGAGGACATGCAGCTTCTCCGTTAGGTCGTGGCGACCGTGAGGGTCCAGGTGATCGTGATCGTCACGTCCTCGGCATCATCGAAGGATGCGGACTTGAACGTCCGCGTCGAGAGCATGATCTCGTCCGCGTCCGCTGCGTCAGGCGGGGTCTTGTTGACCTGCTTCTTGTCGCCACCCAGCGTGAGGATGCCATCACCGATGATGAGCGATGCTTCATTGACGACCTTGGCCGCCAGCGAGTAGCCGGTCGGGTCCACGCCTACGGAGTTGAAGCTGGCGACGAAGCGCATCGAGCCGGAGGTCGGCGTCGTGAACACCGAGATGTCCTGGCGCAGAATCTCGTGATAAAGGTCGGTGCGAGCCGGCCATGTCGCGTCTGGCAGCTTCGGGTTGAACAGTTCGGTCGGTGGAGTACCGCCGTCTCCGATGGCCATCCTGAAGATGGAGCCGGTGAATCCGGCGCCGTTGGGACCGATGAGCAGATCACGGATCGCCGTGATGCCCACGTTGACGATGAAATTCTTGCTGTCATGGACGAGCTCTGCTTGTCCACGACCAACCTGCCGCTCCACCTTCACATGGCCGACGAATCCTAGGCCCTCTTGGATGGGCTGGATTCGTGGCCGCAGGAATCGCAGAAAGGGCGGCAAGCGCATGATTGACCTCGGATTCTAGTCGTACGCCTGCGGCACCGTCAATGGAACCCCCGCTAGATGGCGAAGGCGTCGGTCACCGTAGGCCCGGCGTTGTCTGTCCGTTTGAGCGCACAGGAGCATATCTCATGTGCCTGGGCCCCAACCACCGGAGGGCTGGCGACATCGATCTCATAGACATCCAGGTCGGCAGCCGTGATGACCTGGACCTCGTCCCCCACGTTGCCGATGTCCACCAGGAGCAAAGCGGTCACCTCGTCGGCCGTCAGGGACGTTGCCGCGATGTTCGCGTTCGACTTCGTGTTGAGGACCGACGGGGCGGAGTAGGCGGTCCCGGGTAAATTGATGTTCTCGCGGCGGAGGTGGACGGCGTCGTTGCCGACCGCTCGCTCGCTCGGGATGACCACGTAGTCGATGCTGGTCGCCCCGACGATCAGTGCGTCCGGGATGTCCAAGGACAGGACGGACGAGCTAATCCTCGCCAGCACCCGGTGGTAGCCCTGAAAGATCCCCGTAGCGATACGGACCGTGTCAAATCGATCGATCCCGAGCGCGGCGAAGTCGACCGCCGAGTCCTGGAAATTTCCAGTCGCCTGAGTTCCACCCGCGATCACCTGGCCGGTCGCTCGCTGAACCAGGAAGTTGTTGAACTGGAACGACTGGTTCCACTGGTTGTTGCTAATGGTCGTGGTCAGGTCCAGGCCCAGCTCGACATCGGCTAGATCCTCGGACACGAACACTTCCTCGTCTTCTTCGGCCGCAAACGAGAATACGTACTGCGTCCACTGCGGCTTCATGTTGTCGAGGAACGTCACGAGCTCGGATACGTTCACGCTCTGCGTGATGGCCTCAACCAAGATCTGCGGCAAAAACAGATGGTTCTCGAGCAGGGTCAGCGCCCGGGTCTCGTCGCTATTACCGGAACCGAGGGTGGCGTTCGACGTCAGGAACTTACTGATGCCGGCCCGCCCCAGCCGATTGGTGACGAACCCGGGTTCGTTGTTGCGGTCGATGATCTGGATGCCCGTGGTCAGCGACTCAAATCTCGGGACCGTATCGCCGACGGCCACTACCGGCGACAGTCCGCTGGGGATTGAGTAGATGATCACCTGGCCGCGTGGATCGGTGATGTGGATGACGCCGCTGGCGGTGTCGAGTAGCGTCACCGTTCCTGCGCGCTTGGCAAACGGAAGGCCGAGCAGGATGTGCATGCCGCGTTGTAGATTGTTGGGCGTTGACCCAGTCCAGAACGCATACCAGAGACCTTGCAGCGCCAGCTTGTAGGCTTCCGAGTTTTCTCGAAAGAAGTTAATCAGCACGCCGAAGTTTCGGTACGGGGTCTCGGCGTTGACCTTCGTGACTTCGGCCCAGGCCTGACGTTCGCGATCTGCCGCCGGTCCAATCTGGGACTTGAGAAACGCGGCCCTGACTCCAAGGACTCCGTTGAGAACCCGGTAGTCAACGTTCTCGATGAGCACTGACGTGGGGGAGTCGATCAGATCTTGAAGGACCGGAATCGATGCAATGCTGGAGTCCACTCGCAGGCCGTGCGGGAAAGCATTAATCGAGTAGACGACATCGGTACCCTGCTCGGCCGGGAAGAGCTCGGCGACCTGAATCTGCGTCGGGCTCAGGATCGCATTGATTGCATAGGAGCCAGCGTTGGGTCCGCCTGTGATCGTGAGCGTCCGGTTGGGTAGCAAGCCGCTGAAGTCCTGAGAAGTGTCGGTTAGCGTCGAGATGGAAGCGGACGCCCGCGTTCCCTCCATGGGGACGGTCGCGGTACCGTTGTACGTATACGACACGGCCACCGCATCGCCGTCGGCGATGGTGGTTCCAGCCTTCCTGGCTACCGTGTTCTTCGCGGTGTCCAGGGTATAGTCGACGTCGATGGTGTATTCGGAGTGACTGTAGCGGACGGTCAGGATCTCGGTCGGCGGAATACGCCCTTCGTCTAACGCCTGGATAGTCCCGTTGGCCAGGTTCACCACGTAGTCGCGGCCGGATGTGTATTCAGCTGCTCGATCCGAGATCTCATAGACCACAAGGGCCGCCGTCGAAACCGGAAAGGACTCGGTGATTTCGACGTAGTCATCGTCGGTATGTGACGCGATCGTGTAGACCCCAGCCACCGATGCCGGAGACGCGATCACGAGGGACATGCCCTGCCGCACGCCGGCAAACGCTCCGGCTTTCGTCAGCCGCTTGAGCGTCGTCACGTTGGCGGCAGTGCCATTGGTATTGAACGCCTCGCCGGCCACGATGGACATGGTGCCGTTGATGATGCCGCCGTAGCGGAGTTGCCTGACCGAGTTGTCGAAGAAGCGGATGGTCTCCTCGTGATAGATCTGTCCCGAGGGCGTCGATATCTTCACGGTATCGAAGAAGGCCGTCTCCCTTGACAGCGCGCTAGGCGCCGTCAGTGTCAGCGTGAGCTCATCCACCTGCTGGAAGAGGTCGCAGAAGTCCTCGTTCATCTGGAATCTGTTCCAGCGATCGGTCGAGTACACCGGGATCTGGGCCATCAGCGTCGACTGAGAAAGCTCGAGAGTGCGGTGCTCGATCGCGGCGCCGATCTGCAGCTGCCCCTTCCAGTACGCCTGGAATAGCTGGCGGTCTTCAGTGGGCAGCAGGTCCCACACATCGTCCAGGAACCGCCACAGGAATGAGGAGCTGATGCTCATCTACTTCCTTCTGTACCAGCGGTTGAACTTCTCGCGATCGATTGGCTCCTTGGCCCCCGTGATGCTGCCCAGCTGCCCTGGCCTGACGGTGGTGGTGGCGTCATGGGTTAGCGGGATCCGAGTGGAAGCCCGGCCGGGGAATACATCAATCGAGTCAGGAGTGCCACCGGAGCCGACCATGCCACCAGGCGCGCTGGCGGATCCGCCGCCATCCTCCGCGTGTTTGACCAGCGGGTTGAGCGCTGACAGCTTCACCAGCTCATCAACGAAGCTGACGAGGTTCATACGACATTCCTCTGCATCGACACGTCGCGAGCGATGAAGCGAGCGATGCGTGGTGACAGCGGCTTGTCGGTGGGGTCGGGAATTTCATCATCCGGGATTGAGATGGAGCCCTCGACGCTCGGCGACCTGAACTGAACGGTGCCGTCGTGGAGATGGATCTCACCGCGAAGCGCGTTGAGGGTGGATAGGTCCACTCTCGATGCGCCGTTGTCATAGAGCAGGTCGATCAAGTCCGACAGCTCAAGGTCATCGCCGCTGTCGACGTCCGTGATGAAATCTTTGACCAGCGCCACCATGTCGACCACCGAAATTGCAGTCGTCGATGTGGCAGTCGGGATGTCGTAAATGATCGGCGTTGAGCTGTCCACGAAGACGGGGATGAAGTGGCGGGCCAGGAGCGACGCCGTCGTGCTCTGGTTGTTGCGATCATCCATGAACGCCTGGATCGGCGGCACCGCTGACGCGTACTGGTAGTTAACGCGGATGGCAAAGCCCGTGTAGGTCGTCGAGAACTCCAGGTAAGCGTCCTCGCGCTGCGAGTGACGCAGTGTCGGATCGCTCACAACAAGCCTGTAGTTCGCTCCCTGGCCGATCCCGAATCCGCCAGCGCCAAATCCGCCAGCGCCAAATCCGCCAACGCTGGGGATGAGCGCACCCGTCGGATTACCGGAAATCGGATCCAGCACCTGGATTGACTCGATGTACATCACCGGAACATCGGTGATGGTGAATAGCTCGCGCTCGGTCGACCTGGCGGTGGCAACGATATCGACGGCGACCGGGTTGTACTCGTACTGGATGGTGAGCAGGTCGTCGATCTGATACGTCACGCCAGCCTGAGAGGCAACGGGAAAGGTTCCGTAGATCTCAATCTCATCGTCGCTGACACGCTGCTTGACCGTGTAGGTGCCGGCTGCGTTTGCCGGCAGGGAGATGGTCAGGATCATGTCCTGGCGGACGCCGACGAAGCCGCCAATCTTCGCAAGCCTTTTATCAGTCATGACTTCAGCTGCACTGCTGGCGAGGTGAAAGATTGACGAGCCGGAGATCCGGGAGATGACGCCAGACGAATCAATGATCGTGTAGTCAACCCCTTCCAGGTACGTGAAGGCGCCGTCGATCGTTCGAACGATGGGGGTGAAGTTGGTCCGGTCGATGGGGGCTCGGCCGACGCTGTAGGCGATGTCCTGCACCAGCGCGGCAACCGTGGAGCCGCCTACGACCTGGCGGGACGCGTCGACCTCGAGGCCGAACATGTCCTTGGACCCCGATGTGAACGACGGAGTCTTGACGTAGACGTCGACGTTGCCGCCAATGTGGGTGTTGTAGACGATGTCCCGCATCATCTCGGGGTCGCCGAATCCAATCGGAAAGATCTCCTCGATGGTCGTGAAGTTCTCGGTGAGCGTCACGACGATGCCCCGGCCGGTGACCAGGGCGCGGACGGTGACGGCAACCTTGATGCGATCGATGAGCTCGGTGTTGGTCTCCCGATCTCGCCCCTGCTGCACACCGAACAGGTTGGTGACGTTGGCGACTCCAATCGGCTCGGCCTCCATCGTGGTGATGGCCCCGGCGGACACGTTGAACGCCTCACCCTCCTCCAGGGCCACGATTGGAACGTCGACGTAATAAAGCGAGCCGTCCTGGTTGAGGCTGACCTCGGCGGCGGTGACGGCGATGGACTCCGAGTTGGTGTAACGCTGTCCAGCGGAGCCGCGGAACACCAGCACCCCCTGGGCGAAGCTGAAGTCCTGGGGCTCAAAGAACCGAATCCGCATGACGTCCGAGCCGATGGATCCAGGGTTACGATCCACGAAGGCGTTGGACGCCAGGCCGTCGACAATATCCTCCGGGAAGGAGTCCGGATCGGATGACTCGAGAATGGTCAGGACCGACTGACTGGCCTGGACGACCGTGAGCTCGTCAACGATCGGCTGCAAGATGATCGACAGCGGGTCGATGAGCAGGCCGGTCGTGGGAACACCGGAGCCGACATCGAAGTTCGGGTCGAACTCGAGCAGCTGTTGGATGATGAAGTCTTTGATCGGAAGCGCCATCAGACCACCACCACTGCTTGCTGGGTTTGCCGTTCTTCGTTGATCACCTGCACGACGATCTCAATCTCTGGGAGGTTCGGGTCTGGGATGATGTCGAGGAGCCGCAATGACAGGAGGCGTTCGGATGGCCCGCGATGGGTGCCCTCCTGCTCCTCCTTGATCTGCTGCTCGACCCGGGTGGTCATTAGCCGAAGGTCAGCGAATAGCTCCGATGGATCTTCTGGATCGAAGTTCTGCCCGATGAAGTTGCGGAGGCCGCCGGCCCGCCCTGGCTCAAAAATCGAGCGTCCGCCGTTGCTCAGGAACAGGAGTGCGACGACCTGAACCAGGAGATCGATACCGCTAATCGACTGCGGCGGACGCGACACGCCCGGGACCAGCCGCCCCGTGATCTTGTCGCGCGTGAGGATCTTCAGGTCTGGCATAACCTGCCGGAAACCTTATCACGGCGCATCACAGAGAGGGACGCCGGCCCTGGGGCTCTTGGAGAATTCCTCTAACCCACTGGCCAACCGCCCGCCCGCGCCCACGGTTAGCTTGTCCAAGTTAGAAGCAAAGGCGTCGAACCCGTCAGCGGCGTTGTCGAGGTTAACGTCGAGCTGCTTGGCGATCTCCTTGAGATCGGCCAGAATGGATTCGATGGTCTTGGCATTCTTCTGGATGTCGCCGATCTGAGTTTGCAGCCCCTCAATGAACCGGGAGATCCCCTGGTCGGAGGAGTCGGCGGCAGCGATATCCTGGCTCGTCTGCTTGGCAACGAGGCCGTCGCGGATGGCGGAGATCTGCTGCTTGGTCTGCGCGTCGTCGAGGCCGTTAATGGTCTCGGTCAGGCACTTGATGACGGTGCCAAGATACGACAGCGCCTCCATGCCGCTATCCAGGAACCTGGAGAACTGGCCCGAGCTCAGCAGGTCGACCCCGCGGTCGAGCCCGAGCTGGCGCATGGAGTCGAGTAGCTGGTCAAAGTTTTCCTGGGCGCCGATTTTTAGCGCGATGAACGGCAGGCAGGCTGCCTTCTGCTGACTGGCGACGAACGATGACTCATCGATCGATGAGACCTGATCGCCCGCGGACTGCGCGGCCAGGGCGTGGAAGGTCGCCATGCGATTCGGGGTGGAGCGGCCGGCGTCGATATCGTCTCGGATTCGCAGAGCACCCTTGGTCAACCCGAGCACCTTCGTCCGCAGGATCGTCGTGTCCTCGATGCCGAGAACCGTCGCTCCGTCTCCGCTGGAGATCCCTGACAGATCGGCCAGGAGCTTATCGAACGCGGCCTGGAGGATGGCGGCCTCGCCGACGTCCTCGGCCGATCCCTCGATAAACGCCAGTTCTTTAATCTGGTCGATGAACACGATCATCGACTTCACCCGGGACGTCCACAGCAGCATTTCGGCCGAGGCCGCCCGGGTGGACTGCTGCCTGCGAGCCAGGTCAACTCGCAGCTGGAGGTCGGAGATACGAGCCTTGATCTCAAAGATGCCACGGGAACGCTGCTCTTGAACGACGCTGGTATTCGCCGACGAACGAAAGCTGTCCAACACCTGACGGAGCGAACTGATCATGCTGTTGATGATGTCGGACTGCGCGGAGACGGCCGCGATCTCCGCATCGATCAGGAAGATCAGCGACGGGATAACGATGGTGGCAAGCGCCTGATTGCTACGGCCGACGTGGGCAGTCTCGACGCTCCCGTAGTCCAGAATGTCAACCACATCCAGGATGGACGTCCCATCCTGATCTGGAGACATAATGGCGCTGACGCTGAGGAGCGCATCACGAGCACGATCGAACGCATCGGAATCGAACACGAGGGCGTTGCCGACGACGCGCTGGCTGTTTGTCAGCTCGATGATGGCCTCATTCAGGAAGAACGAAACCTCATCCAGGTCCTCTAGCGTCGTATCCTTGTAGGTCTCGACGTTCTTGGCGAGGACGATGATTGAATTGGTCAGCTGCGTAATGTGCTTACGCATGCAGTCCAGATTGGCAATCTTCAGGTCGGCCATCTTGACGATGGTCTCGCACATCTTCTGGGCTGCTGCATAGGGCATGTCAGCGGCCAGTCCCATCATCAGGTAGCCGGTGGTAACCACCTGCTCGCCCAGATTGCGAATCTCCTGCACGCGCTTGGTGACGCCTGGGAACTCCTTCGAAAGAGATCCCATCGCCTCACTGAGCTCACGCTTTACATACTGCGACGTCAGGCCAGCCGCGGCGCCGCCAACCGCACTGAATGCGTCGGACTCGGACAGCGAGGCAACGTTGTCAATCAGCGAATCAAGGTTCAGATTCGCCGCAGCTGCCAGCGGGTCCGTGAACCCCTGGACGCCCGACATGATGTTATCCATCAGCGTGGCCATTTCCTTGGCGACGAACTGGGGAAACACCGTCGAGAGGCATCCGACGGCGTGTGTTAGGCCTTCCTCGGTGGGCATTACTTCTCCACGTTGGACTGGCGGTAGTAGTATTCGAGCTTCTTCTCGATCTGCTTCTTGAGGCCGCGAACCTTCTGCGGCGACATGTTCAGAGTCTGCGCCAGCCGCATGGGATCTTCGATGACTGGCTTACCGAAGCCGCTGAAAGTGTGCTCGAGGATCAGCTGCTGCTCTGGGTTAAGCGAGCCGTGCAGGAAGGCGGCCTGCTGCTCAACCAGGGAGTTGCCAGGCAGGCTTCCCTCGTGCCCGGCACTCTCCGCCAGGAAGTCACTGCGCAGCTCTCGGCGTAGCGTGCCGACCATCTTCGGCGTCACGGTCTTCTGGCGCAACGCCGACAGGTCGGGCATCGAGATGAGAACATCGTCCGCCAGCTCGGCATCGGAGGGAGGTCGGCCGTGCATCTCCGTGAGCTCCGCCTCGCGCTGCTTGAGCGTGCCGATCAGCCAGGAGCGATCATCGGGGATGCGCCCGATGTTGGCGTAGCGCTGGATGTATCGCCCCATACGCTGCCCCAGGTTGTTGGTCACATGGGTCGACAGCTGGGCGCCCCGGGTCGGATCGAAGGTCTCGACGGCGTTGACGTACCGACGCATAACCTGCCCCTTGACCGCTGCCCTTGGCAGGTTCGAGGAAGCCACATACCGGTTCGTTACCGAGTTGATGAGCGGGGCGTGGCTGTTTAGCAAGTAGCTGAAGTCGTCGACGTTGGGCGCCTCGCGCCACCGCTGCCACGCCTCCATCTCGTTCTGGCGGAGGTCATCGCGCGAGATCCCGTCAGCGGCCGCCTGCTTGGTCAGCCACTCCTCGAGCTCGCGCTCGACGTCGATCTCTAGGTCATCCTGTGAATCCACGGGTGCTTGCCAGTTCGTCGCGGTAGGCTTCAATGATCGACCTGCGCAAATCTACCACCTGCTTCTCGGACAGTGGCTGCGTAAGAGGCTTCCTCTCCTCCTGCTCGAGCCCGTCCCCGGTGGGGGCCTGCGCCGCGGGCTCCATGTTTGGGCACTTGGTCGGCCGGTGGCGACCCTTGCTGGTGCGTGCCTCCTCTTCCTTTTTCTTCTTCGCAACATCCGCGACTCGCTTCTCGGCGGCCACCGCTAACTCCTCAGCCGTCGCCGGACGCACGGCGCCGCCCTCGGTCGTGAAGTAGTCGGCGTTTGTGCCGGGCGACGGCTTATCGGCCTCGTTGGCATTCGGCCCGTACCCCGCCGCCTTGAGCGATTCCTGCCAAAGCCTAAACTCAAAGTCGAACATGAGCGGGCGGCCGTCATACCTGGCGTAATCCGACTGAGCGCGCTCGGTGCCGTTCTTGAGCAAGGCGGCTCGAACCTTGGCGTCGGTCAGCTCCTTGCCGGTATGGATTACGGTGTCGAACACAGGGAAGGCCCCTGACATCCTGTCGACCGGGGGCGGAACCGCCGTTGTCGAAATCGGATCGGCGCCCGACACCGCGTCAACCTCGACCGCTGTAGTCTCCGGAGCCTTCTCTGCCTTGCCCTCGGGTACGCCTGAGTACCCGGAGCCGATGGAGATGTCGCCGACGAAGCGATCCAGGCGTGCCGTCTTGTAGTTGATTACGCGAGAGGCGGCCGGGTTGCCGACGAAGGTGACAGGGGCCCCTCCAGTCGCGGCCGCCACCGTCTGGCCGTTGTCGCGGACGACGTCGGATAGCTCACGCGGGGCCGCCCCGACGAACTTGAACGCCTGATCGATCGTCGTGAAGGTCCGCTGGGTTCGATTTGAAGCGATGTCGAATTCATGGCCCTGGTCACGAGCCCTGCGATAGATGGCGCAGAGCTCGGTGGCGGCGGCGTGAAGCTGGATGGTGTCGTTGGTTGGAACAACCCTGTCGCGCAAAGCGGCTGGCAGATCGGCCTCGACTGCCTTGTACTTCTTCGTCGTCTTGGAGGCGAGGTAGGCGGCGCGTGCCGCTTCCTGCGCGGCGATATCAGCCTTCTCCTTGCCCGACGGCTCCTTGAACAGGACGTTATGAACGACCCCGACTTTAGCGCCGAACCACTCGGAGTATCGCTCGTCCAATCCCTCCAAGGTCCGGTAGGTTTCGTCGAACCACTCTGGAATTGGCGGCTGGTTGACGCCGTCGAATACGGTCGTGAAGTCGTACTCGCCGGCCGAGTTGCGCACGAGATCGAAGTCGAGTGGATCGCCAAGCTTGCCGCCCTTGAACCTGGGTCGGTTTAGGTCGATCTCGTCGGTGAGCCGCGGGTGACTAATCGAGTACGTCGTCAGCGCCGAGCCGGTTGCACTGATGTTGTGCTGGATGGCCTCAAGGTAGGCGACGATGTTCATGTTGGCCGCTGAGTCATCCAGCGCCAAGATTGGAAAGCCCGGGACGGGGCGGATGTTGAACGGGCCCGCCAGCGACGTCTGACGGGCGACGTACTTCGCCTTGTAGTACTCGTAGCTAGCGACGTTCTGCAGGTACTTGGGCACGCCACCCTTGCGAGCTCCCGTAGGAGTCCGCTTGCCCGGGTCGGTCAGCGTCAGCGTCGAGGGGGCCGGGGCGAGGTTGATGAAGTTGTAGACGATGCCACGGATACGCTCTTCGTTGGTCGACCAGTCATAGTCCGAGAACGTCGGGGTCTGACCTGCACCGTCGGAGAAGTTACCGTCAGGGCTGCGCTTCTTGAGGGCCTTGCGGACCGGGTCCCTGACCAGCGACTGGAACACCTCCAGCTCAGTCGGGCGAATGAACCGCACACCCTGGAGCGCCTGAGCTGACAGCATCGGAACCTGCGGTTGCATCTGCAGCCGCGTCGGCTCCTGGAGGAAGTCCTCCTGGTACGACATCTGGTCGTACATGTTCGGGAACAGGACGTTGCAGGTTGGCGGCGACAGCGTGTAGACGTGCGGCTTGAAGATGACGCTGCCGACGATGTCGTCTTCAGCTGTCTCGTATTCGAATAGGTCGACCTTGATCGATCCCTTTACGTTGCGCTTGACCGTCTTCTTGTTCCGCTTGATGTTCCCGAAGACATCGCGCATGAAGATTCGCGTCTTCAGGTATGGAGGCGCGGGGACCGACACCCACTCATGCATGATGGAGCTGAGCAGCTGGTTGACCATCTCGGCCAGGTTCGTTTGCCCGCCGGCGCGCCCCGCCAGTCCCTCCAGGAAGTCGGACATCATCGCGAGCTCAAACAGCTTGGACGTCGCGCCGGCCGGCCCCCGGATGATTCGGTCGGTCAGGCGGAAGCGGTTGCGGACGTTTGTGTAGAACGGGTTGACGTTGCCGATGTCGTCAATGACCGAGATCATCGTGTCCATGAACCGCTCTTCGGGTTGATCCCTTGCCCGCCCGAGCTTGGAACTCATGTAGCCGTAAGAGCCGGTGCTATTGACGGTACCAAGGCGCGCGAAGCCGCCGGAGTCGGCGGTTACGAGCTGGTCGACAATATTGCCGCCGGCCGACGTCAGGTTCAACCAGAACTGGCGTGCCTCGACCCAGTAGACCGAGGGGTCCGCACACTGGACGGTGAAGTTGCGCCCGTTGTCCTGGCGATTGAAGCCGCGAGAGATGACCACGCCCTCAAAGAGGAGTTTGTAGTCCGACAGATCTCCAGCCTGGACCTCCCATGGATCGGTGACGAAAACATGGATCCAGGTGCCAGGGAGGATGTGCTTGATCGTGTTGGTCGGGACGAGCTCTATCTGCGCCGTAGTCGGCGAACCGATCGCCCCGGTGACGTTGACGTTGACCAGCGCATTTTCAATATGCTGACCCTCCAGATAAATCCGGACCTTGACTGCGGCGCCTGTGCCATGACGGGACATAGTTCCTAGAGTGCCGGCGGGATGCGATGGGTGATGGATACCCCGGATGACGCTAGCGCATTTGACTGCCCGAATGACGGAGCCGCCGACGTTCTTGCTTCATTCGTGGTCCCGGCGCTCGCCCCGGGCTGCACCGACGCCCCGGACTCAGCAGACGTTCCGCGAATCGTGGTGGTGTCGGCGGCAGGCTTGTAGCTTCCGGAGAAGTACTCGCGCATCAGGATGAAGGTCTCGAGGTCCTCGGTCGCCCCGGTCTTCGTGAGATCGAGCGATGCCTGCAAGGAGTCGAACAGCATCTGCTCATCGGCACTCTGGCCAGAGCGCTCGAACCGCATCTTGGTCATCAGCTGCGGATTGAGGCTTGAGCGATTGATGACCAGCAGAGTGAACTGGAACGGCACTGATTTGTCCGCCAGGGCCGACTGACTGATGGCGCAGTTCATCATGTAGCCCTCCACCATGACGCTGTCGTATTGCAGGATCATCGTGGCGCGGTGCTTGACCGCCTGCGACCCGCGCAGGAAGTTCTCGTAGTTGTCCTGGAACTCGTTCTTCCAGTCGTGGTTCTTGGCATTCAGGAGGGTGCCCGAGTAGCTGTAGATCTCAGGCTTTCGGCCAAAGAAGAACGCCACCCATTCGCCGAAGGTGTCGATGACCTGAACCTTCTCCTCGCGCGTCTCGTTCACCTGCTCGAGGAAAAACTTGGTGTTCGGCGGGATGAGGTTGACCCAGGGGACGCGATGCTCGACCGCGGTCAACTCGGCCAGCTCCTCCGGTGAGCGCCTGCGGATCAGGCGGATGGTCGCCGGCTGGTCCTCTCGCTCGGCGAGCTGACGCGCCAGCGAGTTATCGCGCAGATTATTCTCCGTCGATCCACCGGAGGCGGCGTCGAAGTCGGACGGGCGGGCGGTTCGGATCAGGTGGCGAGAGCGACGATAGGAGTCGTCGTTGTTGAACCCATCGATCGTGATGGGTCCGCCGGTCGCCTCCAGCTGCTCGCGAGTGAAGATGACGGTACCCTGGTCGAATGCATCCGTGAGGAAGATGTCGCTCTGGATAATGCGCTCGTCACCGATGGCGCCGGTGCCGTCCAGCTGGAGCTGCATTTCTTCTTTGCTGGTCGACGGAGGAAGTGGCATTAGATCCTGTTCTTCCCAGGCCTGCCGTCATTGCCGGCCGAGCCATCAAGGTTGCCGAGTCGAAGGCGGAACTGGGCGTCCACGCCAAGCGCGATGGACCTGTTGACAACGTGGTCGTCGATGGTCCGCCTGAGCCTTGCTCGATGGCGGATGCCAACCGGGCCGTAGATCGTATCGAACAGGCGGATCGTTGGCGCCGGCTCATCTCCGAAGACGATCTCGAACAGGGCCGAGTTGTGGTTGGGATCGATCCGATTGCCGTCCACGTCGCGGATCGTGCGCGCGGTCAGTAGATACGTTGAGCCGCCGCCAGCGTAACGCAGCGTCACGACGTCTGGATTGTTCGCGTTGGTCATCACCTTGACAACCTCAAGCGGGGCCGCGCCCACCGAGACCTCATCGATCTTCCAGTTCGATGGAAAGGACAAAGCCTCGCCCTGCTGCAGGGGGCGGTTGAAATAGGCGACCAGGATATTGGGGGACGGGTTCTTGACCTGGATCATCCTGAGGCCGACCCCGACCATAAATCGGTAGATGAGCTCAGATGGAGAGCCCTCGTAATCCCTTACGTAGACGGTCACTTCCTGCTGGCTGCCGATTGGAAACCGCTCCGGCATCCGCAGTTCGACGTCCATGCCGTTGCCGGTATTGGATGTCATTGAGAGGTAGGCGCCGTTCTGGGCTACTCCGCCGAGCACGAACGTGGTCGCACCAACCGAGATCCTCAGCGTACCCCGATCGACGAGATCGTCGTCGGTGAAGCGGATGAAGATGGGGGCGCTCTGCGAGACGTCCGACTCCTCGTCCACCGGCGAGAGCGGCGTGATAATCGGCGGGCCGGGCGGCGGGGTAACACCCGACCCCCACTGGGCGGACCCCCACTGGCCACGCCCGATGCCCTGCCCGGTCGGCGGGGTGCTCACGCTGCCCCCGGCTTGGGCTTCTTCATGTCATCGCTGAGCGACTTGATCATCTTGGCAGTTCGCTCAAGGGACTTATTGATTGCTGACATCGCCGACTCCTGCTCACCGAACCCGATGGCATTCGTGGCGGTGGATGGACCGCGCTTGCGAATTCCAATCTTCTTCTTGGCGCCGTCGATGGCAGCCTCTGTGCCAACGGCATCCTTGCCGAGCGGCGTAGCGTCGGCAATGGCGGCCTTCATCTCGTCGGCTTCCCGCGCCGCATTGGCCTGTGTAGTCCAGCCCTGCTTAACGAGATCGCCGACGTATTTGTCGACCTGGGCGAACTCCGTGTCACGCTTCGCCACCGCCTCGGCCGTTGGCAATCGGGTGCGGGCGTGCATTCTTTCGATATGGAAAGTGTCGTCGTTCTTGGAACCGGTCTTGACGACACCTTGCTGAATCGCCTGGCGAAGAAGCTCGTCTCGCTTGTTTTCCGCAGTCCCTGGCGCCATCGCCCTCTGGTAGACATCGGTTTCGCGAGCGGCTCGAGCGATCTGCCTGGCCTTTACCGGGTCGGAACCCGGGCGAGCTCCAAGGCTGACAAGGAACTCGTCTGCGATCTCTTCTCGATCTTTCAGGGTTTCCCCGATGGCGGCTCCGATGGCCATGCGACTCTGGGCCGAGATCGTCTCGAGCGGCTTGAGGCTTAGGCCAGATCGCTCCGCCCATGCCCTGACCTCATCGTTCTCGCTGGTGAATCTGCCCTCCTTGATGAGCCCCTGATAGCGCTCCCTGGTTTTCTTGTCCTTGATGCCATGGGTCAGGCTCATCAGGTTTCCGGCAAACCTGCCGGTGGCGGCCAAGTATCCGGTGGAGTCGACGGCCTCGCCCTTTGCGAAGGTGTCAATGTCGGCGGATAGCTGGCCGAGGGTGTGACCAACCGACACGTCGTATCGCTTCTGGTCCGTGTCCTGGCTATTGAAAAATGCGCGCTGCTCCGGGGTGGCGGTGGCAGCGAGGCGGTTCTTTGCTTCGGGATCAAAGAAGGCCTCGTACGCAGCCTGATCGATCGATGCGTTCTGCTTGGAGGTGAGGCTCTTCCCTCCATAGTTGTTAGCCAGGCGCTGGATGTCCCGGATGTCCCAGCTGCTGCCGCTCATCTGCCTAGTGCCGGGGCCGGCCGCGACCTGCGTCAGGCCGGCCATGCGCAGCGCGCCATTGGTCATGCCGAGGGCGCGGCTACTTTGAAACTTGAGACTTAGTGGGATGCCGCTGAGATCGGCGCTCATCCCGCGAGCGACCAGCTCCGGGTCGGCGTTCATCCATCCGATCTTGTCCTTGATGCCTGCCTCTGTCTTGTCGTAAGCGGCATTGGCCTGGCGGTACCGACGATCTGCCTTCTCCTCGGAGGAATCAAAAATGTGGCCAATGTTCTCGAGGGCGGCCCCGCCCTGATCCCAGATGGCGCGGGCGTTGCCGGCGATGAAGCCGCCGACTGCTCCGACGGCAGCCCCCTTCGGGCCCAGCATCATGCCCGCCATGGCGCCTTCCGCTGCGTAACCCCACCCAAACTCAGCAGGCCCCTTGCTGGCAGGGATTGAATCCAGTCCAGCACTAAGCCTGTCACCCTGGGCACCGACCGTCAGGTTCGCGATTGCGAGATTGCGAGAGTATCCGCCATCACCACCCGAGCCGGGACCGCGGCCCATGCCGCCGACGTAGGCCTCGGCCTGCGTGCCAGACATGCCGTACATGTTCATGGCTGCCATACGCTTGGCCTCGTTGCCAGACAGGCCGGGCATCAGGTCGGAGATCATGTCCCCCATGCCCTCGAGCTGCTGCATCGCCATGGCGCGAACACCCTTGGATCCGATGCCCCGACGATACTCGTCGCCGTGGACCTGGAACTTGCCCATGTTGGAGAGCATGTCGCCGCCTTGGGACATGGCCTCAAGCGCCTGGCCCGGCAGATCCATGATGCTGCCGAGTGGTTGGCCGCCCTGTGCCGCCATCAGCTGCAGGGTCCCCATCGGGCTTGCTGCGGCGGCAAGCTGAGTCCCGCCGATGAGGGCCGCGACACCCGTGCGACCACCCAGGATGCGGCTCTCCTCGCCAGAGATGCCGGAGCCGGCTGCTTGGCCGAGAGCGCCCGAGAACAGCTCCCCGCCCTGTGCGCCGGTGAAACCCATGCTGCGACCGACGCCGGCCCCCATGCCGTACATCATCGAACCAAGGCCGCTGGGGCCGCCGCCGGCGGCGCGGATCATTCCTTCTTCGACGGTCAGCCCCTTCTGGCTGGCGTTCTTGATGACCTGGGTGGCATCCGCCAATGACGAGTGCAGGGTCTGCGCAACCTCGCGAACCGCGTTCGCAAACTCGGCGCCTTGCTGACGAAACTTGCCAGGGTCGTTGGTGCTGGGAAGCATGCCGGCATCGCGACCGAGGGCCATGACGTCACCGAACTGATTCATGTCCATCTTGATGTCGCCGGCAGCCTGACGGGCCGCGATGCCGAGCTCGCCTTGCTGGGTGCGGGTGAGGCCGCGACCCGATCCGACGATGTCACCCATCTCCCTGGTCTCGCCAAGAGTCTGGTTGACCTGCGCATAGTGATCGCTGATCCCGCTGCTCACCTGGTCGAATGCCAGGAGGCCTAGGCCGACGCCACCGACGAGGCCACCGACAGCGGCACCGCCGGCGCCGGCGCCGGCGCCAAACATCCGGGTGGCGGCCGCCCGGCCTGCGAAACCGCCGATAGCAGCGCCGACCGGAGTGGCCAGGCGGTCCGCCAAGACGCCGCCGCTCATAGAGACTAGCGCCGCCTCCCCGGCCATGCCGGCCGCCTCGCGGGCCTGGATGGCGCGATCGGCGTTATTGCCCATCGCCGCCATGGCAAATTCGCCAGCCGACACGCCGGGAGGGGCCATCCGGGCGGCGTACCCCATGCCGCCGGACCCGGAGATGAGCCTCTCCTGGGCGAGCGTGGTGACCGCGCCCTGCATCCCGTAGTGCGGGGAGTATGCCATCGCCGGGTCGGTGTGGGTTCCGCCGCCCGCGCCGAAGCCGCCAAATGAGCTGACCATCTGGTTGAGGCCAGTCGCCGCCCCGCCGCCGAAGTTGGTGTTGGCGAAGCCTCCACCACCAAAGCCTCCGCTGCCCAGGGCCATGCCGACCTGGGAGCGGATCTCCGACAGGCCAGACATGATCTGGCTGGTGTCGAGGCGTGCGACGTAGTTGAACTCGGTGGCCATTTACCTTCCCGGCGGGCGCTTCTTCTGCTTGAGAACGTTCTTCATTCTCCCAAAGGCTCCCTTGTCAAGCGAGTGTCCCACAGGCGCAATCGAGTAGGTCTTGCCCTTCTCGGCCTCCATGATTTCCATTGCCTTTTCGACCGCCCTGTCGCGCTCCTTGCCAACCTCTGGGAACATCTCCTCGATCAGTTTACGCAACGCACCCTGCGCCTTGTCGGGGTTCACCGCAGCGGTGACGACCGCGATGGTCCGATAGAGCTCGATGCGCTGCTGCTTCCTCCATGCGGCGATTGCCAGGCCCTCCCGGAGACTGCCGTACTCGACGTCAGTTCCTTGGACCAGGTGGAGGCACACCCGAGCCCATCCAGCGGGAGAGCCTAGGACCCCGAGAAAGAGTCTTCTTTCCTCAGGTGGTCCGAGAGGGCCTGGTTGAACAGGCTGACCTTGGCGGAGAGGATGTCGACAAATCCCGAGCCTCGCTCCATCAGCCAGGCGATGCGATCGTTGAGCGTCTCACCCAGCGACTTGCCATCCATCTTCTGGACGGCCATGGCAACCAGCGCCATCGAGTTCATCTGGCGAAGGAAGAACTCGCTGACCTGCTTGTCCTTGCCATCTTTGCTCTTGGACCACTCCCCGTTCATGATGAAGGCGTCGATCTCCTGGAGATCTTTGGCCTGCGAGGATCGCAGGGTGACGAGGTACTTGCCGAGCACCTTCAGATCGCGGACTACGTAGCCTCGGAAGATGTAGTCCTGCACATCATCTTCGCCGAAAGCGTCGATCCCGAGCTTCTTCTCGATGCCACCGCGCAGCTGATCAAAGCCGCACTTGCCGCAGTAGCCGGATTCCCGCGGCACCTCGGCGTTGCAAAACGTGCTCTTGCAGGACAGGTCTTCCGCGGGAGCCTCCTCAACCGGAGCCGGGCTCGATGCGGGCTCCGCCTTCGCTGATCGGCGGGCGTTCTCTGGAGCGGAAGATCCGATCCCGGCCGGGGCGGGGACCTGGGGACGAGGGCGCTGCTTTTCCAGCTGCTCCTGGATATCGGGAGGCAAGTTTGACATGACGTTCCTTTGATTCACCGGGTTCGTAACCGCCGCAGTGTAGGACGCGGAGGTAGCAGTGGTCAACGCAACGCCGCTCGTCCGGCATAAGGAAGCTAAGGAGGCTCCTATGTCACGATACACAATCTCTCAGGCCTACCGGCCCAGCCAGGAAGAAGTCGAGCGGTGGTCGCGCGAGGCGGAATACTTCGCCTACCACGCCCCCAACCCGAACGCCCCCTCGCACAGCGCCTCGGCTCGGGGCTGGGGCGTTCCCTGGGAGTACAAGCCACCAGTCGACGCCGTCGAATACGTCACGGCGATGTTCAAGAGGGATGTTGCAGGCGTCGGGGTGGATGCCTCCCTGCGCCCCGAGTTCCGCTGGTCCATCTTCAGCGCCTGTATGGCGCACTTTCTGTGGCTGCGCACTGAACCCGGGGCGACCTGGCTCCTCAAGTTCTTTGGCGTCGAGGAGGTTCCACCGTTCAACGCCGCCTACGTCTATCACTACCTGGACCGGTCTCGACCGGTGAACGGTGAACCGACCAGGATCACGCTCGACGAGGAGAGCGGAATTCAGCTCCGGATCTTCCGCAGTTGCGAGCGGGAGCTCGAGCCGCCGATCAAGTCGCAACACGACGAGACCGTCGTGGCGATGCAGAAGCTGCTGCGAGACGCCCGCGACCCGAACTCCAACGAGCTCATCGCCGAGGCCACGGCCGACATGTACTTCTGGGTCAGCGAGCAGCTGCGAGACTGGTTCCTTGAGCCGCGTGCCGACACGCAATGGCCGACGTACAAGCCGGACCGAATGACCGGCCACCAGTGGGCGAAGGCGGTAGAGAGGAAGCCCGACGTGCCGTTCTATGAGGCGCTGCATTTTGTCGAGTTTCACAAGGGCCGGTGTTATCGAATGAAGGACCGGCAGGGGGCGGTGCTGTGGTGTGGCGGAAGCGACATCCGGTACATGCTCAGGCCCGACTACCACCGCGCCGAGCAGAGCATGTCCGACCATCAGATCGACGGCATCTATCGCTGCTCGAGCTGTGGAAAGATCCGCCAATGCACCCCGGTCACCGAGAAGCACCGCATGTGCTGCCACTGCTTTGGGACCATTGCCGAGAAGGACAAGAGGCCGACTCTTGATTGGTGCACGATGAAGGAGTGTTCGCACTGCCCGGATCACCTTGAGAGCAAGTCAGACCTCATCAACCTCAAGAACAGGCTGAACCGGGAAGCGACCTTTCCTGTCAATCGCTAGGACGGCGCAATGAATGCACGAGTCGAAAAGGGTCGGATCCAGATCCACCTCCCGGGAGACGCGACCAGCCGCCTTCGCCAACAGGGCTTCCTGTCGGCCGCGATTGGCTCGATCAGCTTCCAGGAGGCGGATCTGTCCCGCGCCTCGTGCGCACTTAGCGTCCAGAACTTTCGCAAGCTGAAGGTTCTGGGGTGCAAGCTCGCCGAGGACCCGCACACAAAGGAAGTGGTTGCGGGGATGCTGGCCAAGACCGTCGAGTACAACGCCGACACGGCGAGGGCGGCGAGGGCGAAGGCGGGGAAGGTACTCGTCCAGAACTACTCGTTCAAGCTTCCGCCTTTTGACCACCAGAGGGTTGGTTTTCAGTTCCTGCACGCCATCAAGGAAGCCGCCCTCTTCGGTGACTGCGGCTCTGGCAAGACGGCCATCGTGCTGACCTTTGCCGACAGCCTGCTCAAGGCGGGCGAGCGCTGGATCTTTCTGGCGGTCTGCCCCGTCAACCTCATACGTCACGTTTGGATGGATGACGCTGCCAAGTTCTCCGATCTGTCGACGGTGAACCTACGCGAGCTACCGACCGGCATCTCGACCAAGGACTGGCCCGCCGGAGCTGACCGCGGGGATCCGCTGGTTCGAGCGGTCGCCGCGGCAGCAGCGAAGAAGCGGCATGCGGCGAGGCTCAAGGAGCGGTTCGACTCAGACGGCGACCTCTACATCATCAACCCCGAGAACCTACGCGACGCCAAAAAAGAGAAGCGCGTCATCGACCTGTGCAAGCGCAAGATCAAGGAGGGGGATCGGATATGCCTAATCATCGACGAGAGCTCGAAGCTCAAGAACCGGACCTCGCGAACCTATCTATCGCTCTCACGCATCCGAGCGTTCTGCGAGCGATGTATCATCATGACCGGGACACCGTCGCCGAATGGTGTACTGGACCTATGGGCGCAGTTCTCGGTGCTCGACCGTGGCAAGACCCTCCACCCCTCCTTCGTCGACTACCGAGCTGAGGTCGCAGAGGAGGTCGCCCTGCGAGGGGTTAGTTACGCGGGGCGTGGCGGCAAGCAGGTTCCTGTTACCAAATGGGAGCAGCGCCCAGGGGCGGCGCTGCGCGTCTATCAGACCATCGAGCCACGGATGATCAGGTTCAAGACCGAGGACTGCATCGACCTGCCACCCGTCCGCTTCATCACGCGAGATGTGGCAATGAACGCCGAGCAGGCCGGCGTCTACGAAGACATGGAGAACATGCTCTTCGCCGAGCTCGAGGGGCACGCGATCACGGCGCGGGTCGCCGCCACCAAGCTGATCAAGCTCCGCGAGGTGACCGGTGGATTTGTCCGAACGGACGCTGGCGTCGACAAGCCGCTTGGCGCCGACTCGCCCAAGATGGTCGAACTGGACGAGCTGCTCGAGCAGTCCATCGCTGACAAGATGGGCGATGTCGGCCCACCGTCGAAGGCCCTTATCTGGGCCCAGTACCAGTGGGAGTGCAAGACGCTGGTGAAGCGTTACGCGAAGGCGTACGGGGCGAGAGGCTTGTTTGGCGGCATAAGCAGTACAAACAAGGACGATGCCATCGCTGCGTTCAAGCAAGATCCTGCGTGCAGGGTCCTTGTCTGCCATCCGGCCAGTGCCGGGCATGGGTTGACACTCATCGAGGCCAACTACGCCTTCTACTATTCCATGTCCTACAACTTCGAGGAGTTCTACCAAAGCTATCGCCGGATGACGAGGCCAGGTCAGAAGCGTCGCATGACGTATTACTTCCTGGTCTCGCCGGGGACCATCGACGAGGAACTCATCGACGCAATCCGCGCCAAGAAAGATCTGTCCGACTTGATCACCGACGGGCAGTTCAGCAGGCAAGAGCTACTTGGAAAACGGGGCGCCGGACCCACGGCAATGAACATAGATTGGGAGGTGCCAGTTGCAACTGAGCCCAGTCCGCCGCGACGAGGCACTGCAGGGGAGGATCCTCCAGACCCTGCTTGATGGCTCCGCTTCTACGTCTCAGCTGGCGCAGTACCACCGACGCAAGCTGAGCCTGGTTCGTCGAGAGCTGATCCATCTTCACCAGCTCGGCGTCATCAGGATCGTCGCGTCCAGGTCCGTCGAGGGCCAGGTCCCGGCCAAGTCTTACTTCCAGGACTACATCTGGGCCATGACCACGCACGGCCTCGAGCACGCGAACATCGACCCACGGTGCTTTGCTTGCACCATTCGCGGCCTTCGGCTGCTTCGTGCCGGAGGGGTGGCATGAACACCTCGGCAGTCCTTCGACTCCTCGCCGCGTCAAACGATGACGTCGTCCTGGCGTCATGGGCTGCAGTCTTCGATGAATACAAGATGTCGCCCGAGTGCGACGTCTCCCCCTATGACTGCTGGGAAGTCCTCCAGTGGTTCATCTCTTCAGGCGCTCTCCTGCCGGCCGAATACAACGGCATCGACGCAAAGAGAGCGTTCTTCGCTGGTGGCAGGCCGACCAACCGGGACATTCAGACCGTGTTGGATCGACTCGCCTACCTACGCAGTAACCGAGAAATCAACCAGGAGCCGCCGATGCCCAGTGCCCCTCGTCAGTTCAACGCCTTTAGCGCCGATACCGCCATCGCAAAGCGGGATGAGGCTCTCCCTGCCTCGCCGCGCCAGGGGTCCACGCTCGACCCCAGTACCTCCAAGCCCACATCCTTTGCGGCATTCCAGGCAAGCAACACAGCTCCGGCGCGGCAGTTCGATGCCATTGCAAAACCGCCGACAGCCAAGCTGCCGTGCCGTGAGCCCAGCACCGCCACCCTCGCTGGACCCGACCTCGACGTGCAGATGTATTGCTGCCGGCAGCAAATCTCACTCATCCCCGACGACGAAGACATCGTCGACGGCGAAGTGATCGACGGCGAAGAGTACGAGATGCACGAGTACGTGTTCCACGGCGAGTGCCGTAAGTGCGGCGCCATCTTCCACAGCAGTATGGCCAAGTCAATTCCGCGCACCTGACGGTGCAAAAAGGAGAAGAGCTCATGACCGGAAGAGACCCAATGGCAATCAACTGGCTCGAGCTCCGCATCCTTGGATACCTGAGGGATCGCGGACACGCCATGCCCATCGCTGACCTCGAGGTGCTGGCGCCTGGCTCGCACGTGAGTACCGTCACCTTGACCTTCGACATGGGACTGGAGGGATGGGTGAACATTTTCGAGACGCAAGGCGGAATCAAGATGGCGCAGATTACGCCCGCAGGGCGAGACATCATCTTCAGGATCATGGCCAATTCCAACCGGTCCTGTGACTGATGGTCTCCCTGCGGCTAGACACGGAGATCTGTCGACACCGCTTCAGGCCGCCGTGCCCCATCTGCAAGCGCAAGACGTGGCCAACGTCCGGGCTCGACGGACAAGTCGTCTTCCGGTGCTTCATCCACGGGCACTGGACCCCGGATTCAGTCGAGGACTAAAGGGGTGAGCGATTGCCGTTCTTTCGTTGGCGCATCTACGACTGGAGGTTCTTGTAAACCTCCGTGTATGCTGCGCGGCAATGACGCCCCCGAGAACGCTGGCCGACGCCGAGGAACAGCGACTGCAGATCACTCTCGAAATCCAGGGGCTCCAAGCCCAGCTCGGCGACAGGCAGCGGTCGGATGAGGCGGGGCGGCGCCTGTCACCGCGAGAATACTGGAACTGGAAGGGTCTCGCCCAGCAGGAGCTGAACCAGAAACTCGACGAGCTTCGAATCGTGAAAGCGTGGATCCGGGATCACCGACCACCGCATGTCGGCCCCCTGAGCCCCGACACCTTCACCGTGGTCAGCCACCTGGAGTCCCTGTATCGAATCCTCGAGACATTGCGAAAAGAAGACGTGGAGCTCGACTCCGACGAGCTCGCCAAAATTGAGGCCGCCCGGATGACCCTGGCCGCCCTCGGAACACCCCGACAGAAGGAACTGTATGCCAAAGCAAAAGACTAAGACCAAGCGCCAGATGAAGCTCACGATCCCGGTCAGCGACCGGGAGCAGAAGTCAGCGGCCCGATTGGCCAAGCAGCTGGGCACCGCCGTCCCAGACCTTGTCCGCGAGCTGCTGTCGAGTCGGGCCAAGCAGCGACTGAATGAGATCCGGGCGAAGAAGGCATCGCCGCCGGTGGCCAAGCAGCTCAGTCTATCTTCTTGAGTCCGCGCCTGCCCCGGTTGGGGCGGTCGCCGGGCAAGTCGTCCCACCAGACGTGGCAGCGCGTGCAGGTCGCCAACGCCCCGGCCAAGGGGTGGAGGTCGCGCATCCGGCCATGCCGGTCGGAGAGCGCGACCACCCTCCAGCGGTGGCCCAGTAACACGCAGAACGTCCACATCTTTTTTACCTGTCGCCCTGGTAGAATCCGAGCGCGTCGGGCAGATGATACCCTAGGAGAAACGTGGCCACCCCCATCATCCATAGTGTCGGTTCAGGCTCGGGGGCAGGATCCGCCGGCCAGGGGCGTAACGATCTCGTCCCCGGCGAGACGGTCACGCTATCCGACGCCGAGGCGCTCAATGCTGCGTCGGTCTACTTCTGGGAGTTCGACGACTTCCCCATCGGAACCGCGCCGGTCCTTCTGAATCCGACCACGGCCACGCCGTCGTTCGTGGTTAACCCGAGCGCGCTGCTCGCCGGGTCCTACCGAATTCGCTGCACGGTCGATGGCGCCTTTCTGAGCGTGGAGGTCCTCGCGGTTCCGCTGGCCACCACCGGCGCTCGCATCCCCTCGTTTGAGGAGGAGACGCAGTACGACGCCGCTGGCAACGTAAAAGGGTGGCACGAGGCGCAGACCGTGTTCATGCGGGCGGTCGATGCGACCCTGGGCAGCCTGGGGTCCTCCGCCAATGAGCGCAGCGCCAGCGTCACCGTTCCTAACGGCGGAAGCTCCGTGGAGCTTGAGCTCGGGTCGGTCATCTACCCCGGCTCCCTGCTGGCCATCGGCCTCCGCGGGGAGGAGCCAGTCACCGGCGGCGATGTCGCGGTCACCGTCCGCATCAACGGCGTCGACCAGTTCACGGCAACCCTGGATCTGGGATCGCCCGACTCGGCGTTCAGCGTCCAGTCCGCTGGATCCTACCCTATCGTCCAGGGGGATCGTCTTTCCCTGTCGGTGGTGGGGGCTGGCCTGATCACTGGCAGCGCGACCCCGCTCCCGGTCGCTATCAACGTCGCCTTCTCGAATACCCTAACCACAGACGTACTGGTGATCCCGGACGCCTCCAATGTTCAAAAGGGATTGACCAAGCTCAGCATCGCCCCAGCCGTTGCCAATGAGCCGGTGGCGGCCGGAACCAATGACGCCCGCATCCCAACCCAGGACGAGAACAATGCGCTTGTCGGCACCGGCGGTGTGCCGAGTTCGATCAACGCATACGTTACCAATCAGGACACGCGCAACACGGACTCGCGGACCCCGCTGGCGCACGCACTCGGCGGAGCGCTTCACTCGAGCAGCACGCTGGCTGAGCTTAATGCGAAGATCTCCGACACGGACGCGGTCGACACGGCCGACGCCCGCATCCCGACTCAGGACGAGAACGACGCGCTCGTCGGCACCAGCGGTGTGCCTGCGACGGGCAACAAGTACGTCACGGATGGCGATTCGCGCAACACGAACTCTCGCGCACCCACGGCGCACGCGCTGGCGGGGGCGCTGCACTCGGCCGATACATTCACCAACTTCCTGACCAAGATCACCGGCGCCGTCCCTGCCGCGACCGACCTGTCGCAGCAGTACACCGCCAATCAGCGGTCGGCGGTGGTGGCGCTCACCGACGCAGCGACTGTTGCCACCGACCTGGCCCTGGGTAATATCTTCGAGGTCACACTGACCGCGACCCGCATCCTTGGCAATCCGACCGGCATCGTGAAGGGGATGACCTGGCAGGTCATCGTCAACCAGAACGGCACCGGCGGATTCAACCTGACCTATGGCGGCTTCTACGACTGGGGCGACGAGGGCGTGCCGGATCTGACAACCCTGACGGCCAACAAGACGGCCGTCCTGTCATTCCTTGCCCTATCCGCCACGCAGATCGCCTCCACGGCCCTCAAGGGCTTCACGTGATAACGCTACCCCCGTCGGGGTTCACCAAGCGCAAAGGGGCGATTGCTCCTGTGTTCGTCAGCCTGACGTCGTCGGTACTGGGCACCGGCAACAACACCGTGGTCATGACCAAGCCGGCCGGCGTGACATCCGGCGACTTGATGGTGTTCATCTTCTGGAGCAACGGCACCCCGACTGTGACTCAGCCGGGTGGGTGGACCGTGCCGTATGACGCAACCGCAACGCTGGAGGGGAGGAATCATCGTTACTACGTCGCCTATAAGCGAGCGGGCGCTGGTGAGGCCGCTAGTTATACGTGGACGCTTGGGGGCGGCTCCGACGCCAAGGGTGGCGTCCTGCTCGCGTATCGCCCATCCGGTTCAACGCAGCTGGATCTATCCGTCGTGCAAAATCCGGTCGGCACAACGTCCGCCACGCACGCAATGGCCACCAGCTCCACCACCTACGCCAACTCAACCCTGGTCTATGCATGGCTGTTCCAGCGAGTCGGCAACTCGGCAGTTGGCTCCATCGCAGTCGCCCCATCCGGTATGACGCAGCGTTACTACGCCGACCACGCTGCCGCTTCCGATGCCGATGCCGCCATCGCTGTCTATGATGAAATCCGGACTGCCGCAGGGGCAGTCGGGGTCAAGACGCTAACGACCACCAATTCCGACATCAGCAGCATGGGTGTTCGGCTGGCTTTGCGAGGATCTTGATCCATGACCCAGGCGCACCAGATTTCCCCCGGGCGAGTCGGTGACATGATCGTTCAGGTCATCGCGTGCGGTGGCAATGAGAGCCACGCCAGCGAGACGCCGATGGTGGTCGGGGCCTTCTCCTTCAACCCGAGCAGCTACAGCCTGTCCAAGGCGACCGTGGCCTTCAGCTTCTCCGTGGTCGCCGCCAACGGAGTCTCGCCGCTAACGAGTCACGTCAAGCTCCGCAACGTCACCGACGGCGAGGACGTCGCGGCATCCATCTTCAACATCGTCGACTCGACGACGGCTACCAAGTACAACGCCGTGTTGACCGTCGGGGCGGGGGCCGGGCTTCTCAAGCCCACCGAGAAGATCTACGAATGTCGCATCTACCTCGATGCCCCTCCGGCAGATCCTGAGACCGACACCATCGAGCTGTTCAAGGCCGAGCTACGGGTCACGTTCACGGTCCTCTAGGCCTCCCCGGGCATAAGGAGATTGAAGGCAATCATGTCTTCACTCTACCCACCGAAGGAGTCCCAGATGAACGACGCAGCAGACCGCCAGATCGGGCGTGAACAGAAAGACGTGTTCTTCGACAAGAAGAACATCGACAGCATGGTGCTCCTGCACCGGCTGTGTATGAGGCATGAGGTAGCGGTCCTGGAGACCGTTGACACCGTCACACTTCGGCTCACCGAGTCGAGCCGAGATCTGCCCAATCTCTCCTACACGATGGCCAAGCTTGGCCTGCTCAAGGACCTGGCCGAGGCCAAGCGCAGGGCGTACCTGCATGACCTCGAGACCCTGGAGTGCCCGTGAGGGCATACACCCCAAGATCGCTCAAGCGGGCCTGGGCCTCGGCCATGGTCGAGATGCTCAAGAACCCAACGGAAGCAAAGAGGCGGCAGGTCCTGGACCTGCTGGCCATGGAACTACCCAAGCAAGAGGTGCTCGATGTCTGACCCGATTGCAGAAGGCTACGAGGCACTCCAGGACAAGTACCTGCGGGCGCTGGCAGAGGTCGAGAACCTGCGCAAGCGGACCGAGCGAGACATCGCGAAGGCCAGGAGCCAGGCTACGGCGGATACGCTGAGGGTGCTGCTGCCCATCGTGGATGACCTCGAGCGGGCTGTGGCCGCCCAGGAGAATAACGAGGCCATCCGCTACATCGCGAACAAGGCCCAGGCCACCCTGGCGACGCTGGATGTCGTTGCATTCGAGACCGTCGGCAAGGTGTTCACGGCCGAGCTGATGGAGGCGATCGAGCTGGTGCCGATCAAGGCTCCCGACATCGGCAAGGTGGCCTCCGAGATCACTCGCGGCTACCGCATCGGCGACAAGCTCCTGCGACCGGCGCAGGTCGCGGTGTCCTGCAAGGACGATGGGTAAGAAGAGAGCGCCCCTGCGGGCGCCCTCTTTCTTAGCTAGGCGTCGCGCTCGACCCACGAAGCCGTGCCAGCCTGCGGCTTGACCTTGGCCGGCGCAGCTGCGGGCCGAGGCGTCTGCTTGGATTGAGCCGGTGGCTTGGCTGCGGGCTTGACGCTTGGACCATCCGGATCGCCGTAACGACCACCGAGCGGCAGCGGCTTGGAGTACGGCGCGGGCTTGACTGGCGAGGATCCCTGCCAGCCCTTGCGCTGCGCATCTGTCAGCGGAGCCTTGGGCTGAGATCGCTGGCGCGCCAAGCGATCGGCCATCCCTGTGTCGCCGTGGAACTTGACGTTGCCTGGGTTGGCAGTCTTGCCGAAGAAGTGCAGCGCCGCCGTCTTGGCGATCGACGCCTTCTTCTTGCCGAACGCTTGGGGCAGGTCAGTCGGGTTGAAGGTGTCAGTGAACGGCGGCGCCAGGTTGCGCTTCTTGCCGCCCTTGAGCCCCTTGCCGTGGCCGTACGCCGGGTCATCTACCGACTCGGACTCGGTCGAGCCCTGGTCGGCCCAGAACGGCTGGTCGTCTTGGCGGGCCTGCGAGCTCGCCATCATCTCGGACAGGACGTCCTCGACAGACGCGCCCGCGTCCTCGGCCATCTTCCTGAGCTTCTTCTTGACGCCCTTGCCGGTGCCCATGGCCGGCTGCTCCATGGCGCCGGCGGTCCTCTCGTTGCGAAACTCCCGCTGAACGAGGGCAGATCCGGCGGCGGCGGTACCGATGCCAGCAGCGGCAAGGATGCGGCGAATCTTCTCGCGCTCGACCTTGCCGGATGCCCCACGCTTGTTGGCCAGTGGGGCAGCCGACCGCTTGGCGGTCGCCTTGGTGGCGGCGAAGCGCCCAAGCTTATTGCCGTAGTGACCGAGGAGGGCCCCGCCCAGGATGCCCTGTGTACGATGATCCTCGCCGGCCGCGAGGCCACCAGCGGCTGCACCAGCGAGTTCGGCGGGATGCTTCTTGGCGAACTCAAGTGCGGCGGCAGCCCTGGGCCCCGCAGCTGCCTTGCCCTTGGCTACCAGGCCGCGGATTGCATCCATGGCGCCGGCCTTCTTCTTCATGGCCTTCTTGGCCTTGACCTTGACCGTCTTGGTGACGCGCTGGCCGAGCATGGTCCCAAGACCCTGGCTGGCAGTCTTGGTGAGTTCGTTGGCGAAGGCGGTGAGATTGGTCGGGGTCATTGTCGTTCCTTGTGTTCCATGTGCTCGTTGACGCCGATCCCAGCGCCGGCGCCAGAGCCAGCAAGGGCGGTACCTGCAAGTAGCTTTTTCCTGAGGGATGATCTCTTGGCCTCGGGGGCCTTGGCAACAGCTGCCTCGATCTTCTCGGCCACCGCCTCGGGCATCTTGTAGGCCCGCGCGCCGGGGACCTTGAGCAGCTTCTGGGCAGCCACAGTGACCGCCTGATGAGTCGTGCTGGCATAGGGGATCGGCAGGTAACCGATCAGCGTATGAATGGGGCGGTTGGCCCAGGCGTGGATGTGCCGATCTCCAAAGCGAGCTCGCTCTGCCATGGGCGCAGTCGGTGAACCGATATAGGGCTCGAGCTTCTGGTAGAGCCTATCAACACGCGCCTTCTTGAGGCCCTTGTAGATGTTGTCGTTGACGTGCTTGTGAAGACCGCCGCGGACCTTGTCCTCGAGGACATCCAGATCGACCTTGCTGCGATTCTTCATCACAAGCTTCGGAGTCCCCTTGATGGGCGTCGCCAGCACCCGCACCGCCTTCGCCAAGAAGGAGGCGTTCTTTTCGAGCTCGTCGGCAAAGCTCTGAAGGTTGGGGCGAATCATGCGGCTTTTCTTTCGTACTTGGACCGGAAACGATCCATCGACTCAGCCTTCATGGAGCCAAAGGCCCACTCCGGCATGTGCCGAAGGTACTCCGCTTTGGCAGCCTCCGCGTTGGGATATCCGAGCATGTACTTGTGCTCGTCGAACCCGCCCGCCTTCTTGTTCTGACTGACCCGGTAGACCTCCGCGCCCTCGAGCGGATCGGCCGCCAGGTAGACGTCGATCGCCTCGCCGTCGGCGCCAAGGCCGCCCGTGCCGGCGACGTACCCGTAGCTGGCGTGCATCTTCCGCGACCAGCTGCGACCCTCCCTGGAGGTGCCGCTGCGGATGTCACCAGGCTCCTCCTCGATCTTGAGGGTCAGGCCATCGAAGTTGCGTTGCTTCTTTGCGACGCCGGCGGACTTCATCATCGACCGGCGCCGCCTGGCGGCACGGTCAATGATGGAGGGCGCTCCCTCCCGGACCCGCTCGCGGAGCATGGCGGTCTTCTCGTAGTGATTTGGGTCCTCGGTCAGATGGTCCATCGCGATCTCCATCGCGAGATTCCTGTCCTTGGTGTGCTCGATCTCGTGCTTCATGCCCTTGTCGAGCGCTTCGAAGTCGAAGTCCTCGGGAAACTTGTCATCGGCGGCGCCGCCTGGGAGCTTGTCCTTCCAGCCGGCGTCGTCGGACTCGCTGTACTGGTCTTCACCGAAGGCGGTGAGCTTGGCGACCTTCTCGTACTCGGCGGTAGCCTTGATCTTGTTGATGGTCTTACCGACGGACTTGTTACGGGCCAGCGAGCGCACGGCGCTCTTGGGCACGCCCTTGTATGTGTACGTCCCGCCCGACTTGAAGGTGACGTTGAGGGCCTGAGTTGCTGGGTCGTAGCTGTAGCCGGAGACGTTGCTCGACTGCGGAGTCAGGACGGACTTCATCGCAGCGGCTTGCTTAATCGCCTTGAACTCCGGCGTGTCCGGCAGCTTGTCGATCGCGTGCTGGACTGGCTTGTCGGCGAATCGTTTGCGGAGCGCGTTTGCCAAGACGCTGCCGCCGAGCATGCCGGCGGCGAACTGGCCGATGCGGCCAAAGCCCATGCCGCGCGCCAGCGCTGTAGCCCCCACGTCGCCAACGCCGAACCCGACGCCCTCGCGGGCAACGCTGAGCGGGGTCGAGTCCGGGTTGAACACTGACTCGAACCCCATGCTCATTAGCGTGCTCCTCGCCATCTCCTTGGCGAGCGGAGCGATCGCCACCTTGAGCAGCTCGTCAGCGAAGGCGTCGCGGGTGGCGGACATGAATTCGGGCATAAGTATACCGAAGGACGGAGATCATTAACCAATCAACGGAGGCGAAACAATGCTGAAGGCACTTCTCGAGGCGGCATCCAGGGGCCTGAACTATATCTCCGAGTCGAGCAGCGATACGGTTCTGAACATTCACCCCCGCCTTCAGCTCGACGGCTACAGCTGCGGCCTACAGTCGCTGGCGTCGATCCTCGACTACTACGACTACGAGGTCGACCTCGACGAGCTGGCGGATGATATCGGGCTCACGCGGGACGGCTGTGACGAGGACCAGATCCGCAAGGCCATCCGGGCCTACGGCCTTCGGTATCGCACCATGAACAGGGCGGGGATGGCCAGGCTCCAGGGATGCATAGACCGTGACCACCCCGTCATGGTGCCGATCAACAACAACGGCCACTGGGCCGTCTTCTATGGCTACGGACCCAGTAGCGTCTACCTGATGGACCCCAAGCCGCAGCGGGCGTTCACGGGGGCGGGGCAGCGATCGCGGGAGGCGTTCCGAAAGATTTGGAACGGATGGGGCCTGGAAATCTACGAGTAGAGAAAGCGGGGCGCCATCAGGCGACCTGCTTTTTCTTATCACCACCAGCCGCTCCCGCAGCCAGGGTCGCCGCGGCCCCGGCGCTGATGCCCTTGACGGCAGCCTCGGCCTGACTGTGGCGACCTGTAACACCCTTGTAGTAATTCCATCCACTGCCACGCAGCGTGGGGGAGTCCAGGAACCCGGATTGGCCACCCGGATTGAGCTCGATGATCTTGAGCTTGCCGTCCTTGGTGCGGACGACGTCAGCCGCCATCGGTACACCGCGAACATCCCTTGGCATCTTGTCGAGGTTGGCCTGCATGAAGGTGTCGACCTCGGAGATCTCCCGGCGAGCCGTGGGGGATAATCCGGCGTCGAAGGTCCAGCGGTGCATGGAGGCGCCTGGCACGACCTTGCCATCGGCAACATGCACCCGCCACTCGTCCGGGACGGAGGCCCCGATCGCGAGCCCACGCTTGCCGCTGCCGCCCGTCCGCGGTGGGTTGCTGAGCATGCGACGAGTCGAGGCGATGTCGAGGTGCTCCTGCACCATGTAGCGTTCGGGATTGGACATCATGTCCTTCATCCACGACTTGTGCTCGGTCTTCTTGCCGCTCAGGATTGTCGCAAACCGATCGCGATGGGTCGGTACGCCGCCGGAGGCCGCGTCATTGACCGGCTTGACGACGTATCCATTTGGATACCGCCTGGCAAGGCGAGCCTGGAGCTGATCCATGGAACCAGATGACGCCGCGCCAAGCCCGCGCACATGACGAGACATCGCCTCAGATCGGGGCGCGCCACCCGGCGTCCTTGCCAGCACCCTGGCCTCACGCAGCTTGTCCTCGAGGCGCACAGAGAGGGTCGGGTTCTGGTTCAGGTTGAAGTCCGCCTTGAACTGGGCGGATTGACTCGGCCCACCCATCGGCAGCATGGCGCCCTCGATCTTTTTGGCCTTGATCTTTTTGAGTCGCGCCATCGATACCCCCTGAAGCGGCCTCCATTCGGAGGGCGGCAGGCTGACCACCTCGTCGACGCCGCGGGCGATGCGTTGGCCGATCCGACCCAGCCTGCCCGGCACAACTTCGGCGTCGTCGATGTGCGTGAGCCGACCCTTGGCTTTGCGCTGTATCGCGGCGATACCAGGGTTCTTGGAGAGTTTCACCTTGCGTAGGTACTTGTAGGCCCCCGCGCCGGCAGCAAGCCCGACTGCCGCCGGCAGGATGCGTCGCAGGAAGCTGGGCTTCTCCGGTTCGGCTTCCTCGGCGAGCTTGCAGAGCTCGAGGGCGAATGACCTGCGCGAAGGATTCATTGGAGTACCAGGGCAAATGAATGCAGCGTCGCCGCCGGCCTAGCATACTACAGTCCACCATGATATCATTCACCTATGTCGATCAGCCTGGCTTCTTTTGCGGATGAGCTAGAGAAGCTCTCGGCCGAGGAGAAAGAGGAGGAGCCGGGCTGGATGGCGCGGCACCCCGGTGCCGTCGTGGGCGGTAAGTTGCTTGCGGCAAACGTTGTGCTCCGTCACGGCAGCAAGCTTCCGCCCGTCCGCTGGCTAGGCAAAGAGATCGCCGGCGTCGGCGCTCGAGCAGGCCTGGCCGGTAAGCCAATGCTAAACCGACCCATCCGCGAGATCTTGGCGCTGGGCATCGACCCGCAGATGGTCTCCGTCTACGAAGGGGCGCACGCCGCAGGCCGCGCTGCCCGAGGGCGGGGCGTGAAAAATCTGAAAGGCGTGGCTGGCGGCGTGGCCGCCGCCGCCAAGTCCGGGGGCATGCCAGGCGTCGCCGATGCCGCGAAGTTCATTTCCGAGGTTCCACTGAAATCCAAGGGCGGAAGACGAGTCGCTGACGCGGTCCTGGCCCCCAAGCAAAGCATTTCGAATATCGCAGGCAGGGTCCGAGACGCCGCCAAGCGACTGATCCGCCGCAGATAGCCGCCCGCCCGATCCAGGGCATAAGAGACCCAGAGGAGGTCTCATGGGTTACTGCATCAGTCAGAGGGCCGCGCTGTTCAACATCCCGGCCGCAAACAAGGCCCCCGCCCTCGAGCGGGTCAAGCGCATGCCGGAAGACACGTCCAGGGCGAGCGGGAGCTGCCTCATGGGCGGCAGCGTCATTTCCAAACACTTCGCCTTCGTGAACGCCGAACATCTGGCGGCCGCCCAGACACTGGAGGAAGCGTTCGCGGCCTGGCGGTGGGAGGCGGACGGGGACAAGGCCGGCAACATCGACAACATCAACTTCTCCGGCGATAGGTCAGGGGACGACGAGCTCATGTTTGGCGCCATCGCCGAGTTTGTCGAGTCCGGTAGTTACATCGAAATGCAGGGCGAAGACGGCGCCATATGGCGCTGGTGTTTTGACGACGGCAAGTTTTCTGAAAAAGGAGCGACGATCACATGGGAGTAGAAAGCACCATCCGGACCATCATCAAGAACCCGGGCGAGGCGCCGAAGGTTATCAAGGTCCCCAAGGGGCTGCAGCAGATGCAGAGCCTGGTGGGCGGCAACATCGAGATGATGCGCGGCGATGCCGTGGGCCTGCCGCAGGCCATCGATGTTTGGTTCAACGAGGAAGGCAAGCTCATCGGGCTGCCGCCGAATCTGGTCCTGCGCATGCCTGGGTCCCGGGAGATCTGGGACGTGGTCATGGGCCCCGTGTTCTTCACGACGCACGACGACGAAGGAGACACCTGCAGCCTGCCGGACGTTCACGACAAGGCGGTCCTTAAGTTCATCAAGGACAACACTCATGCCTGACATCCAGCCGAGCGGCTGGACGGTCCGGCAAGATGTCATCGAGGCGATCGGTCGATACGTCAGCGACGGCCTCGCACCTGGCGATTTCGTTCGGGCGGTGTTGGCCAATGACCTGGCGGGCGCCGTACACCGCGCCGACGCGGAGAACATCCACGCGCTGCGAGGAATCATCTACCACGTCCAGAATGAAATCCCGGCCGGTCGCCACGGAACGCATCGAATCGTCGAGGCGTGGATCTTCTACAACTCGGCGATGCGCCAGACCAAGGAGCTCGTCCATCAAGACTCCCTCGAAGACCGCCAGCGCCTCGAAGCGCGGGCTTTGGAGGTTTACCTGAACGCCGTCAAGGAGGCGGGGCGATGAAGCTCATCAGGAACGGGTATTCGGACCGGGCCAACCCGAGCCGCGGCTACCACGACTCCGAGGCCATCCTCGAGTTCGAGGCCGACTCCGGGGAAGATGAGTCCTATCGAGAGGGCGCCAAGGCCGCCGTCCTCGCGCTCTACGGACCGCCTGCCAACATGTGGTGCAGTGTTATCGAGTTCACTCAGACGCGTCTCGTCGTCAAGTACGGCTACGACAGCGGCGACTAACTCGCCGCCTCCACCATTTACAGGAGTCAGAATGTCCACGAATCATCCGCTTATCGACCAGGGTTTCTCGCCCGACATCCCCTTCGAGTCCGGCGAAGGCATCGAGCATGGCTCGCACGGCAACGTCAAGTTGCTCATCCGGCGAACGGCCAACATCACCAACCCACGCGGCGAGATCATCCATCGCGGGCTGGCAATGGTCTAAGGCCATGGCCAAGGTTCAATGGTTCGCCAGAGGCGGAGGTATCGCCAAGGCTGGCCCCTTCAAAACTCAGATTGCCGCCACCGACGCCATGCGCCTGATCAAGACGCCAGCGGAGAATCGCGTCGTCTTCAACTTCATGAAGGGTCGTGCCGATGCGGCACTGGTTCGCATCCCTGAACAGCGTGCCGAGTTCCCTGCTGATGTCTTCGTCTGGCCGGAGATGGCCAAGTGAGCGCACCCAAGGAGCAATACGAGGCACCACTCCAGGGCGCACTTAACGAGCTGGTCTCGGCCATGAGCGCGCTCAACATGCCGCCGGAGCCGCTGGCGGTCCCGCCTGAGGCTCGGTCGCCGGTCTTCCTGACCCAGTGCGATGGCTGGGTCAAGCACAGCTACGAGCACCTCCACGCCACCTTTGTTCTGATCAACGAGGGCTGCCAGCTGATGGAGAAGCTACGGTGGGAGAACTTCCAACTACTCAGAAAGCTGGCCGAGGCCAAGAAGGGACAGCATCCATGACTCCAGGCGAGACGATCGCAACCGGGGCTACGGCCACGTGCGGCGGCTGCGGGGTAACGCCCAGGCTTCAGGTCTGCACATCGGGTGGCGGTGCCAATCACTACCTGGGCACGATGTGCGAATGCGGGCCGTACAGCCGCGAGAGCGACTACTTCCCCAGTCGGACGCTGGCAGAGGCGGCGCTAGCGTTACTGGGAACAGACGACCCAACACGGGCTTCGCCGATGCGGTAACGAGAGGATAGAATCACCCCATGGCCCTGGGAGCAGACTACGAACGCCTGCTCTCGATCCTCAAGAGGGCGGGCGTCCCGGTCGTATTAGGCCAGGACGCCACCTTCATCCAGATCCCTGGAACCCGCTTTGACTTCGACCGCTACGGCAAGCTACTCGGCTGCGTCGTCGTCCTGCCCTAGCCAACGCTAACGTTTGGTGAGTACATTCGGGGATATGCCCGAAGCCCCCGTATTTTTGGCCCGCGCGGCCAAGAGGACCAAGATGCGAAAGTTCAGCCCGATTGCCAAGGGCGACCACCTGCTCAAGCTGAGCTGCCCCGCCTGCAACCAGCGGTTTCAGGTCGGCGACGAGACCGCCCTGATTCCCGTGGGCCCAGGGAAAGATCCCAAGGCCCAGGCCCGTGCCCGTGAGGGCCGACCCTATAACGCGGTCGCGCTGCCCACCCACTGGGCCTGCGCGACAGGAGAAGCCGATGGACCCCATATCGACCCAGACCAAACCACTGAAGCGCTCGCGCCTTCAGATCGTGGCTGACGAACTCGGCTTCGAGCAGGTTGACGCCATGCTCGAACACTACGTCAGCGACAGCATCGCGCCCGGCATCTGCACCGCCTGCGGGGTGGTCGAGGAAGTCTGCGAGCCGGACGCCACCGACAACTACTGCGGCGCCTGCGACGAGACGAAGGTGAAGAGCATCTTCGTGCTGGCGGGGGTGATGTAGTGGGCTACATGGCGATGCTCGCCACCTGCTACAGCTGCAAGCAGGTGATGGCCTGCAACCCGAGCCTGGTGCCCTGCCTGCCGGCGTCGGTAACGCCGACCGGCGAGAAGGAGCCGGTCTGCCGGTCCTGCATCGAGCGGGCGAACCCGGACCGGATCAGGAAGGGGCTTGCCCCCATCTCGATCTTGCCGGGCGCCTACGAGAGCGAAGAGGTCGCGTAGGGGCTCGAGCGTCCGGTAGGCGGACGCTCGTTTTTGTTAGTGACGGATGGCGTGGCGGGCGGTGTGGAAATCCTCGACGACGCCGTGGACGACGCCCGAGGCGATCTCGGTCGTCACATGCACCGAGTGAGGATTGCCGAAGATCCAGTATCGCAACCGCTGCCATCTCGAGCGCTGGTGTGAACCGATGTCGAGGCGGGCCCAGGGTTGCATTCAGGCATCGTATCACTACTGGGTGATTCACAAGCGTAGGCCGCGGTACTGTGGACAACTCTGGTGATGTGCCGGTAATGTCTGGACCGATGGACGCCCTCGTCGCGCTATTCCGGTGCCGGCACTGCCGAGTGCGCCTGTTCGAGCGTGACGCCGCTGCTCACCTGAGGCGGCACGTCAAAGGTGGCGAGGTCGAGGTCGACCTGGCCAATCACCGGAAGGTCATCGCCCACTTCGAGGAAGGGGACAAGGACACCTTCCCTCGGCCCGGCGGTCAGGCGATCGTCTACGGGCGGGTCAAGGTCGGTCGCGGGGGACGGCCCAAGGCCGACGGCATCACGGCCCCCATGGACGAGACGATCGAAGTAGATGCGGACGAGGGACCCGTCAACGTCCTGGCCGACCTGCTCCTGTCCTGAGCAGGCCCACTTCTGGGCATAAGCACCCCAGAGAGGGAAGCTATCCCTCCGTACGCGCGGCGACGGGCAAGTGGGGTGGCCACCATGGCACTGACGATCGTAATCATCGACGACAACGAAGACTACCTGGACATCGTTTCAAGACTTATCGAGCGAGGCGGGGACAAGGTCTATGTCGCCAAGACTGGCGCAGAAGGGATCTCTGCCGTGGCGGCGCATGCGCCAGACATGGTCCTTCTGGACATCCGCCTGCCCGACATGGACGGCGGCTTTGTGGCCCGAGTAATCCGGAGGATTGCCCCCAGGGTGCGCATCGTCGGGGCCAGCGGCTGGGACAGGGCGACGAAGGAGATCCCCGAGTGGTTCGACGAGTACATCGCCAAGCCGTTTCCGGTCGGCGCTATCGCTGCGGCGCTGCGGCGCTGCACGCCCTGACGAAAGCGCCTCCTTGAGTGGAGGCGTTTTTTAGCCTCACGCACCCAAGATTTTACGGACCACGATGTCAGTTAGCGGTCCGGGGCCGCCGTAGCCGGCGCCGGTCCCATCCACGCTGGCGTGGTTCCAGTAGACCAGCTTGGCCAACGACCCGTCGTAGCCGCGCATCCGGTAGACCACGCCGGTTCCGCCCCCGACCAAGGGCTCGGGTGCCGGGAAGTTGCCGCCCCAGTAGTCGAGCGCGGGTGCGCCGCTGGAGCAGATCTCCAGGGTGGTGGTACCGCGCCGACTCGGGTGCCCCCAGAAGGGGCTGGGAAGCTCCGGTACCAGTGTTCCAGTGCTGACCGCCATGGCTCAGGCCATCACCGGGGTGGTGCCGTTCCACGGCCAGATCAGTGGTGCGACGGAACCGGAGTTCATGCAGATGAACAGGTCAGCGTTCAGGGTGTCTCCTCCGGAGGATGACTGACCAGTGGCCCACCAGTCGATCATGTTGCCGAGCTTGCCCAGGGCCCCTGCCAGGGTGGACCAGAGTGAGAGGGACGTGATAATGTAGTCCCCCTGGAGCTGGGCGATGTTGCTACCCAGGGTGGCCTGCACCAGACCGCTGGCGCTGCCACCCTCGCCCTGCACGATGCACGTGGACGCCTGGACCACGGACGCCACCGTGGGGGAGGCCAGGCCGCCGCGCTGGTTGACCACATAGATGTACGGCCCAGACATGGTGACCGCCATGGCCGAGGGGACAGTGGCGAAGCCCCACGCTGCCGGGTCGCAGGTGACACCTGGCCCGTAGACGGCGGGGGTGAAAGTCTCCACCCCGAAGTTCAGCCCCACGAAGACCCCAGACCGAGCCGTCGCGAGCCGGAATGACGTTCCGGCGGTGTCGCACCAGATGTGGAAGATCCGGTCCGCGCTGGTGGTGGCCAGGATCAGCGAGGTGTCGGAGCAGATGACGCGCTCGTACGTCGCCGTCGGCTGGTGGGTCTTGGTCGCGGCCAGCGTGTAGCCGCCGACGCTGAAGGAGACGCGGGCCACGTCGTCGGTGGCTCCCTGGTAGGTCACCAGGACGTAGACGTCCAGGGTGCTCTTGACCATGAACCAGGACTGGGCCGCCGCCGCGATGGTGGCGCGGGTTGCGAAGTTCGCGCGGGTCGCGATGCGATCGGTTCGATCGCTGTCGTTGGTCGGCCCTGTGGTCCCATCGGACGACGCCCACATGACCCAGCCGGCCGCGAGCAGCTCGACCTTGAGCTTGTGCATGCCGTCGCCCATGACGGTCAGTAGCGAGACGTACGTCGAGCGCGTGCTCGTGATGTTGTAGGTGCGAGCGGTGACGGGATAGGCCATGATCTAGAACCTTATCAGGTGAGGTCGACGGCGGTACTGGTGGACCGACCCGCTGCCGCGATGGTCACGGTGAATCGGGTTTTCGTGCCGTCGAGCGACTTGAAGCTGATCGTACGGGGCAGGACGGCATCAAAACCAGTGGCGTCGGCGACCAGGGCCGAGATAATCCCCCGCAAGATATCGCCAGCCGTGTGACCGTCTTCGATCACGGTCGCCCAGGGGTCGCCGCCGCCGCCCGCACTGGCCGAGTCCGGGATGATCGCGAAGCCATCGACGGCGGCAGGAGTGGTCGCCCAGGCCGTGACCGTGGCGACCTTGGTGGCGCCGACGTAGTCCGTGATGCTGCGGACCTGGTTGATGCCGGTCCCCGAGGTGATGAGGATCAGCGACCCGTTGTAGAAATCATCGACGGCGGAGGCTGAAGCGTCGAGCGTGACCGTCGTGGCGGTGGCGGTCTGGATGGAGTTCGCGCGAACCTGCAGCAGGCGGCCAAAGCTGTTGTTTTCGGTAGCCATGCTGAGGTCGCGGTCCCAGACCTGGGCGGCCATCCCGGTATAGACGCCGCTCGTGAGGGCGTCAAAGTTGATGGATGCCGGCTGGGCCTCGGCGAGGCGGACGCCCTCGCCCATTGAGTTGGCAGCGTTGTAGGTCGAGCGGTCCGCGTCCCAGACGTGGGCGGCGACCTGATCGCGACCCATGCCAAAAGCGGTGACGACAAAGACGCTGGTGTTGTCGGGGTTGGTGGCCCAGGTTCGGCCGACGGAGGCGATCTTGGTCGCGCCCGTATAGTCGTAGATGACGTTGGACTGGCCGGCACCCGTGCCGCTTGCGATGACGATCACGCACCCGTTGTAGAAGTCGTTGACGGCGGAGGCGGAGGCGTCGAGCGTGATCGACGTACCCGACCCGCTCTGGGCAGTGGCGCGGCGGATCTGCAGGTACTGCATTTCGCCAAACGATCCGGCGGTGACGTGCGAGGACTTCGAGGCGTCCCAGACCGCCGCCGCATTAGCCCCGGCGGTGGGCAGCGCGGCGAGCGAAGCTGTGTGCGATGTCTGCGTCGCTGCCGTGGCGAGGCCGGCCTGTAGCTCGGTGACGGCATCGGCCGCCAGCGCCGCAGCCGTGATCGAGTCCGTCGCGAACGTGGTCGACGTGAAAGCGCCGGTCGCGAACTTCGCGGAGGTGAACGCGCCGTCGACGATCTTGCCTGCGCCGATCGCACTGTTCGCGATCTTCGCCCCCGTGATCGCGCTGTCCGCGATCACCGTCGACGTGATCGCGCTGGCCGCGAACGTTGCCGCATCGATGGCACCGTCCGCGATCTTCGCCGCCGTGATCGCATCGGCGTTGATCGCCGTGGCGGTCAGCACGTTCGCGGCCATCGCGCCGACGCTGCAATCCATTCGGGCGTCGACCAGCGCCGCGGGCAGGCGGGTCTGGATGTTGTCCGTGTCGGCCTGGATCGCCGCGATGGCTGCGGCAGTCGCAACGCCGCCGTCCTCGTAGTAGCCCTCGATCGCCATGCTGCGGTCCGTGCCGGCGAGCTTGATCGCCGTGATGTCCCATCCGCCGGTGGCGAGGATCATCGCCGGGATGGCCACGGGCGAGGTCCACGCGCCGACCCGCGTCTCCTCCCACAGGATCTCGCTCGACGCGCCGAGTACGCGGATCCGGAACGTGTCACCAGCCGCCGCAACCGAGCACCGGACGATCGCGCCGATGAGCGAGCCGTCGGCGGTCTGCGTCGGGATACCCGCGGTCGTGTCCGCGATGAGCGAGATCTGCGTGGTGCCCACCGTGACGGCGGCGTCTGAGAATGCGGTGTAGCTCATCTAATACCCCATCGCTGTCACGGCCACGTTGATCCCGCCTGGCGTTGCGCTCGATCCGGTCTGGACCCGAGCCCAGACGGTCTCGCCAGCCTTGGCGCGGCCGATCGTCAGCTGCCCCGCCTTGGCGGTTTTTTCGGCGGCCGTCGAGTAGACCTGTCCGCGCCGGATGACGGTGCGGATGCTCGAGCCGGCCGCATCCCCGACGCCGATGTCGACGTCATAGCCATTGGCTGACATCGCGCTGGCGTTGATGCCCAGCCCGAATTCCCACGCGAACGTGTTGAAGTCGAGCACACCGATAGACGTCCACGCGCCGTTTGCTGCCTCGCCCGCCGTCACCGCGACGCCGCCACTTGACGCGATGTCATGGCCGACGTCCTGAATCCGCCGCGCCGGCCGGAACAGGTGCGACGGCGAAGGCTGCCCGTAGGCGGTAACGCTCGCGCGGAACCCGGTGAGCGTCGCGCTGTTCACGGAGCCGCGGATGCCGATCGTCGACCCAGACGGGATGTAGCAGAGCAGGTCGTGATTCACGCCGCCGTTACCGCCGGAGTGCGAGTCGGCGGGCCCCATCAGCAGGTAGGCGAGGTGCGTGTATGTCGAGCCGCCGGCCGGATCGAAACCGATCTCCACGAGCCCGTTGCGCGATGCCGCGCTCACGCCGATCGTGTTGGCGTTGACGACGAGCCTATAGACGTCAGACGTGACGGAGCCCGACGCCACGAGCGAGACCCATGTCGCCGTGGCGATGTCGTTCTGGTTCGGCGTGATCAGCGTGCCGCGCGTCGATGACGGGCGCGTGCCGTCGGCGATCGTCGAGCCGATCAGGTGCAGCTCGGCGACGTCGGCGGACCACAGCATCAGCGCCCCGCCGATCTGAAGTCGGCGCGGAGGTCCGCCACCTTCTCGTTAAGCGATGCGACCAGGCCGTCGAGCACCGCCCGCGGCTCCTTCGTCTCCTCGACGAGCAGATCGATTCGGTGAGCAAGCCCGCGCTGGAAGTCCGCGAGCTGTGTCTCGATGTGCTCGATGTACTCGCTGAGTGTGGTTGAGCGGTTGATCATTTTAGCATTGTCCGCAGCAGTCGGTGAAAGATGGCGCTCATCGCCGGCCTGACTGATGTAGGTCGGGAGGGCATCCATTCACCCCTCAGGACGCTGGTGCCCGCCGTCGATGGCAACGTGGGCGCATGCATGGGTCGGCCTGGGGCGATCTTACACCGGATTCCGGCATAAGAAGTTTAAGGGAAGGCGCGTTGTCTTCTCACAGTGTCAGGCAAAGGAGCAATCCGTGAGTAGCCAAAACCAGGGCGTGGGTCCGTTTCGAATCAAGCACTACTGGCACGCCACCCGCATCGATGGCGAAAGCTACCGTACGTGGCTGCGCCGTGCAGCCGCGGGCAAGGTCGCCAACCCCGAACGAAAGGAGGGATCTGTTCAGATCGCCGATGTCGCCAAGAAGGCCATAGCGACCAAGCATATGAAGGCGGTGGGTAAGTGAAGCGCCGGCGCAAAAAACTAATCGGCGAAGCCTTCGATAATCGAACGGGCACGCAGGCGACGACATTCGTAAAGACCGCCAAGTACAAGCGAAAGTACGCTCTCGTCGGCTTCAGCGGTGGGAGGGGCGGACTGACTGGTGGGTACACCAACCCGGCATACGCCGGCGCCCAAAACCTTCAAAACGCGCTAGATCCGGTTCGGATGCCCGGCCGGGTGCGGACGATGGCGGACATGACCCCCGCGGAGCTAGCGGAGCTAGCAGCGCTACTGCCCCCGAAGGTCAGGCCCATCGCCGGCAAGCGCTGCTGTAAATGCAGAGAGCGCATCGACATCGTCCAGCTGCCCGAAGAGGTGGACGAGCTCTGCGAGCGGTGCGCGCCAGACGGAAGCGTCGATCCCAGCAGCCCGTAGCTACGGGCATAACCATCAACCAAAGGAGAGATCCGTGATTACTGACAAAGAGAAGTTCGCCGCGCTCATCTACTACTACATCAAAGACTCCAAGGAATCCGATCCGAAGTTCAAGTACGCAAACGTCATCGGCGAGAGCGGCTGTCGCATCCTCAAGGGAAGCCTCTACCCGACGCGCGGGATGTACGCCAAGATCGTCAAGAAGTATCCGGCGCTCTATGGCACCCTCGAGCACAAGTCCATGCGAGGCGCCAAACTCACCGACGAGGGCGAGCGAGCCTTCGCGGCGCTGCTGGCGACCGGCAACGCCAAGCTTCGCCGCAACCATAGGGGTCGTGTCGGAGCTGAAGCAACAGAGATCTCGCTGTCTGACAGGGCCAAGGTCGCGGCGGTACGGCCGGCAGTGATCGGCCGTGGCTCATCGGGTCCGATGATGTGGGCACGGCTTGGCAAGTTGGCGATGAAGTCGCCAGATACCGCGGGCTGGATCCAGCTGCTCGAAGATGCCCTCAAAAATCACATCCCCCTCAATGACCTCGTCGTCACCCTGCGTGACGTGACCAAGGAGAACTGACATGGCCTTCGGAACTGCACTACGCAACCTGCGCCGCCAGGCGTTCATGACCTGCGCTGAGGCTGGCGCCCTCGCCGGATGCGACGCTCGCACGATCGTTGACATCGAGGACGGCAACACCCGCGAGACGAGAGAGATCTACGAGGCGCTAGTTGAGCGATTCCCGCCACTCGCGACCGGCAACCCCAAGCCGCCGCCGGTGCAAAGGACGGCGGCGCCGGTCAGTCAGCATGTCCTTGTCCACTTGCGGCGGATGGAGCCGCTGGATGACGCGCTTGCCGATATCAACGTGGGGCCGACGAACAGAACCAGAATCTTCAACCTGGTGATGCTCTGCCGGCACGCAGACTACACGGATGCCGAGCTTCGCAAGAAGATGCTCGGCTCGCAGGCATGATCCCTCCTCGGGAGCGCAAGGCCGCGCGCAAGGTGTACCTGGCGGTCGTGAAGAAACACGGCGAGGAGTCGGCGGAGGCGGAGACGGCCTTTGCCGCGTACATCGAGTTCGTCTCGGGCAATGAGGTCGAGGTCGGCGATTAGCCGACCGGGAGATGGGCTGCCCCATCTTTCTTAGTCAGCGACTGGATTCAGGCATAAGGAGATTAAGCAGAAAGGAATTGTTCTCTCTGCCCTTCTATCCACCGTAGGAGTCAGTATGAAGAACTTCAGCATCATGATTGCGATTGCGATTTGCGCCGCCTGCGGCGCAGATCCTGGCGAGATGGGCGAGATGGGCAACGATGGAACCCCTGGGCCGCAGGGCGAGATGGGACTCACTGGACCGCAGGGCGAGGTCGGCCCGCAGGGGCCGCAGGGTGTTGTGGGACCGCAGGGCGTCGCGGGCTCGCAGGGCGTCGCGGGTGCCAACGGAGCGACCGGGCCACAGGGAGCAGCTGGCGCCGCGGGCTCGACAGGGGCGGCAGGCGCTAACGGGGCGACGGGGCCGCAGGGCGCAGCTGGCGCTCAGGGACCGGCGGGGCTCGACGGCGGCAACCTCTGGCTGCTCGACGGCGTCGGCACGCAGCTGGGGCGGTACACGATGGTGCCGGGATATGACACCAAAGCCTACTCGGCGTTCGTCGCCCATCGAGTCGGGGCGCCAGTCTCGTTCCCGGAGGGCGAGCTCGTGGTCATCCGGCGGGCGCCCAGGATGTTCTTCAGTGACCCGCTCTGCGCCGGCCCCGCGGCGATCGGCTCCCTCGACGCCGTTACGAACCTCAAGAACGTGTACTACCGCAACGTCCAGGCCGGACCACAGCTCTGGGTGGCCGAGAACCCGGCCCCGGTACCGTTCGTGATCCGGTCCATGCGCGACAGCAATGGTGTCTGCATCAGCAACATGATGAACGGCGGCGACCTTGTGCGCGTGACGCTGACGCCATACGGGTTTGACCCCGTCGAGCCGTTCAGCATCGAGGTGTACTGAGTTCAGCGTTCACCGGGCTGCCCGGTTTTTTTAGGCATAAGCCAGATAGAGGGGCATCCCGCCTCCGGAGCAATTCTGCATGAATGCGCACCAGCTTGAACACTCGGCCACCCTGACCGAGACAGGTATCGCCGATGGCGATGCCTGGCACAGGCTTGCCTTATACTGGCATCATCCATGACCGCCACCGAAGAAACCCTGGCCCGGCGCGTCCTCGAGCTCGAACACGTCGAGTCCCGATTCGCCGAGCTCTTGCACACCGGCCGCCTGTGCGGCTGGCAACCCTGCGAGGTGCGGCTGGCGGTAGACCTGTCGCTGGCTCACAAGCTGGCGGCGATCCGAGCCATCGAACAGCGTGAGCTACTTGTGGCCATCAACAACCTCGACGCCATCATCTACCTCATCAGTGGATTCGTAAGGGAGCCCCATGACGAAGACCTCGAGCCCCGGTTCAACTAACATAACGAAGTGCGAGTTTTGCGGACCCGTCGGCCGCTGTATCTACGTATCAGGCCACGGCGGTGAGCACTTCCAGAACGACGGTTGTGGCGACTACAGCGACGAGATCCGCCTGCGGCTGTTGCGGGACGCCCAGGATGTCCAGGAGGCCACCATCACCGCGCTGCGCGCGGCATTGGCCGAGGCGCTGCAGCGCTGGGGGGACTGGGCAGAGGGCGAGAACTCCAAGCACAGCATCGCCCAACTGGATCGCATCGAAGAGCTGGGTCGGCTCGTCGGGGGAGGCAAGTGAGCGTGCGCTGCGGCTGGCACGAGGTGACCAGTGCCTGACCGCACGACCGGGACCGTCGACGGGCAGCACTGCAATCCGCAGTACCTGAGCGTCACGTGGGACCCGGCCAAGGCTGCCGCCTGCCAGGCCGATGGGGTGCCGTATCTCGTCCGCGTCCGCATCTGCCCAGTAGCGCAACACCGTATCTCTAAGGGGAGAACCACGTGACCGACACACGCCGCGCCATGACCGACGATGAATTGCGCGCGGCCTGTGCCGCGACGCGCCGTCACTGCACCTACACCGTCGCGTCCGGTATGGCGTCCTGTGGCGTCTGCGCCCTGTGCTCCACTGCCGCCGTTGCCCTCGCTGAGATCGACGCAAGGCGCGACTTGGAGGAGCTGCTTACGGTGGCGTCGAGGTGGGTCAAGGACGAGCAGGACGAGGACGACGCTGGCGATCCTTTGGGGGGTTGCGGGTTGCATTATCCGTCACTCGTAACGGGCAGGTGCTCTTGTTGTGACCTCCTGCGTACAGTCAAGGCCATCAAGGCCCGCCGCGGCAAGGGCGGTGCGCCATGACCGCCATCGACATCACCGAGCTGCGGCGGTTGGCGATGGCCGCGAAGGGACCACTAGAGCGGTACAATCGGTGGGCGCCGGATACCTCGTACACGACGGCAAACCAAATCGAGATGTTCTTCGCCGCGTGCTCGCCGGACGTGGCGATCCGGCTGATCGACCGGGTGGTGAGTGCCGAGGCCGAGCGCGACGAGTGGGCCGGCCACTACAGCGCGACCACCGAGGCCGCGGCCGTCGCGCTGGCGTCGGAGGTGGCCGCATGGCAGGCACGCGCCGAGGCTGCGGAGGCGGAGGTGCTGCGACTCGTCGATGTCATCCACACAAATAGTCACATCAAGACAGGAGATCAGCCATGACCACCACAGCCCTATCCACAGCCCTCCGTCGCCTCGACGCTGCCATCGCAGCGGGCGACGTGATCCGCCACGAGTGGACTAGCACCGAGGGCGGGCGCAAGCGCGCGTGCCTGCTCGCGTCGCTCGTGCCTGCGTGTGGCGCCAAGAAGTCCGTGGCGGCGTGCCCCGCGTCGGTGCTGCCCCCGTGGCTCGCCGAGTGCGTGCCGTGGATCGATGACAATGGTACTGCTGATGCATGGCCAGAGATGATCCGGACCTTCGTCGAGCTACTGCGCGATAGCGCCAGCGCGCCGGCAGAGCTATGGCCGAGGCTCAACCTGCACTGGCGTCGCATCGCGCTCGCTGAGGCGATGGCGCACACCGCCAACCTGGCCGTGCTCGGCGTGAGCGCCGAGATCGCCGCGATGCTGGACGCGGAGCTAGGCGGGGACGCCATCGACCCCGAGGCGTGGGCGGATGTGCGGGCGGATGTGCGGGCGGTGGCGCGGGCGTCGGCGCCCGCGCTGGAGGGTGCGTTGGCTGCGGCGGGCGCGGCGCGGGATTCGGTGCGGGCGCCATGGGCGGCGTCGTCGGGCGCGGCGTGGGCGGCAGCGGCGGCGGCGTGGGCGGAGGCAGCGGCATCCGACCGCATCACGGCCGGGTTCTTCGCCGCGTGGCGTGCGGAGCTGGATGCACAAACGACCGGAGGAGATCGATCATGACCACCACCACAGACCTAGCCGCAGCCGTCGCTCGCCTCGACGCTGCCATCGCAGCGGGCGACGTGATCCGCCACGAGTGGACGCACACCGAGGATGGACGCGCGCGCGCGTGCCTCCTCGCGTCGCTCGTACCCGCGTGCGGCGTCGAGGAGACAGCATCGGCGTGCCCCGCGTCGGTGCTGCCCTCGTGGCTCGCCGCGTGCGTGCCGTGGATCGACGACGCCGGGACCGCGGGCGCGTGGCCCGAGACGATCCGGACCTTCGTCGAGCTACTGCGCGATAGCGTCGACGCGGCACCGGCTCTCTGGGCGCGGCTCAACCTGCACTGGCGACGCGCGGCCATCGCCGAGGCGATGGCGCACACCGACGATCTGGCCGTGCTCGGGATCTGCGCCGAGGTCGCCGCGATGCTCGACGCAGATCTGGCGGGGGAGTCGATCGACCCCGCGGCGTGGGCGGACGCAGAGCATGCGGCGCGGGCGGCGGCGCGGGCGCTGTCTCTTATACACATCTCCGAGCCCACGAGACTAAGGCGAATCTCGTATGCCGTCTTCTGCTTGA
>ENA-ORBV01001169-ORBV01001169.1-microbial-mat-metagenome-genome-assembly--contig:-NODE-1169-length-59281-cov-8.577495_pt1 | contig 59281 bp, 49 predicted proteins | sample MGYA00237777_ERZ505514 | MGnify/ENA primary metagenome ERZ505514 (study PRJEB26160, sample SAMN06269048) | microbial mat metagenome | isolation source: Oligotrophic lake microbial mat | place...
AATTCCGCAGCGTAATCCGCCTCACCAAATTCAACATCCTGGTAGCCCTGGGCACTCATTCTCAGTCGCAGCGTCTCGACGGCAATTTCGACCGCTTCAAGCCGAGTGGTGAGCAAATAGAACTCAGAATCTGGCACTGGCGGCGCCTGGGAGAGCCGAACATCGAGCGCCTCGCGATCTTCGGCTGCTACGCGCAAGTGCGAGCGCGGGCCGTCGTGCTCGGTCGTGTTGAACAACGCATCGTAGGCGACTCCGATCGGATTGAACCAAAGAAAAACGGTGCGCAGCCCGACTTGCCAATCGTGGACGTTTCGCTGTTGTGCTCGCCAGATCCCAAAATAAGTCTTCCTGACGACTTCTCCAAAGTACGCACCCACCACCCGCGCCACGAGTGGCCCGAGCTCGGGCTTCTCGCCCAGCTCTGCCCGCACTCCGGAAATGTAGTGGTCGACCAACGACAGCGTGTCCGGGGTGAAATCGAGGGGCACTCGCAACGAACGCCACACATACTGCACGCATGATCCGCATAGCTCGGCCACGTTTTCGGGCACGTCGATCAGTGTGACGGGCGCCGGGAGGTCCTCATCCGTATCGTCAGCGGAACGCGATTCTTGAAAGTCATCGTCAGAAGGGGGTGGCACGGCGGGAGCATAGCGGAAAACTAGGCGGTATCTGCGCTAGCAAGCAGCGACCAGGTGCAACCATCGTCATTTTTGACCCGCCAGACTTCCGGAAGTCCTCCACGAAACAGTCTGGCTTTAAACTGAATGCGCCTGACTCGAGCATGCGAAAGCAGGGACAAAATTACTGAGCACTCCACAGGGGGCTTGGATCTGACGCGAGCGTGTTATCGTTTGTCCTCATATGCGCATCGGCATCCTCAGCGATATCCACGCCAACTACGAGGCGCTGAGTGCCGTCACGGAGGCCTTCAAAGATGAGCGTATCGACCAGTATTACTGCCTGGGCGACACCGTCGGCTACGGTGGCTCACCCAATGAGTGCGCCGATATCGTGCGCGGGCTCGTTGAAGCGACGATTTTAGGCAACCACGATGCGGCTGTCGCGAGCCGAATGGACTACTCCTATTACTACGAAGCCGCCCGGCATGCGCTCGACACCCACGCGCGCATGATCTCGAAAGAGAACATGGAGTGGCTGAAGACCCTGCCCTATCAGATCCGCCTGGATGCCATCAACGTGCTGCTGTGCCACGGCTCGCCGGTGCGGCTGGAGGAGTTCGAATACATTTTCGCCCCAGAGCAGGCCCGCGAATGCTTGCCCATCTACGAAACACTTGGGCACATCACGCTCATCGGGCATTCGCACCTGTGCAAGGTTTTTGAGCTCAAGGGCAATTCCGTCGAAGAGCTTCCGCCCATCGACTTCGAGCTAGAACCCGACCGAAAATACATTGTGAGCGTTGGCAGCGTGGGTCAGCCGCGCGACTACGATAATCGCGCGAGCTACACCGTTTACGACTCAGACGCTCGACGCTTTGAGTTCAAACGCATCGAGTACGATATCGAGACGGCCGCCGATAAGGTGCTGCGTGCCAAGCTGGAGCGTACCTTTGCGCACCGGCTTTTTATCGGCGTTTAGCCGCGCGCCACACGCCGAGCTAAGCGCGCAGCACGCCGACCGACCAGCTCGTGCCTTCGGGTGAATCTTGAAGCTCAATGCCCAAGCTTTGTAGCTCATTCCTCAGCTCATCCGCTCGTGCAAAGTCTTTCGCATCGCGGGCAGCAATCCGCGCGGCTACTTTCTCATCCACCGCTGCCTCGCTGAACCCGCGCAGCGAGCAGCGCAGTTTTCGGGTACGTGCGCGATAGGCAGCAGGCTCGGCTTGCATCAACCCGAGCGTGCTCGTGGTGTGAAGGATGGCTCCCAAGAGCTCCTTCCCGAGCGCGGCAGCACCTGCCAAAAATGCGGCATCTTTTCGGCGTTTCTTGGCCAAATCGCACAGCTCATTGCTCTGCTTCGCGAGCTCCCCGATCGCCGCCAAGCTGAGCGGCGCGTTGAGATCATCGTCGAGCCCCGCGCTATATTGTATCAGCGCTTCACGCAGGCTTTTCTGAAAGCTGTTAAGCTCTGGTGGCAACTTGGCACTGCCCGCCGACGCGCTGAGCGTCGAAAGCCGCGCCACCGTCTCGTAGAGATAATCAATGCGCGCTTCCGCTTCTTCAATGCCAGGGAACACCACGCGCCCGTCCTCAAAACGGTGCGACTCGAATTGCAGCGGGCCCCGGTAATGCACAGCCAGGAGGAACCAGCGAAACGCCTCGGGATCATTGCGCTCAAAAATATCGCGCATTGTCACGAAATTCCCGAGCGATTTGCTCATTTTTTCTTTATCAATATTCAAAAAACCATTGTGCAGCCACACCTTCGCCAAGGGCCCGCAGCCAGGGCACGCGGCTTCGCTCTGCGCAATTTCGTTCTCATGGTGAGGAAAAATCAGATCCATTCCGCCGGTGTGAATGTCGAAGCCATGCCCCAAATACTGCGTGCTCATTGCTGAGCACTCGATGTGCCAGCCCGGCCTGCCAAAGCCAAACGGACTCTCCCAGCCCATTTGATCGAGCGGAGCGCCCTTCCACAACGCGAAGTCCAGCGGATCCTTCTTGCTTTCATCCGCTGCCACGCGCGCCCCAACGCGCAGATCTTCGATCCGGCGTCGGCTGAGCTTTCCATAGTCGGCGAAGCTGCGCACGGCGAAGTAAACGTCTGTGGTGCCCGCGGGCATCACCACGCGGTAGGCACTGCCTTCGGCGATCAGCTTTTCAATCAGGCTCACAATGGCCGGAATGTGCTCGCTCACTTTCGGTTCCTGATCGGGCGAGAGACAGCCCAAAAGCGACATTTCTTCTTGGTAAATGCGGGCCATACGAGCGGACAGCTCAAGCGGGGGTTCAGAGTTCGCAGCGGCGCGATTCAGGATCTTATCGTCCACGTCCGTGAGGTTGCGCACGTAGGTGACCGCCAGGCCTTTGGTTCTCAACCAACGCACCAGGATGTCCGGCATGAGAGCGGCACGGGCATGGCCAGCGTGAGGCACATCATAAACAGTCGGGCCACAACAGTAGACGCCGACTTGGCCCTCGATACGCGGAGCGAGTGTGTCAGTGGTGCGAGTGAGCGTGTTGTAGAATTGGGGCAGCGTGGTCATGCGTCGGTGCGCGGCACGCTAGCCCCAAGCTCGGCAACGGTCGAGCATTCAACGCCAGGGGTCGCTCGGCGGTGGGCGTTTCGGGGGCGGCTTCCAGCCACTCCAGCTTTCAGCAGTGGGGCGCTTGCGCTGTCCAATCAGCGGGCGCACCAACAAAAGCCCCGCTACAAAACCGCCAATATGGGAAAAGAAGGCCACGCCGCCAGTTTTATCGGGCCCAAGTGATCCCAGCCCCAAGAACAAATTCCAAAGGAACCACTGCCCCACCACGATCCAGGCTGGAAACACCAAGAACAGGAACCCAAAGAAGACCGTGATCGGCGCGCGCGGAAATAGGATCAGATAGCCACCGAGCACACCGGCGATGGCCCCCGAAGCGCCAACAATTGGAGCCTGACTGCCGGGATCGATCGCGATTTGAGCGGCAGCCGCAACCATGCCGCTGAGCAAGTAGAACAGCAGGTAGCGTGCGTGCCCGAGCGAATCTTCGAGATTGTCTCCGAAGATGTAGAGGAACAATAAGTTCCCGCCGATATGTGCCAGCCCACCGTGCATGAACATGCTGGTGAAGACGGTGAACAGCTCGCCACCGACGTCGCTTAAGAACCTTGCGGGCACGACGCCGTAGCTGCCCGTCAACAGGCTTTCCGGGACGCCAGCCGTGTACTCCCAGGCGAACATGAGCACATTGGCAACGAGCAACCCATAGTTGACCCAGGGGCGCAGGGTGGTTGGGTTCTGGTCGCCGATGGGAAACAAGGAAGGCCGAACCCGGAGCCTAGTAAAAGCGTGCGTTCGGTCAAAGGGGGATCTGCTAGGTTCGGAGCCTTGATGTCGCGTCGACTGACCCGCTTCGCCCTAGGGCTTTTTCCTCTGGCTTTGAGCTGCGCTGCAACGAGCTTCGATGGCAAGGTCTATCATGGCGGAGATGTCTCGTTTCAGGTTGGGCCGATTCCAGCGTCGTGGCGGACGATTGAGGCGGACGGTACGCTCCTGGCTTTTCGCGACACTGAGCAGAAGGCCACGATCGCTTTGGGTGCGCGTTGCGGACAGGACGGCGATGACGTTCCGTTAACCGCTTTGACTCAGCACCTTTTTTTGCAATTCACCGACCGTGAACCCGGCGAGCAGAAAGAGATCACGCTGGATGGGCGCGCCGCACTCCGCAGCACACTTTCAGCAACGCTCGATGGCGTCCCTAAAATGTTTGTTGTGTACGTGCTCAAGAAGAATCTCTGCGTTTACGATTTTCTTTGGATCAAGGATCACGCAGTTGCCAGTGATTCAGCCGAATTTGATAGCTTTGTCCAAGGTTTTCAGGCCCTGGAGACCCGATGAGCGAAACCCTGGATAAGCAGGCTCCCGAGTCCAGCCCGTTGAGTCGGGAGAGCCTGGCGCCCCCCCCCACCGAAACACGCGCTCAACTCCTGACGAACCGCGCACTGGTTTTTTTTGAACACCTGGGGATGGTATCGACCATGTTCGTTGGCGTTCTGAAGGCGGCCACCCGGCGTCCGTTTGAGGGCAAAGCGATCCTCAAGCAGCTGGATTCACTCGGCGTGGCGTCGATGGGCATCGTCATCGTGACGAGCCTCTTCATCGGCATGGTGATGGCTGTGCAATTTGCGTTCGGCCTACAGAAGTTTGGCGGCATGGAATACACAGGTCGCGTGATCGCCCTGAGCTTCACGCGCGAACTCGCCCCCACGCTCACGGCGGTGATTGTGGGGGGCAGAATCGGCTCGGGAATGGCGGCCGAAGTGGGTTCCATGGCGGTTACCGAGCAAATCGACGCGGTGCGAGCTCTCGGCGCTGATCCGTTGAAGAAGCTGGTCTGGCCACGGCTCATCGCCAGTATCTTGGTGATGCCGTTCCTCAGCACCTTCGCGCTCGTACTCGGATTTTTGGGAGCCATGTTGATAACTGATATTCAGTTCCAGGTCCCCGCTGGCTTCTTTCTGCGCAGCGCGCTCGGCACCGTCACCTTGAGGGATTTCTGGAGCGGAATGTTTAAGACGCCTTTTTTTGGGGCGATCATCGCGCTCGTGGGTTGTCACTTTGGAATGATCACGCGCGGCGGCACCGCGGGGGTGGGCAACAGCACCACACGCACCGTTGTCGTGATCTCGATCAGTATTCTGATCGCAGATTTATTCCTCACGCGGCTCTCTATGTTGGTCTGGCCCGCAGCCTGATCGAGCGGCGGCAGGCCCCCCCGCCTTGACCGATCGTAGATTGCTTCTTACCTTAACTGCGCACCATGCCTGAAGATTCGCCCAAGCTCGATGCCCAGCCGGGCTCAGCCAATCGCCGTGGTGACGGTAGGCTAACCACAGGGGACATGGCGAGACTGGCGTCGAGCACGCTACGCACGGTGCGCTTCTACGAAGAGGCCGGCATCCTTGAGCCGCTCGAGCGTACCGAAGGGGGTCATCGCCTGTTTGCGGAAACGGAAATGCAGAGGCTTCGGCTTGCCTTGGATCTGCGCCACGCCGATCTGTCGCTTGAGGACGTCCGAGCGCTTTTTGGTTCCAAAGGCGAACACGCCTCGGGTGCTGCAGCAGCTCGGGCCATCACAGAAAAGCTCGACGCTCAATTGGAGCTGGTAGGCGCACAGCTGGAGCAGCTCCAAGCGCTCGCGGCTGAGCTCAAGGCCACGCAAGAAGCCCTGAAGGGTTGCCTGGCTTGCGAAAAAAGTGAGTTTTTTCCAGGGAACTGCGGAGATTGCAGCGTGATGCGAGTTCAAAAATCTCTTCCCAACGCGCTCAAGGTGCTATGGCGCGTTCAAACATGAGCGACAGGATCTTTTCGGTTGAAGAAGCAGACGCGCTCGTAGGGCCACTTTCCGAAATTGTGGCGGCACAGCTGCTGCTGCGCAGCGAGATCGAGCACGGCTTAGCTGAGCTCACGCGGGTCTCCGGCGAGGCGCCTCGCTACCTCAACGATGGCGCCACAGACACTCCGGAAGCGCTACGCTTGAAGCAGAAGATCCGCGAACAGGTGAAGCGCTACGACGCGGGCTGGCGAGCGGTTGAAGGAATGGGCGCAGCTGTGAAGGATCCCTCGATCGGCCTCGTAGATTTTCTGGGGCAGGTCGATGGCAAGTTGGTCTGGCTTTGCTGGAAATACGGCGAAGAGAGTGTGAGCCACTTCCACTCCTTGGACGCGGGCTACTCCGGCCGCCGTCCCCTCAACGACGAAATTCGCGCGCGCCTTTTGAATTAGCATGGGCCGCGATCTCGGGCGTGCCGAGCACGCGGTGCTCGATTTCCTGGAAGCGTTAGGCTTCGATCCCAACAACGATAGTGAGCTTCGAGACACGCCTGCCCGCGTGGTGGCGGCTTTCGCGAATGAGCTGTTGCGAGGCTACGAGGTTGATCTGGAGACATTGTTCTCGGAGGCCTCGGTCACCTCTGGCGAAAGCCCGCTCACCGCAAACAAGGCCACAACCGAGAGCGTTGCCCCGGCTGCCAGGAGTGACCAATGGGTGCTCCTCCGCGAACTCAATCTCGCTACCGTTTGCCCGCATCATCTGCTGCCCGCGCTCGGTGTAGCCACCGTGGGCTATGTAGCGGGTGAGCGGCTTTTTGGCCTTGGAACGCTCGCTTCGTTGGTGGACGCGCTCAGCCGACGTTTGGCGCTGCAGGAAGGGATTGGGCAAGGCGTGGTCGATGCGTTGATGCAACACGGTGGGGCTCAGGCGGCGTATTGCGAAATCACACTCACTCACAGCTGTTTGAGTGCGCGCACTCCAGGACGAGAGCTCGCAAAGGTAACAACCTTCGCTACCTCCGCTTCGCTCTCGGCTGAATTGATGGCAAGCCTCAGTTTGGCGCTCGGACGGAGCTCAACTCTCGGCGTATGATGTTTGTGGTCATCACAGGTGCGAGTCGCGGGATCGGGCGCGCCACGGCGCTCAGGCTGGGGCGGAGGGGCGTGCGCTTGGCCCTGCTCGGGCGCGCTTCTGCAAAGCTGGCGGAGACGACCGAGGAGCTTTCAAGATCAGGCGTGGCGTTCCTCAAGATCGAGTGCGATCTCGCGCAACCTGCGGAAATTCTAGCCGCCGCCACCCAAATCTTAGACTTTGGTGGAGCTCCGGACGCCGTCATTCACAATGCCGGTGTCTTGCGCCGAGGCTTGGTGGAGCAACTCCCACTCGCGGCGTGGGAAGAACAATTCGCCGTGAATTTGCGCGCGCCGTTTCTCCTCACGCAAGCACTGTTGCCGAGCATGTTGGCGCGCAAGAGTGGGCGCTTCGTGTTCGTCTCCAGTATCTCGGCCACGCTCGGGACAGCCAACGCCTCCGCCTACAACGCCAGCAAATGGGGCCTCACCGGATTTGTGAAAAGCCTGGCCGAGGAGTTACGCGATACCGGATTAACAGCCACTGCGATTCTTCCGGGCTCGGTCGCCACCGAGATGCTGAAAGGCACGGGGTTCGAGCCCAGGATGAGCGCTGAAGAGGTCGCGACGACTCTCGAACACTATGCGCTCGATGCCCCACTCGCCCACAATGGCGCGGTGATCGAGATGTTCGGGATCTGAGCGGGCCCGTCACACCCGCTTTTCTCTACCGTTGCTCCCTTCCGGGCCTGGCGGGATTCAAGCTGCGCTGTTGACGGACCCATAACAGGGGCTCAGGCGACCTTACGTATCCCATCGGAAGGGTGCTTGTCTATCCTGGTTCGCGCGAGGCCGTAGAGCGGGACTAGAGCGGCATATTTCCGTGCTTTTTCGCGGGCAGGCTTTCGCGCTTATCCTTCAAGATATCCAGCCATTGGTTCAGGCGTTGCCGAATGGCACGCGGCTGAATCACTTCATCCACAAAGCCTAGCTCGGCCGCTTTGAACGGATTGGCAAACATCTCACGGTACTCCGCTGTGTACTTCGCACGCAGAGCTTCCGGGTCGGCCGCGTTCTGCAGGGCGGTTCGGTACACGATGTTGACAGCACCATCTGGACCCATCACCGCGATCTCCGCCGTAGGGAAAGCAATGTTCACATCGGCGCGAATATGCTTGCTGCTCATCACATCGTACGCGCCGCCATACGCCTTGCGCACGATCACAGTGAGCTTAGGCACCGTAGCCTCCGAGAACGCGAACAAGAGCTTCGCCCCATGCAAAATGATGCCGCGATGCTCCTGATCTACCCCCGGCAGGAATCCCGGCACATCCACCCAGGTGATGATGGGTAGATTGAAACAATCACAAAACCTCACAAAACGCGCTGCTTTGACGCTCGCTTGGATATCCAATACCCCGGCCAAATACGCCGGCTGGTTCGCAACGATCCCCACCGGACGCCCGCCCATGCGCGCAAAGCCAACCACGATGTTGCGGGCAAACCCTGAGTGCACTTCGAAGAAGTCCGCATCATCCACCACGCGCAGCAGCAGGGTCTTGATATCGTAAGGCTTGTTGCTTTCTTCGGGCACCAACTGATCCAGCTCTGGCACTTGCCGATCCGCCGGATCCTTGCCGAGGCTGCGCGGCGGGTCCTCGGTGTTGTTCTTGGGCAAGAAGCTCAGGAGCTTGCGCACCTGGGCGAGTGCCTGGGCGTCATTCGGAGCCGAAAAATGAGCGACTCCGCTCGTCGTGGCGTGGGTGTGAGCGCCGCCCAATTCTTCCTTCGTGACTTCTTCCTGAGTCACGGTGCGGATCACATCCGGACCCGTGATGAACATGTAGCTGGTGCCTTCGACCATGAAGGTAAAATCGGTGAGTGCTGGTGAGTACACGGCGCCGCCCGCGCACGGGCCCATGATCACACTGAGCTGCGGGATAACGCCAGAAGCCCAGGTGTTCTTCAGGAAGATGTCCGCGTAGCCTCCGAGCGACTCCACGCCTTCCTGAATCCGCGCACCGCCCGAATCATTCAGGCCAATCAACGGCGCGCCCACCTTGAGCGCCAGATCCATCACTTTCACTATTTTCTTGGCGTGTGCGGCACCCAAAGATCCACCAAACACCGTAAAATCCTGAGCAAAGACAAATGCTTGGCGACCATCAACCGTGCCGGCCCCGGTGACAACTCCATCGCCCACCGCTTTCTGATCACCCATCTCAAAATCAGTGCAGCGATGCGCGACCAACCGATCCAGCTCCACGAAGCTCCCCGGATCGAGCAAGAGCTCCAAGCGTTCCCGTGCGGTGAGCTTACCCGCTGCGTGCTGCTTCTGGACGCGCTCTTCGCCACCACCCGCTAACGCCAAGGCGTTGAGGGCAGAGAGTTTGTCGAGGGCCGAAAATCGCGGAGTGTCGCTCATAGCGGAGGATCCAAATAATCAACGAGCACGCCCGTCGGGCTCAGGAAGCGTGTGCGCCCGGGGGCGCGTTCAACGATATAATCCGGATAAACAGGCACTTTACCGTGCCCATGTGGCGTATCCACAATGAACTTCGGCAGCGCAATGCCGCTCAAACGGCCCTGAAGTTGGCGCATGATCTCCACCCCCACGGCAAGCGGTGTGCGCAGGTGCGCGGTGCCCTGAACGGGATCGGCTTGCAGTAGGTAATAAGGGCGTACGCGTTCGCGAACCAGACCACGAAACAACTCCGTGAGCACGGCGGCGTTGTCGTTCACGCCCCGCAACAGCACCGTGTGGTTGTTGATGGGGAAGCCACTGTCTGCCAAGCGGTTGCACGCAGCGCGCGCTTCGGGCGTGAGCTCCTTGGGGTGATTAAAATGCGTCATCACCCAAAGTGGATGAAAAGGCCGGAGTGCGCGCAATAATTCCTCATTGATGCGCTGGGGCAGCACCACCGGGACCCGGGTCGCCAGGCGAATGGTTTCAATGCTTGGGATCTCCCGGATCGCCTTCAAGACTTGGACGATGCGGTCAGTGCTTTGCGTGAGGACGTCACCACCGCTCACAATCAGATCTTTCACCTCTGGATGCGCACGCAAATAGTCGAACGCGGCCTCGAGCTTCGCAAGTGATCGCGACCCGCCGCCATTGCCCACGATGCGGCTGCGTGTGCAAAAACGGCAATACACCGCGCAGCGATCGGTCACGAAGAGGAGCGCGCGATCGGGGTAACGCTGGATCAGCTCAGGGGCCACCTCGTGCGCCTCCTCGCCCAAGGGATCCCGAAGATCGCCGGGAGAAATGATCGATTCCTCGGCCCTTGGCACGACTTGCAAACGGATCGGACAAGCGGGATCGTGGGCATCGATGAGCGAAAGGTAATAGGGCGTGATCGCGATCGGTAAGCCCGCACGTTCCGCCGCCTGAGCGCCCTCCACTTCAGCAGGCGAGAGCGTGAGCGAACGCTCAAGATCCCGAAGGCTGCGGGTTGAGTGCTGAAGCTGCCACCGCCAATCTTCGGGCCCAGGCGCCTGGCCAGCGCCGCTCAAGGCATACAACTCGGTCACGGGCTCACTTTCGGAGCGGGGGCTGCAACGCCTTCGCGTGCAGCCGAAGCCGTGCCGACCTTCAGCCCGGCAAGCTGCGCGGCATCGATCCTTACGGGATAACGCTTTCGCAACTCTTGCTCAAAAGCGGCCTCTTCTTCCTTGATCTTGTTCTGCACCAAGGCCACCCGAATCGTGCGCTCCGCCTCGCCCAAGCTCCGTTGCCGCGCTTCGGTTTTGCCGATGAGCCGCACAATGTGGAACTGGCCCTGACTTTCGACGATCTTGGGGTACACGCCTCCCAGCTCCGAGATCTCAAAGACAGCGCGCTTGAGTTCATCGGGGACGAGTGCCGCGGCGTCCTTCTCACCTGGCAACGAAACAATTCCGAGATCGCCGCGCAGCTCCGCTGGTTCAGCGCTGCTGGAGGTTTTCTTGTCGAGCGAAAAGTCACGCACCAGCTCACCCCATTTTTCGGCGCTCGCCACCCGTGCGGCCTTCAAGACTTCTTCGGCTTTGGCGCGCGCACCGAGCTGAATGTGGGCCAGTCGTCGACGCTCTGGATCCGCGTAGTCGGCGCGATGTGCGGCATAGTAGACTTGCACCGCGGCCGGCGGAATCTCCTCGGGCTTCGGGACGGTTTTCAGTCTTTCGCGCTTGAGTTCGTCGCGCAAAGCTTGGCGCAAGCGAAGCTGCACTTCAGGATCCTTGTCGAGTCCACGGCGTTTGGCTTCCTGCGCCAAAAGCTCCACTTTAATGATCTCGTCGAGCAAGAGCTTTCGGCGATCCGGAGATTGGTAACGCAAACGCTCAAATTGATCCATGCGCGCCAAGATGGCAGCGAAGTCACCCAGTGTTATGGTGGTGTCACCGATCTGTGCCAGAACCTTTTTCTGAAGTTCCGGGGTGAGGCCGAGGCTTTCCTGCGCTGGCGCTCCGTTGGCAAGCACGGTACTCCCGGCGTCACCCGTGGGACGCTTTGCTTTGTCATCGCAGCCGCCGATGCCAAGGGCGAGAGTTATCGCCCACACGCCCACGCTGACTTGGCGACCGGAAAGCCGGGGCAGATTGGAGTTCACAGGAGGACATCGCATGTGGAACAAGGAATACTACGGCCTTGAAAGCCCGGCCAGAGCGAGCCAGCCAAACGCCCATTGCTCGATTGTGGGCGCCTAGAGTAACTGTGCCGTGTGGATCCCAAACCGACAGAAAGCCTCAAGTATCAACGCGTGGTCGTCAAGCTGAGCGGCGAGGCGCTCTGCGGGAAAGAAGGGGGCTCCGGCATCGACACAGCCACACTCAAAGCCACGGCGCTTGAGCTGAAGGAAGTGCATGCCACAGGCGTCCAGATCGGGATCGTCGTCGGAGGCGGCAATATCTTTCGTGGCTTGCGCGGAGCCAGCGAGGGCATGGACCGGGCGCAGAGCGACTACATGGGCATGTTGGCGACAGTCATCAATTCACTGGCACTCCAAGACGCTCTCGAGCGCTGCGATGTGCCCACACGCGTCATGACGGCCCTCGAGATCCGCCAGGTTGCCGAGCCTTACATTCGGCGTCGCGCCATGCGCCATTTGGCGCGCGGCAACGTGGTGATCTTTGCGGCGGGTACGGGCAATCCGTATTTCTCGACAGACACAGCCGCAGCTCTGCGTGCGATGGAGATCCGTGCCGATGGCCTGTTCAAGGCGACCAAAGTGGATGGGATCTACGATCGCGACCCTAAGCGCCACCCCGATGCGCGCCTGTTGCAGACCGTCACGTATGACCGCTTTTTGGGGGACCACCTGGGCGTGATGGACTCAACGGCCGTCGCGCTGTGTCGCGAGAACGGGCTGCCGATCCGGGTTTTCCAAATGATTCCAGGAAATATCCGCCGAGTCTGTCTTGGCGAGAACGTCGGAACGACTGTAATCAACTAGATTCCGTTCGGCACGGTCGCGTGCCAGTCAGTCGGAGCCTCGACCGCTCAGCACATTCGGCTAAGCTCCCGTCACGTTATGTGGAGCCCCCCGCAAGTTGGTTTGCCCGAACTTGGAACTTCCGTCATTTACGGGATCCTGCTGTGCGCCGCGTACACCTTTGCGGTCGCGGTCGCCGCGGGTCGGAGTAAGCCGCGACTGCTGCAAGCTGCGCGCACAGGCGCCTACGCCACAAGCGCCATGGTCGGCTTCGCCGTGATGCTCTTGGCTTACGCCTTCCTGACCCACGACTTTCGAATCCGTTACGTGCTTCGATACAGTGATCGATCGATGTCCACGCCCTACCTCATCACCGCGCTGTGGGGTGGGCAAGATGGCTCGCTCCTGTGGTGGACGGCCCTGCTCAGCGGGTACATCACGTTAACGGTCCGCTGGCTCAAAGGGCGTTATCGCGATCTGCAACCTTACGTCATCGCCACCTTGATGGTGATCGTTTCCTTCTTCACGATCGTGCTGATTTTCTCGGCAAATCCGTTCGCTACCACGATCGCCGGAAGCCCGCCCGATGGTGAAGGCTTAAATCCCCTGTTGCAAAGTTACTGGATGATCATCCATCCGCCCGCACTTTACATGGGCTTCGTCGGCTGCTCGGTACCTTTCTCGTTTGCCATCGCGGCCCTCATTACGGGTCGCTTGGACAACGAATGGATCATCGCCGTTCGCAAGTGGATGCTGTTTGCTTTTCTCTTCCTCTCGATTGGCAATTGGCTGGGGATGATGTGGGCGTACGAAGAGCTCGGGTGGGGCGGCTATTGGGCCTGGGATCCGGTGGAGAATGCGGCTTGCCTGCCCTGGTTCACAGCTGCGGCTTACGTGCATTCAACGATGATTCAAGAGCGCCGCAACATGCTCAAAGTCTGGAACATCTTCCTGATTTGCCTCACCTTCTTCATGACGATTTTTGGCACATTCCTCACCCGTTCGGGCCTGATCACGAGCGTTCATAGTTTCGCGCAGAGCAGCATCGGCAATTACTTCATAGTTTTCATGGGCCTGATTGTAGCAACGTGCGTGGGCCTGATCGTGTGGCGCCTACCGCTCCTTCGAGCCAAAACCGAGATTGAAGCGGTCACCAGCCGGGAGGCCATGTTTGTCATCAACAATTGGGCGCTCTTGGGTGCGATGTCGTTCATCGCGATTGCGACCTTGTTTCCAAAGATCAGCGAATATCTCTGGCAGGAGAACGCCACCGTTGGCCCCCCTTTCTTCAATCGCTGGCTGGCCCCGATCGGGCTCGTCATCTTTGCGCTGATGGGCCTGGCACCGCTGTTTGGATGGCGGAAAACAAGCCCGGAGCTCCTGAAGAAGAGCTTCGTCTGGCCGCTGGTGGCCTTGTTCACCGGTGGGGCGTTGCACTTGGCGTTCGGACGGGCGCTCGGGTTTCCGGCGCTGGTCGAGAACGACGTCTTTTATCCGGGTGCAGTGGGCGTGATCCTTCAGAAGGTGGGCTCTGTGTCGCCTCTGCTCACGATCGCCTTGGCGGCATTCAACCTGGCCGTCGTGATTCAAGAGTTTGCTCGGGGCATCGCCGCCCGGCAAAGCGCAGCTGAAAAACGCGGTGAAGAAGAGAGCCTGAGTGTCGCGCTCTTCCGCCTGATCACCAAGAATCGACGGCGCTACGGTGGCTACATTGTGCACACGGGCATTGTGTGCATGTTCATCGGCTTCGCGGGCGCAGCCTGGAACAAGGACAAGGAAACGAGCCTTTCCGTCGGGCAAAGCTTCGAGATTGGCGCCTACACGGTGACGTACAAGGGTGCGCGCATGTGTCCAAGTATGCATCCCGATGGCGGCGGCTGCAGTCTGGAAGAGCAGTCCGACGTGAGCAAACGCCGCGTGATCGCAAACCTGGATCTGGCTAAGAATGGCAAGTACATGGGCAGCGTGAGCCCAGCTCAATTCATCTACACGCGCCAACAGCAAACGACGACAGAGGTGAGCATTCTGCGGACGTTTTGGGATGATTTTTACAGCGTCGTCGGGCGTGTGGATCCTTCAACAAAGCAGGCCACGTTCCAGCTCCACGTGAAGCCTCTCGTGTCCTGGATTTGGGCAGGTGTTGGCGTCCTTATCATGGGCACGTTGCTGTCGCTTTGGCCTCAGTTCTCCTACGGCCGTGTCGGAGTCTGGAGCCTGGTGCGAACCGCCTCAGGCGCCGCAGCGGGTATCGTGTTTTCGATCTGGCTCGCGATGAGCCCCTCGTTGGCTTACGCCAAAACCAGGCCGCGTTTGCCCGAGAGCACCGCTGCCCTGGTCGCACCGCGTGCATTGGCGAGCGAACATCTGGGGATCTCGCTGGCGCTAGGCTTGGGCTTAGTGGTAGGCGTGGGTCAGAGCCTGAGGCGCCGACGTGACTTCGGTGAATGAACCATCTTCGCCAAATTTTGAGGCATTTCTGGCCACGCTCTGGGTCCGGCGCGGCCTGGGAGTGCTCGTCGTTGCTTTGGCTGTCGCAGCTGGGTGGTCGGGCGGCGTGGCTGCCGGCTTCTTGGTGTTGGCCGGAGCGTTCTTGTTGCTGACGCTGGGCCTCCTCTGGTGGAGCCTTCAGAGCTTGAGCGGGAAGTCAAAGCTGAGTTTGGATGAAGCTTTGAGTCTCGCGCGTCCGAGCGCGGAGGAAGAACAGAAGCAGTCTGTGCTCCGCGCGCTCAAAGACCTCGAGTTTGAACGCGGGGTGGGCAAGATCAGCGCCGAAGATTACCAAGAGCTCTCGCTCCACTACCGAAGTGAGGCCAAGCGGCTGATGGCCCTGCTGGATGAGAGCCACGCACGCAGTAAGTCTGAAGTCGAGGCACTGTCTGCCAGCTTGCTGGCCACGCCCACTGCCAATACTGCCTCACGGACGAAAGCTGACGGAAAGGCCGCATCAGCCAGCCCAGAGGAGCCGAGCTGATGGTGCCGCTCACACGCACGTACAGGTTTCTTGCGGCGTCGCTGCTCCTCGGTGCCTCGCTCTCGGCTGTCCTGGTTTCATCGGCCCGAGCGCAGACACCCGCGCCCGCAGCAGGCTCGCCGGGAACCTCAGGTGGCCCACATGCAGGAGCAGCAGCGGAAGATCCACTCGCTGATAGCAGCAGCGCCGATCCCTCACTCCGCATGGGTAGCTTGGTCGCTGAGATCTTGGACGACAAGAATCAGCCGGTGGTGGGCCAAAGCGTGCGCTTGGGGATCCACTTTGAAAGTATCGCTGAAGGCCAGAACGACAGTGAAAAGCTGGCAAAATCCGACGCCGCAGGCCGCGTTCAATTCGATGGATTGGCGATAGGCTCCAATTACAATTATCAAATTTTCGTCGACTACGCCGGCGCCAGCTACCGCTCAGAGTCCCACAATCTTGGGCCTGACGTGGGCATGCGGCTGCGCCTTCACGTCTTTCCCTCCACGAGCGACGTCACCCAAACCCAGATCACGACCCGAGCGCTCTATAACATCGAGCCACGTGACGAAGTCTTCCAAGTTCAGGCGCTGATCCGCTTGAGCAACCATGGGCCGCTCACCTTCAAGCCGCGCGGGTATGAAATCAGGCTTCCCGAAGGGGCGAAGGCCTTCACCGACGACAACAAGCAAGGCCCACGTTTCGAAGAAGGTTCGGGCGTCGCGCGGTTAACTGGCAGTTTTACGCCGTATCGCCACCATGACCTTAGATTTCGCTTTCAAGTCCCAAACACGAACGATGAGCAGCAGAATTTCAAGCTCGCTTTTCTGCCGAATGCCATCGAATCGCGCGTAATTGTCGAGCGCGGGCACGGCATGAAGCTCCAGGTGAATGGCTTCGGAGAGATCAAGGAAGACACAGCTCCTGATGGCCGCTTGATCGTCTGGGCGCAAAATATCGCTACGCGCGACGGGGAACTTCGGAAGGCAGAAGTCGTACTTTCTGGTTTGCCAACGATCGGGCCGGTGCGCATTGGGGTGGTGGCGGGGGCATTCTTGATAGCTCTAGTTGGCCTGGGGGCCGCTCGATCGACGAGGAAACGCCCTAACACGAGCGCTCACGACCAAAACCGTGCCGTGTCGGAACTGGAGCAGGCCCAAGGCGTGCTGTTGGACGAATTAAGGGCCCTCGAACAGGCCAAGGCTGCTTCAAGCATCGGTCCAAAAACCTACGAGCGGGCTCGCGAGGCACTGCTTTCTGCGCTGATTCAGCTCCGCCAACAGCTAGCTGAGCGCTCAGGCTGATCACGATTCACGGAGCGAGCCATGCGGCCGATGCCTGAACAACTGTCGCGAGGCCGACACAAAACCTTAACAAATCCAATAATCCACAGGCTGTGGATAAACTCGGGGTAACTCTGCGGATGGTTTCAGTATCAGCCTGTGGAGCTAAGGTAGGTCTCTAACCTATCCCCCGTCTGGCATCAGCTAGCCCCTGAGTTTATCAACAAGCGCCAGCCAATAATGCTCAATAATATCATGCATTTGCAGAGTAATCCCCAGAATTCACAGGGCCTTCTATCACCACGAAATTTAAATAAATAGATTAAGAGAAAGAACGCGTCCGAACTCCTGCTCTCCAGTCTGCCAGCCACCAGACGCACTGTAGCTTTCCGCCCCCAACCTTAGCGTCCCTGTGATCCAGCACACCGGTGCTAGCCGTGAGCCCAGAGCCCGGCTAGTGAGAAGCCCAATGCATGTCGTCGTGAGCAAGAGGGACCTCATTCGCGTCTTAACGCGATGCCAAGGCGTTGCGGACAAAAAGAGCACGATGCCAGCACTCGGCAACGTGGCGCTGCAGACACTTGGAAATGATAAGCTGCGCTTGTCAGCAACCGATCTGTACCTCGCCGTCACGAGCAACGTGAACGCCAAGGTCGAGAAGCCAGGCAGCATCGCGCTCGGTGCCAAGGACCTTTTGGAGCGTGTGCGGATGATGCCGGAAGGCGAGATCTCAATCGAGACCGCTAGCGGTTCTGCGAACAGCACCTTGCGTGCTGTGGGCTCTGCGCGCCGCTACACACTGCATGGCATTCCCGGCGAAGAATTTCCGACACTGCCTGAGCCGGATCCGAAAGCTAGTGTGCTCTCGCTTCAAGTGGAGTTGCTCTCACGCCTGATCGCAGCCACGCACTTCTCGATTTCAACCGATGAGACGCGCTTGCATTTGAATAGCGCGCTCTTCGAGTGGGATGGTGAAGCGGTTCGAATGGTCACCACCGACGGTCACCGTTTGAGCAAGATGGAAATGTTTGAGCCAGGGCGCTCAGCGCAAGCCTCCATGCTGATCCCGTTGAAAGGCGTGATGGAGTTGAAGCGCTTATGCGATGAGACCAAGAGCGAAAAAGAGGGCGGTGCCGATGCCGCGATTCAGATCGTCCAAAGCGGTCCGAACGCTTTCTTTTCCCTGTCGGGGTTTCGATTCAGCGTGAAGCTGGTGGACGCGCAATTCCCTCCGTACCAACAGGTGATCCCGGAGAGCAGCGAGCGCATCGTAACGGCGCCGAGGCTGGCAGTGGCTGATGCCCTCAAAGCGGTTGCCATCGCAGCAAGCGATCGCACTGGCGGCGTCAAGTTAACGGTTACGCCGGGGCGGCTGCGTTTTGAAAGCGAGAGCCCCGAAAGCGGCGAAGGTTTCGACGAAGTGGCGGTCGACTACGACGGGCCAGAAATGACTGTGGGCTTCAATGCTCGCTACTTCCTGGATGTGCTCACGGCTGTCGAGGACGACGAGATAGCTTTAGGCCTGAGTGGCGAACTGGATCCGGCTGTCGTGCAACCGGCAACACAAGCCAAGCACACGAGCCAAGTTGCCGTGATCATGCCCATGCGCATCTGATTGGGTGCGGTTAGCCGGTATGGCTGAACCTTTGGTGAGCGCCGTCAGTTTTCAACGGCTTCGAATCCGTTGCCTCCGAAACCTGGAGAGCGTCGATTTCGAACCGGGGCCAGCGCTCAACTTAATCTTTGGCGATAACGGTCAGGGCAAGACAAGTGTGCTCGAGGCCCTTTATCTGGTTGCCACGAGCCGTTCCTTCCGCGCTGAGCGCCTCGCGGAGTTGATCAGCGAGGGTGAAGCCAGCTCCACGATTTCAGCAGATATTGTCGAGTCGGGGCTGGTGCGTGAGCAGCGCGCGGTCGTGGGGAAAAAAGAGCGCTCTTTCTTGCTGGCTGGCAAAAAGCCGAGTTCACTGGCTGAGTTCGCCGTCCAAACCCCGGTGGTGGTCTTTCATCCAGGCGATCTCAGCCTGGTGGCGGGTCCCGCGACCGTGCGGCGCCGCCTGCTTCGTCGCGTCGCTTTGTATGCAAGCCCAAGGAGCGCCGAAGATCGCGTTCGGCTGGCTTATGCCGCACGCAGCCGCCAGCGGGTGCTGCAAACTCGGGGTGTCCACGCTCCTGAATTGGAGGCCCTCGAAGCCGTGATGGCACGTCATGGCGTCCGCTATGGCGCTGCCCTCGCGAGCGCGGCACAGGACTTGATCCTTGCCCTAAAAGACGCGTTTGAACGCCTTTCATCCCCGGCGCTCAGCTTTGACGCCCGTCATCGATGTGGGGGCTCCTTGGATGAAGCTGAATACCAAAAGGCCTTGGCGGTACGGAGAGCGCTGGATACAGAGCGTCGCAGTCAGACTTTTGGACCCAGCCGGGACGAACTGGTTCTGGAAATACTGGGTCGCTCCGCACGGAAGCATGCGTCGCAGGGCCAACAAAGAATGCTCGCTCTCGGGCTTAAACTCGCAGAACTCGAGTGTGTGCGGAGCCTTCGGAATAAGAATCCGGTGCTGCTCCTAGATGATGTTTCGAGTGAACTCGATCCTGCACGAACGTTGGCCGTTTACGAGTTTCTGGCGGCCAGTCAGAGCCAGATATTTCTCACCACCACGCGGCGTGAGTTGTTTGCATTGCCAGGGAGCTCAGACCACGAAATGTGTGAATGGCGAGTCCAGGCGGGCCAGATTGAAAGAGTCTAAGGGACCACAAAAACAGCATCTTTTTCGCTAGTTGAAGCTTGCTCGGTCGCCACTTTTTAGCTATATAGATGGGCCCTTTTCTGAGGGACGCAGGGCCGCATCTCGTGCTCCCAAAATCAATGAGGCGTTTGATTGAATGACCGAAGCCATTGTTCCGACTGCTGACGCGTTAGCGCCCACCTACGATTCGAACAACATCACGGTCCTGGAAGGCTTGGAAGCGGTTCGCAAGCGTCCAGGGATGTACCTGGGAGATGTGCACGATGGCTCGGCCCTGCACCACCTCGTCTGGGAAGCGGTGGATAACGCAGTGGATGAGCATCTCGCGGGGTACTGCTCATCAGTCAGCGTGACGGTGCATTTCGATGGCAGCGTGACGGTCGAAGACAACGGTCGTGGGATCCCGGTCGACATCATGCGTGATCGGGGAGTGAGCGCCGCCGAGGTGGTGATGACGGTGCTGCACGCAGGCGGCAAGTTTGACCATTCGAGCTACAAGGTGAGCGCTGGCCTGCATGGAGTTGGCGTGAGCGCGGTGAACGCGGTGAGCGAAAAGCTCAGGCTGGAGATTCGGCGCGAGGGCAAGGTTTGGTCGCAGGATTATCGTCGGGGTGTGCCGCAGGCGCCACTCAAGGCTATCGGCGAAACGGACAGCCACGGCACCCGGGTCACGTTCAAGCCCGATCACGAGATCTTCAGCCTGCTCGATTACAGCTACGATATTCTCGCCAATCGATTGCGGGAGATCGCGTTTTTGAACTCAGGTCTGATCGTCAAGCTCAAAGATGAGCGAGATGGTGGCGCCAGCGATACCTATGTTTTTGAAGGAGGCATCAAAGAATTTGTGGCCCTGCTCAGCCAGAAGCGCGAAGCGGTGCATGAGGATGTGATCGCGTTCACGGCCGAGTTCAGCCCGGGCGAGGGCAAGACGCCGGTGATCGTGGATATGGCGATCCAGTGGACGAATGCGTATCAGGAGCACATTCTGCCGTACACAAATAACGTCTTCAACAAAGACGGCGGCACGCACGTCACGGGGCTTCGCTCAGCGCTCACGCGCACACTGAATAACTACGGCACAGCGCAGAATTTGTTCAAGGATGTTAAAAATGGCCTCACGGGTGACGACACCCGCGAAGGGGTGACGTGTGTGATCCACGTGAAGCACCCTGATGCCTCGTTTGATTCCCAGACGAAATCTAAGCTGGTTTCGAGCGAAGTGAAGGGGATCGTCGAAAACGCGGTGAACGAGCAGTTGAGTCGCTATTTCGAGGAGCACCCGCAGACAGCCCGCAAAATCATCGATAAGGCCCTCTTGGCGGCCAAAGCCCGCGAAGCGGCCCGCAAAGCGCGCGAGGTGGTGCGTAAGGGCGCGCTCGATCTCACCACACTTTCAGGCAAGCTGGCGGATTGTCAGAGCAAGGATCCGACGCTCAGCGAGATCTATATTGTCGAGGGCGATAGCGCCGGCGGTAGCGCCAAGCAGGGCCGTGATCGGCACTATCAAGCTATTTTGCCACTACGCGGTAAGATCCTGAATGTGGAGCGCGCGCGCTTAGATCGTATGTTGGGCTCGCAAGAAGTGGCAACACTGATCTCGGCGCTGGGCTGTGGTTTGGCGGACAAGGGCGGTTTCGATATCTCAAAGCTTCGCTACCACCGCGTGATTCTCATGACGGATGCGGATGTTGATGGCAGCCATATTCGCACGCTGCTCCTCACGTTCTTCTATCGGCAGATGCCGGATTTGATTGAGAACGGCTATCTGTACATCGCGCAGCCGCCGCTGTTCGGCGTGCGCAAGGGGAAAAAAGAGCTGTTCATGAAAGATCAGGCGGCGCTCGATCGCTTCCTGGTTGAAAGCGGCGTGGAGTCGCTCACGGTGCGCTCGGCCAAGGGCCACGCTATCTCGGGCGTGCCACTCTTGAACCTCGCCACACGCCTCAAAGCGTACAAGAATTTGCTCACCAAGATCGATCGGCGTTGTGATGCGCGCGTGGTAGCGGTGCTGATGCGAACGAGCACGCTCGATGAAGAAGCGTTGCGCGATGCTGCGAAGACCGAAGAAGCGGCACGTCAGCTGAAGGAGCAACTCGAAGTCAGGTACCCGGATTTGTGCCCACTCACGGTGACGGTGGATTGGGACAAAGAGCACGGTGCAGCCCGCATTCTCGCGCGTTTTCGACCCGGTGCGTCCACCCGGGCAGCCACCGTGGATTCGGATTTGGTCACAGCCCCTGAATATCAAGAGATGCTCTCGATCCAGGAGGACATTCGCTCGATTGGTCCGGCTCCGTATGAGGCGCTGGAGGGCACCAAGACCACAGTTCTCGAAGATGCCGAGTCTCTGGAAATATTTATCAATGAGCGTGCCCGCAAGGGTCTACACATCACTCGTTACAAAGGCTTAGGCGAAATGAACGCCGATCAGCTTTGGGAAACGACGATGAATCCCGACGCACGAACGCTGCTCCAGGTGCGCGTCCACGATCCGATCCGCGCCGATGAGATTTTCAGCGTGCTCATGGGGGATCAGGTGGAGCCCCGTCGGCAATTCATCGACGAAAACGCTCTGAACGTCCGCAACTTGGACATCTGAAGCGCTGTTCCTGACCGAGCGCGAAGTTTTAGCGAAGCATTGCTCGGTCGCCCTTGATCTCGGCCAGGCGCGACTTATTTTCCGTGTGGCGGTCGGCAGCACACATCCGAGGATGTGATGTTAACGTGTTTGGGCGACCGGTGAGGAGAAGCTATCCGTGCAAATGGACAAACTGACCATCAAGAGTCAAGAAATGGTGCGCGCCGCGGTGAGTGCGGCGTCCCGTCAGGGGAATCCTGAGGTCACTCCGGAGCACGTGCTGGTGGCAGTTTTGGAACAGCCCGAAGGCGTAGGCGGGCCGCTCGTGGAAAAGGCGGGCGCGAACGCCAAGAAGCTTGCTGAAGACTTCAAAGCACGGCTGGAGACATTACCTCGTGTGAGTGGCGGCGGGGAGCCAACCTTGAGTCGGCGCTCCACACCTCTCTTTCATGCCGCAGAAGATGAGGCCAAGCGTCTGAAGGACGACTTCGTTTCGGTGGAGCATTTCCTGCTCGCAGGCGCCAAGCAAGATAAAGATATCCAGGCGATATTGGATCGACACGGGCTTTCTTACGACAAGCTCCTGCATGCCCTGGCGGCGGTGCGCGGCAGCCAACGCGTCACGGATCAAGATCCTGAGGGTAAATTTCAGGCGTTGGAGAAATACACTCGCGATCTGACCGCGCTGGCGCAGCGCGGAAAAATCGATCCCGTGATTGGGCGCGACGAAGAGATCCGGCGCGTGATGCAGGTTTTGTGTCGTCGGGGGAAGAATAATCCCGTCTTGATCGGCGAGCCCGGCGTGGGAAAAACGGCCATTGCCGAAGGTATCGCACGCAGAATCGCCACCGGAGATGTGCCCGAGTCACTGCGCGACAAGAAGCTTTTGGCGCTTGATCTAGCGAGCATGATCGCGGGCGCGAAATTCCGCGGTGAATTCGAAGATCGTTTGAAAGCCGTGCTGAAGGAGGTGGAAGCCTCAAGCGGCGGAATCATTCTCTTCATCGACGAGCTGCACACGCTGGTGGGTGCGGGCGCCGCCGAAGGCGCCATGGACGCGGCAAACATGCTGAAGCCTGCGCTGGCACGCGGCGAGCTCCGGTGCATCGGCGCGACCACGCTCGATGAGTACCGAAAACACATCGAGAAGGACGCGGCCCTCGAGCGGCGTTTTCAGCCGGTGATCGTCGATCAACCGTCGGTTGAGGATACGATCGCCATTTTGCGCGGGTTGAAGGAGCGTTACGAGACGCACCACGGAATTCGGATCAAGGATTCGGCATTAGTAGCTGCAGCAACGCTCAGCCATCGCTACATTACGGAGCGTTTTTTGCCGGACAAAGCTATCGACTTGGTCGACGAAGCTGCCAGCAAAATCAAGATGGAAATCGACAGCATGCCGGTCGAAATCGATCAGGTAGACCGCAAGCTGTTGAAGCTTCGCATCGAAGAGCAAGCGCTCAAGCGCGAAGCGGATAGGGCGAGCCAGGCACGGATGGTGGCGCTGTTGCGAGAGATCTCCGAGCTGTCTGGCGATCGCGATCGGATGCGCGCCCAGTGGTTGAAGGAAAAAGAGGTGATTTCTCAGCTGCGCGATGTGCAGCGCGAGACCGAAGAGCTGAAGCTCAAAGCCGAGCAGGTGGAGCGCTCCGGTGATCTCGGGAAAGCAGCTGAAATCCGCTATGGAACGCTGCCAGCGGTCGAACGTAAGACGGCGGAGCTCCGCACTGAGCTCGCGCGCGTGCAGGAGCACGGCTCCTACTTACGCGAGGAAGTCGGCGATGAAGATATCGCAGCCATCGTGTCCAAATGGACCGGCGTGCCAGTCTCTAAGATGTTGGAAGGTGAGATGCAGAAGTTACTCCGAATGGAGCAAGATCTTCGGCAACGTGTGATTGGCCAGGATGAAGCGCTCGTCGCCGTTGCCAACGCCGTGCGTCGCTCACGTGCCGGTTTAGGTGATGAGAATCGCCCGATTGGCTCATTCCTGTTTTTAGGGCCAACCGGCGTGGGCAAGACAGAGACGGCCCGGGCGTTGGCGGAGTTCTTGTTTGACGACGAGCGCGCGATGATCCGGATCGATATGAGCGAATATATGGAGCGGCACGCTGTTTCGCGGTTGATCGGCGCACCTCCCGGCTATGTGGGGTACGACGAAGGCGGCCAGCTCACAGAGCCCGTGCGGCGCCGCCCCTACAGTGTGATTCTGTTCGACGAGGTAGAAAAGGCTCACCCCGACGTTTTCAACACACTTTTGCAGTTGCTCGACGACGGGCGGCTCACCGATGGCCAGGGGCGCACCGTCGATTTCAAGAACACAGTGGTGATCCTCACGAGCAACATCGGAACCACAGAGCTTGGAGAGATTGAAGCCCGAAGTGATCTGAGCGATCAAGACAAGAAAGAGCTCTCACAGAAGATGGCACTCGCCGCCCTCCGCACGCACTTTCGCCCAGAGTTTATCAATCGTCTGGATGAGATTGTGATCTACGGGCGTCTCGGGCGCGAACAGATCCGCAATATCGTGGATATTCAGCTCGCCTACCTGAGAAAACGCCTGGCGAAGCGCGATTTGGTGCTCGAAATGGGCGATGCGGCTAAGGACTTTTTGGCAGAAACGGGCTTCGATCCCCAGTTTGGCGCGCGACCCCTGAAGCGCGCGATCCAGAAGCAAGTGGAAGATCCCCTGGCGCAGCGCATTCTCGGCGGCGAGTTTCCTCCTGGAACACACATCCTTGCGGAGCGCACCCTGGATGGAAAGTTAAGCTTCACGGCTCAGATGCCGGTTGCACCCGTGGGTGCAAGCTAGCGCCTAGGCAGGATCGGTGTGCGTCCACTTCTTGAATGCCGGAGGGACCTCGCTATGGCCGCAAATCCCGGGCTTTGTGGTGGCACGTGTTGATTTGTACAGCCTGCTGTGTTGATGAGGTGATCCGATTCTATGACGACGCGTGTGCTCTTGATTCGACACGGTGCCACCGTCCTCACGGCCGAGGATCGCTTTGCTGGCTCTACAGATGTGGACCTCTCCGAAGAGGGCCGGAATCAGGCCGAGAGCCTCGGGCTGCGCTTACTCGCCGAAAAGCTTGCGGCTGTGTACACGAGCCCAATGAAGCGTACGCGGGACACGGCAGGCTTCATTGCCCGGGGGCATGGCCTGGTGCCTCTCGAACGTCCAGGCCTGCGAGAGATCGATCATGGCCACTGGGAGCAGTTAACCCGAAAGCAAGTTGAGCTCCGTTTTGCCGACGAGTACCTAGCTTGGGAGCAGGATCCTTTTAGCTATGCGCCCGAGGCTGGTGAATCCGGCGCTTCGGTGATGTCGCGGGCGCTGCCGGTGATGCGAGAGATCGTGGTCAGCCACCCGGGAGAGACGGTGGCCGTCGTTTCACACAAGGCCACCATCCGGCTTATTTTGTGCGCATTGCTCGGGATCGACGCGCGCGGCTACCGGGACCGGCTCGATCAATCGCCCGCCTGCCTGAACGTGCTCGACTTCAAAGATCCGGTGCGGGCGCGCCTCATGACGTACAACGACACTTCCCACTATGCCGTTCAGCCGCGCCGCTCCCAGGCACAGCTTTCCAAGTGGTGGGATGCCGAAGAGGGTTCATCCGCGCCAAAACCTGTGGCGCCCTAACCTGATTTTTGAGACTAGCCTGCCATGCTTCCGAGTGAACCCTATCCCGATCCGGAGTCGCCTGTTCCACCAAAAGTTGTGGAGCTGCAAGTTGCGGAGCTGCAAGTTGCGGAGTCACCCGTTCAGCCCAACGTCGTCGAGGAGCCCGATTCGGAGTCGGAGGCTGGCGAAGAGGTGGATGCCCTGGGTTGGGCCGGCCCAAGTCGCAGTCAAGTCAAGCGTGAAGCTGAAGCGGTGAGTAAGTTGGGGCAAAAGCTCACGGAGCTCTCGCTCGGGGAGCTTCAACATTTACCGATCAGCGCGGAAGTGCTGGAAGCTGTTGAGGTTTGGCGTAAGCTGAAGCGCGGCGCACAAGGTCGCCAATTGCGAAGAATTGGCTCCTTACTGCGTGATACGGACATCGCACCGATCGCAGAAGCGATCGGACGGGGGCCAGGCCCGAGCCCGCAAGAAAAGCAGCTTGAGCAGCTGGGCGAACTGTGGCGCACGCGCCTGCTCGACGGCGGCGATGAGGCCGTCGAAACATTTTTGGCCAAATACCCCGGCGGTGATCGGCGTGAATTACGACAGCTGGTGCGCGCCTCGCGTGGTGATCCGACGGGTGATCGCATCAAACGAGCGCGAAGAGATTTGTTGCGACGGGTGCGCGATCTACTCCGTCAAGTGGCGCCCTAAGCCTTCAATCGCGGTGGCGATCCCTCCGAGCACCCCCGCGCTCAATCGAGGAAAGCCGTGAGGTGATTGCAGCGCGGACTATGGGGGAGGTGGACCGAAAAGTCATCGTACTTAAAGGGCTGTTTTAACGCTGTAAAGCAGGACGCTTGACTGTCAAGCCGTATGCTTTACACTTAGCGTTGATGATCGATACGGTCGTTCTTAGCAAAACGGCTCGTAAAGCGCTTCGGAAGTGCCCCAAGCACATTGCTGTGAAGTTGGCGTATTGGATCTCCCAGGTGGGGCATCTAGGGCTCGAAGAGGTGCGGAAAATTCCTGGGTATCACGATGAGCCGCTCGCTGGAGACTACAAGGGAAAGCGCTCGATTCGACTGAGCCTGAGCTACAGAGCGATCTACACTGTTGAAAACGGCGTGGTCGAGTTCGTGCTCATCGAGGATGTCAACAAGCACTACGGAGATTGACTATGGCCCGAAAGAATCAAAAGACATTGGATTTTCTTGAGGAATTGACGGGCGAACCGTTGAGTTTCGGGGCGCTGCTGCACGCGATTCGAGAGGGCGAAGAAGAAAGCCTTGCAAAGTTCTCGGAGCGACTGGGGGTGTCGCGTCAGTACCTCCATCAAATCGAACAGGGGCACCGCAATGTGGGCCTGGAGCAGGCGGCACGTTTTGCGAAGGTGCTGGGTTACGGCAGCCTCGGGTTTGTGAAGCTCAGCCTGCAAGACATGGTCGACAAGGCTGGGATCAAGGCGACGGTGGACGTAAAGGCGGCGTAGGCAAAGACGTCGTCGGGACTCGGTCTCAATTCAGAGAGGTCTACCTCTCTGACCTCTCTGAAGACCTCTCTGCCTGTGCCCTCGACATCCTCAATCGTGAATGGGCCGCCACAGTTGGCAAACTCTGGGTGCACGACGGCGAATCGCCGGGGTGGCATCCGGTATGGGAGGACTCCTCGTGGCAAGCACCCTTCATCAGCATCCTCGGAGAAGTGGGCCGAGTGCTCGCGATGACGCCCGACGGCGGTGTGCTCGAAGGACAAGCCCGCTGGCACGCGCGCAGGAGCGGCCGCCCAGGCAAGGAGTGAGCGGGAAATCGCAATTGCAAAAGACACCGCTGTCAGCCATTACCGATCATAGCCTGCCCAAAGAGGCTAGGGTAAAAGAGAGATCCTAGCGACCGTCATAGTATTCTGAATCTGTTGCCAGGGTACGCTGATATCGAACGATCTCGACGCGCCAGAAAAGTTTGTCATCCAGCAAGAGACGTTCTCTCCAGCGGCTAGTGCGATAATCGTTGAAGTCCTAATGGTCTCATTATTGGCAACCATATCATGCGTTATCGTCTGCGTGCCGTTCTTCGTAATGTCCGCAAAATATCGCCCAGCCGCTGTGAACGCTGCCGAACACCCCACGAGATAGACTCCCCCACTCGCCGCCGTGAACACGCCCGTTGCTGGGTTGAACTCATTCCCGCCTCCAAACTCCGCTTCTTCCTCAAACACCATCTGCAAACTCGTGCCGTTGGTAATAGTCTGGGTTGCCGTTTTATATGCGCGCACTCCGCTGGCTCTAAATTAGGTTTCGATTTGGGCTCGCGTTAGGAGGTCTTCGGCCTCAGCGTTGTCCAGCTTTCCCTACGCCTGCAGATCGGCATAAGCAGAAAAGGCGTCGGTGTGCAGAACGCCATTGTTTATGGAGCTCGCTGGCAAGCTTCCCACAGCATCGGCACTCGTGGCATGCCCCGCCTCCAATGCATACGGCACCGCGCCCAGCTTGGTACGCCCGAGTGCAGAGCCGTTAACCACGGCTTCAATCCACAGGTTTGGATTGGCCTTCACCGCGACGGTACATGCCTCCGGCAGCTCGACCTGAAAGCGGCCTGAAACAGGAGTGAGGTCCATCACGGTTTGCTCGCAAACCTTGGTGCCGTCGGTGGCTGCATCGTAAATGTTGACGAAAATGTTCACCTTCGCCGTGACTGGTTTGCCGTCGGGTGTCTCGATGTAGCCGTTATAAGTAAGCGCCTTCATGTCGGGCACGCCGGCTGCGTTGGCGCGCACCGCAATAACGCCACCAACTCCGATGCTGAGGAGCATTGCGGCTCCGAGCCCAAACGAGCGCCAGCTTGTAGCCGAGCCTGCGCACTTGTTGAAAAGTGTGATCATCGTATTCCTCCAGTTACACAGAACTTCGTGTCGCAGGCGCGCGGTGTCATCGATAGGGATTGTTCCTTGAGCACGAACATCGAAGTTTCGGCTGGCCGCACACCGAAAGCGTCGATGCCCGCGTTTACACGGCGGAACGCCGCGCAAATGCCGGCGCCAGTGCAAACGGGGGTTCCCGCGCTGCACTCTGGCTCATCAACCCAAGCACTGCCCGCACATAGCTGTGGGATATTGGCGGCACACTGCCGTGATTGATCTTTGCATGTAGTTGGCGCCTGACCCCCGGCGCCGCTCGTGCTCACTCCGACGGTACCACCGGAGACGCCTCCCGTTCCCATTCCTCCACTTCCGTCGGAAGAGCCACCAGTACCGCCAGCCGCCTCGATAGCAAGGCCGACGTTGGGCTTGTCGACATCGCCGCACGCTAACGCTGCGCCTAAGCCACTGATTAGCATCAGTGAGCACAAGGCCCGCGTAGTTGCGTGTAATTCGCGCGGTGTACGAGAGCCGGCCCCGGCCGGTTTCAGTAGGTACGAACGCAGAACCATAGCCCACCCTGCCGGATCTGCGGAGGCAGGACGACGGGTAGTTTTTCGGCGTCGAGGCTCGGATGGTCGAAGGTCGACTCCCCGGATATGCCACGCCTGTCACGGATCGCCCTATGAGTTCGCATCGGGATCGGCCAAACGATCCGTCTCGGATCGGCTAAGCAGACCCGCGTGGGAACGTTCTGCCGAGCGAGCTCAGCACTCCTTCGCGTCGGTGTCGAAGCGAGTGGAGAGGGTCACATTGATAGCGCTGACCGCCCAGGAGCTCTCGCGCGGCCATTTCGCGCGGCTCATCTCTCCCCAGATTTCGCAGTCGCTTGCCCAGTCCGTTTCCGAACCCGGATAGTTCACTTTGGCGTCAACGATTCGCATTCGGTGACCGGGAGCGGGCCGATAGACTATCTCTAGTGAGACGTCGTCCAGAGCTCGCGTCTCGACGAACACGCCGTCGGAGCAAGTCATACATGCGCGCGCCCCACTCAATGGGATCGTGAACGCGCTGCCGTTCGGTACCCACACCTGTAGGAAGCAGTTCTTGCCATTGCCGACGATCTTGAGCTCCCGAACCTCTCCCCGAAACGGAAGGTCCCGCCATCCGACTGCCTCCAACATGGGTGGCATCGTAGCGCGAGAATTGGTCGCCGGGTACTCGACGATTAAATCCATTGTAGGTGTGTCCCGCCAGCCGCGTTCCAATTTGCGCGCAGGGAGACCTTGAGGTATTAAGAAGGTATGACCTACAATGCGAAATCCAGCATCACGCTGCCCCCCGAGGAGCTTGCATTGGTGGCGGGCCTGAAGAAGCAGCTGGGGGCAAAGTCGAAAGTTGAGGTCGTTCGTCGCGGTCTCTACATGCTGCGCGATTCGATGAGCCAAGAGGCGCTCCGGGCTGGGTACGCCGAGGCCTCACGGAGAGTTCGAAGCGCAACCGTCGAAGAACTAGAGGAGTTGGACGCTCTTTCGAGCGAGGGCCTCGGTGCCGAGGAATAGCCTGCGCATTCTCCACGGTGCGCTGTACGCCGCAGACCTCACACCCCGCTTTGGTACTGAACCAGGCAAACTGCGCCCTGTATTCGTGGTGCAGAGCGACCTCCTAAACTTAACAGGGCACCCCTCCACATGGGTGTTGCCTTGCACTACCCGCCTCACGGGTGAGAGCCTGCTGCGAGTGGAGCTCCCCAAAGGCGTGGCGGGCAACTCTCGGGCATGCGAAGTGATGATCGACCAAAGCCGCGCCATCGACAACCGCCGGTTCAAGAGGCTTATCGGACGTTTGCCGGAGCCTTTTTTGCGTGAGGTGAAGATCAAGTTAGGGAAGCTTGCCGAATGGTGACGGCTTTGATGCGCCCCACCTCCACGCCGTTGTGGCGCAAGGTCGAATAGGCAGTGGTCATGTGAAAATAGAAGTTGGGGATCATGTGTTGAATCGCGAACTCCTGCGCCGTAAGGTATTTGCCCTCCCAGCGCGGCTGGCTCACGTGGCGTTCGTCGGCGCCTTTGAAGTCAGCCGATGAGAACGTGCGCAAATACGAGATAATGCTCTCAATGCGAGCTTTGATCTCGCTCAGAGTCTTCTCTGTATCGGGGTGCGAAGGGGCCTCCTTGCCCGTAAGCCAACTTCCACCTCCAACTCCCCGAGTACACCGAGCTCAGGCTCGAGTCGGCCGAATTCGCGGAGTTTCAGCTACGCATCTGCGCGCAGGCCGAAGGCAAAACCGAAACGCTTCGCGACGTACTAACTGAACCTCGATTTCGCGCGGGTGCGAGGTTGGCCTGGGGATGGCCTATCTGCGGCGTGATCGTGGCGACTTCGAGGGCCGCGCGGGCTGTCGCGTGAGCTGAAGGCATAGCGCCCCCTTACCCCCAACGTGTCGCAGATTGTGATGTTGCTATTCGAGGAGCGGAAATGGCGGGAGACGCAGGGTCCACTGACGACCCGAGCGAAGGAGGCGCCCCGGGCGGAGAATCAGCGCTCGACGAATCCACTGCGTGCGCCAGTACGCGAGCTGTGGCGCGGTGTGCGCAGTGAACCGACGGAGGAGGTTATGGGCGAGCAGCTTGAGTAGGAACATGGCGTGATTCGCGTCGAAGCTCTCGCTTGGGATTTTGCCGAGCCCGAGCCCGTTCTTCAGATCGCGGATGACGGTCTCGACCTGCGCGCGGTCGTCGTACTCGACGGGGATCTCCTCGGGTGGAGTGAGCCAATCGTTGGTGACATAGAACTGCACGGACTCACCGGGATCGTCCCAGATGCGGAGCTGTTGCCCCGAACGGCGCTCCGTCGAGCGCAGGGCGATCACTCGGAATGGCATCTTGCGCTTGACCCATTCTGCGCGCTGGAACGAGAGCACCGCGACGCGCTCGGTTGGGTGATCGAAGGCGTCGCGATTGGTGATGCGCCAGCGCTCGTGCGCGAGTGCGTGTCCGAGGAGCGTCGGAGCTTGACGATGAAGCGTGTGCCGGAGTCATCGAGATCTTCGAGCAAATCACTGCAATCACCGGCCGCATCCATGCGTGCGGTGATGAGGGTCTGAGGCCCGACCGAACCGCGGAGACGCTCGATCCAACGATGGATCGTGGGCACGTCGGCGTCGCCGAAGCCGCGATCTCCCGGGCGCAGCTCGTGGACGCGATAATGTTTGCGCACATGATTCGGAGCCATTGGGGCATCGAGAACCAATTGCACTGGTGCCTTGATGTCGGGTTTCGTGAAGATGAATCACGCATCCGAACCGATCACGGGCCCGAAAACCTGGCCCTTCTGCGCAAAATTGCCTTGAATCTTGCGAAGAACGAGCGAACCCACAAAGCGGGCCTTCAGGCCAAGCGTAAGCTGGCTTCCTGGAGCAACCCCTACCTGCTTAAGCTCCTCTTCGCAGGTTTGAACTCAAATCAAGCGAAATAAGATGCGCTCGCCCTGACGTCCTGGTCCCCATGGGTTGCAGTTCGCATATAAAGTAATACACTTATCAGGTGCGTTCTGTTTGGGATGCAGGGAAGGCCGCTTCGAATATCCGGAAGCACCACGTCGCTTTGGAGAAGCGGTCACTGTCTTTGCAGACCCTCTAGCGGTGATCGGGGCCGACAGCGTGCATGAAGACCGAGCTTTGATTATCGGCGAATCTGGTCTGGAGCGGTTGATCGTGACGTTATTTGCCGAAATTCATGAAGATACCATTCGGATCATCAGCGCGCGGCGTGCCACAAAGCAAGAAAGGAAACGGTATGAAATCTAGGACAGAGGTTAGGCATCCAGAGCCGTCAAAGGCGTCGCTCAAGGCAATTCCAGAGATGGATTTTTCGACGTCACAGGTGCGTAAGAATCCGTATGCCGCGCGAATCGCTAAGGAAGGGATCGTTGTTCAAGTGGGACGAGGGCGCCCTAGGAAAGTTCTTGAGGTTGGAGGTACAGAACCGCGCTCTGTTCGCTTTCCCAAAGTGGTGTGGAGGCGGTTGGAGACCCAAGCTAAACATAGAGGTTTGACGCTGCACGCTGCACTACGCCAAGCGATCTTGGAGTGGCTGAAACCCGCAGCTTAGGTTTAACCCAAAGCAGGGTTCGCTCCGGCCTAAAATCCGCCCACTTTTCAATATCCGCTGTGGCGGCTCACCCCCCAAGCCCCCAGGCCCGTAGGTCCGTGCCCAACACTGGAGGCCCGGGCGCGGAGCCCGTCACTTTCAGCATGTATTGCCCCGCTGGAGGTCTGCCGCGATCAACCAGCGCGGAGCCGTAGCGCTCACTGTTTAGTGCTCACTCGACCGAAAACGTGATCGGCTGGCTGCGTGCGCCAGTGCGGGTTTCAACGCTGAGCTCATAGCTTCCGGGTTGAAGTGGCCAGGTGAGATTGAAGGGTGGACCCAGCTCCGCGAGGAAGCGATCATTCAAGAAGAATCGCAACCGAGCTTCACCGCCTGCGCGGGCTCGGAAGACGATGCTTTGTTGGGCACGAGGTAGCGCTGAATCGAGAAAGAATTTGGCTCTTTCAAAGGGATATTCGATAGCTGGCAGTGATCCCGAGCCGTGCGCGTTCGCGAACTCTCCGCACGCACTCTGCTCTGTCGGTGCCAAGGGTCGCCCGGCGGCGAGCGCCCAGTTCGCGTATTCGCTAGGGTAAACTTCGAACACACGCGGCGTTGCACCCGCACAGCTAGGTCCGCTGCTGGCGCCACTCGCGCTATCAACCCACACACGGCGATGCATATCGCACTCGGCGCTAGGAACCTGAGAAGGTGTGAACCACTCCGTCTGCGTGTGCGGGCAGGCGTCTGTTGTCAGCTTGCCGGAGAGCGGACAGATGCTGCGTGTGACCAAGCCTCGGGATCCGAAGAGAGGTGCCGGCACTCGACCGTGCATCGCCAAGAGCAGCGCGTCGCGTAAGAGGGGCCCCGCGCCAGTGATCCCGGTCGAGTGTTCGAGGGGCGTACCGTCGAAGTTGCCAACCCACACCGCCACGGTGACTTCCTGCGTGTAACCGACCGCCCAGTTATCCCGAAAAGCTCGGGATGTGCCCGTTTTTGCCGCCACAGGGAAAGGGAGATCCAGCACGCTGCTTTCGCCAAAGCCGGGTGCGCGGGCCGCGCGGTCCGAGAGAATGCTCGTGAGGACTGCAGCCGTGTCAGCGCGAATCACGCGCCGTGCTGAATTCGCCGCCGGTAGAATCTTGGCCCCGCTGGCGGTGACCGCTTGCGTCGCAAAGCGGAGCGAGAGGTACAGGCCCCCGCGCGCCAGTGTCGCGTACGCCGCACCCAATTCGCCAAGGCTGACTTCACCGTCTCCGAGCGCGATCGCTACGCCGTAGTGATCCGGTGTTTGATCGAGTGAGGAAAAACCGAAGGCGTGAAGGGTATCGAGCACAGCTTTCGGCCCCACGCGGCTGGCCGTGTACACTGCGGGCACGTTGAACGAACTGGCTAAAGCCTGGCGTAAGCGCACCGGGCCGTGAAAGCGACGATCGTAGTTGCGCGGAGAGTAATTCGATTGGGCGCTGGGAAAATTGAGTTCAAGATCGGGAAGCAGTGTGGCAGCGGTGAAGTGGGCGCTCTCGATCGCGGCGGCGTACACGAAGGGTTTCAACGCTGAGCCCGGTTGGCGGCGCGCTAAAACGCCGTCATTTTGGCCTAAATCAGCCTTTGAGGCGAACTCGGGGGCGCCCACATAGCCCAGCACTTCGCTTGTGGCGTTGTCGATGATGAGCGCGGCTGCTGCCGAGCCGTGAAAGTCTTCCATGCGTTGGCGGGTTTGGCGGACCAAGCCTTCGAGTTCACGTTGGAGATTGAGATCGAGTGTTGCAGTCAGGCGCTGCAATGGACCCTGAGTGCGCAGGCTGGGCTCCAGCTTGCCGCGTGCGAGCGCGCGCACTAAATGTTCGGAGCCACCTGCAGAGAGCGGACGGTGCAGGGATAGCGGTTGCTGTAGAGCGATCTGAATGCGGCTCTCGCTGACCAAGCCCTGTTTCAACATGCGCGTGAGGATGCGATCGCGACGGCGCCGCACCGTTTCGGGATGGCGTGTTGGATCGTAGAGGCTTGGACCCCGTGGAATCGCTGCCAGCGTGGCCGCCTCGGCGAGATCGAGCTTGCTCGCGGGCTTGTCGAAGTAGGCTTCGCTGGCCATTCCGAGCCCCCGGAGGTTGGGGCCAAAATGGACGCGATTCAGGTATTCTTCGAGGATTTCTGGCTTGCTGAGAGAGCGTTCGATGCGCAGTGCCAGCAAGGCCTCCTGGAGCTTCCCGAACACGCTGGAGGGGCGTGCGAAGAGTGAACGGGCCAACTGCTGCGTCAGCGTGCTGCCACCGGAGACGACGTGTCCCGCGCGGAGCCACTGCCAAAGTGCACGAACGGTGGCAAGCGGATCCACTCCCAAGTGCTGGTAGAAGCGTGCATCTTCTGCCGCCAAAAGCGCCAGTGTCAGATCGCTCGAAACGTCTTTCAGCCGGACGGAGAGTGCTGAGACGCGATCAGGTGCCGCCAGCTTGGTCAGCACATTCCCGTTGCGGTCGTAAACGACGAGGCCTGGTTCAGGTGGTGCGCGCCGTAAAGCCTCGGGTAGCGGCGTGAGCGCTACCGCGACGAGGAGTGCCAAGAAGAGGAAGACGACTGCAAATGTTCCGCCAAGTACGGCTCGCTTGAAGATCAGTCCGCGACGTGCCGCGGCTCCTTGTGGCATCAGTCTTGAGCGACTGAGCGCCATCGATCAGCGCACCTCAATGTGCGTCGCGCCCGTTCGTCCAAAATTCTCTGGGTTGTACATTTCCTCGGCTTTTGTGGGTGGAATTACGAAGTTGCCCAGGCTGGTGGCGCGCGCGAGATAACGGAAGTGGTGAATGCCTGGTGGCAGGTGGTCCACAAAAAAGAGCGCCCGATCGTCGCGGAGCTCCTGGCGAAATGCGACCGATTCTAACACTGGGCCTTGGGCGCGTTCGTCGTAGTCGTTTGAGTCGCCTTCGTTTGAATCCGCTCCCCCAGCTTTAAAGCCGCTGCTGGGTACTAAAAGCCAAGCAGCGGTTGTAGCCAGGCTGGTGTCGATAGCTTCCATGCCGGCGGCCAACCGATCATCGAGCACCACGTATTCGCGAGCTTTGTCGGTAACCAGAATAAGATCGGTGACGACCAGATCCCCGCCCTGAAAGATCGTTTGGCTTTGGGTCGGCAGGGTGGTGAGCACTGTGGCGAGCGCTGCCGGCTCGACCACGCGCAGCGTTTTTTGAACGAAAAAGCCACGATCGAGGCCGATTATTGGCAGTTTCTGGCGCGCGTAGCTCAGGCGGGCTTCATAGAAGAGAGTTCCTGTTCCTTCCTTCTCAAACACGAGGTCGCGCCCGGTGAGGCCTAGCAGAGGGAGCGTCGATACGAACGGCACGGCGCTCCGACCGTCAAATTGTTCGGAGAGGAGTGTGCGTGGGCCCAGCGTGATGCGCACCTTGCCACGCGGCGTTTCGTTTTCCTGTGCCTTGCGGTAGTCGTTCAGCGCGAGGAGCGCGAAGGCCGTCTCTTGTGTCGTTTGCCAAGTGCCGCCTTGCCTGACCCGAAGCAAGCCACGCGCTAGCGGAGCCCCGAGCGGGTGGTTGGGGCGAGCGGCTAGGAGTGCTCGCAACACGAGCGCTGTAGTGCGCGCTGGTGAGTCCATCAGCGGCGCATAGGCATCCCCCAAATTCTCGGAAGAAAAAGCGCGATTGTCCGTTATTTGAAGACTATTTTCGAGGCTCTGCAGCAGGGGTCGTTGCGCGGCTTCTGGCTCCTTGGAGATCGCCATCGCGTGCAGCAAGAGGGCCTTAGCAAACGAAGGAAGCTCTGCCTTCTGCGCGAGGCGTGTGGTGTAGCCGCTGTCCGGCTTACCCAGCATCGCTAACACGTCCACGATCAGCGTTTGCGTCGCGAGCCCAATTCTTTCCTCCTCAGTGCGCGCGAGATACTGCCGCAGGAACTCCACACCGCGCTCCAGCACATCCCGCGGAAACGCCACCTTGTGTTGTTTGGCTTCGTGCAGGACCCACAGTGCGTACGGTGTGACCCAGGGAGAACTCTGTTCGGATTCGGGCCAAAGCCCAAAGCCGCCGTCTCCCCGCTGACGAGAGACAATCTCGGCAACGGTGCGTTCAATGATGGCGCCCGCGTCGGGCGGTAGGGCAAAACCAAGCTCATGCGCCAGGTCAGAAAGCGGCAACAGCGGCAAAATACGGCTCGAAAGCTGCTCGGTGCAAGCGTACGGGTAGTCGAGCAGCTGCGACACGCCCGCGTCCAAGCCCACGAGCGCAGTGGAAGACGCCGTGAGTGTGAGAGTGCCCACATCGCGACGGACCTGAGAGAGATCACCCAAGCGTTCCTGCGTGCGGGCGCGGGTTTCGCCATACAGCGCACTAGCCTCCAGGCTCGCTGGGCTTTGAACATTGCGCACCACTTCAACCGAATCATTCTCCTTGTCACTGCGCACTTTGAAGCTCAACGTTGCCTTGCCAACCTTGTCAGCACGAAACTTGAAGCGAACTTCCTTCGACTCGTCCCGTGCGAGTTGCACACGCTTGAGCGGTTCCTCCAAGAGTGCAAGCCCTGAGCTTTCCGCGCGCACCGCGATCTCGCTCGGGCCAAAGTTCTTCGCGCTCAGCACGATTCCGGCCGAAACAGCGTCGCCAGCCCTGAAAAATCGGGGCAACGCGGGCCGCGCCATCAGCGGCTTGCTGCTCGTGATGCTGGTTTCCGCGAAACCATAGCGATCGTCCAGGGCTGCGGCGACGGCCATGATGCGAAAGCTGGTGAGGCTGTCGGGAAGCTTGAAGGAAGCGCGGGCCACGCCCGATGGGCCAACCATCAAACTCGGATTGAAGTACACACTCTGCCGAAAATCTCGGCGCAGCGAACTGGCTCCTTCCCCGCCGCCACCACCTTCGGCTCCTTTTTGGAGGCCCAAGATTTCACCCAGTGCATCAAGCTTCAGCTTGGCGAGGCCTTCACGCGATTCAAGCGTTGCCACTTGCAGTGGGCGCGGCGCAGTGAAGATCTTGATCGGATCGGGGGCGTGATAGTTAGTGAGCGAGAGCACACCTTCATCCACCGCATAGAGTGTGACTTCGGCCGGGTGGGGTTGGCCTTTTGCGGTTTTTACCGAGACTTCGACGCTGACTTCGCTGCCGGGTCGATAGTCACGTGCATTGGGCGTTAGGTCCACACGGAGTCGGCGAGCTTCGGCGTCTACACGCAGCTCGGCGTAACCCAGGCGGAAGGTGGGCGCGCCAATATCCGGCTTGCCGGGACCTTTCGGAGGCGCCGTACGGGGGCGCAGCAACTCGACCGCAACGAAAGCGTTCGGGCGAATCGCGTCGGTAACCGGGATCGAAATCGTGGGTGTTGGACCCGTCACGCGGATGCGACGCTTTTCGTAGACTCCCGCGCGCTCCACGGTGACGATGGCGTCGGCTTGAGGGAAGGGAGAACGTATCAAGAGGCGCGCGGTCTCGCCCACCGAGTACTGTTGCTTTTCGAAAGTGAGAGCCAGCTTGTGATCATTGGAATCAGACCACCAAGCTTGGCCGGCACCAATTCCGTACAGGGAATAGGCGGCACGTGCCTCCTGGCCAGCCGCATCTTTGGCGCGCGCCAACACAATGAAATAGCCGGCATCCGGCACCTTTAGGCTGCAGCTGGCCAGCTTTTCGCCGGTGACGCCATTACAGGTTGACACCACTTCGTCAACGGCATGCGTGGTCGAATTGAAGCTGTCTCCTTGTTGTTCACGAACCAGCGTCCAGCGCCGGCGCACGAGCTGCAGGCTCACGTTGCGACCCGCCACATGCCGCCCCGTCGGATCGAGCGCAGTGAATTCGGGCGCGAGCGTGGCCGGTGCATCGACGAAGTGGTTAGTCGGCTCTTTGAGTCCAAGATAGAAGCGCGCGGGATGCACGATGCTGGTAGTGCTGGCCGAGAGCGATTGGCGGGAAACATCGCTCAGTTCAGCGTCGACGCTCACCGCTTCAGGTCCCGTTTGGCCGGGCAGTGCGAGGTCGATGGGAAACGCGAATTGCCCCTGCGCGTTCAGCTTGCCTTTGCCGTCTTTCAGTGTGGCAAAGCCGGGCGATTTTCGGTCAAGATCCGCGTCATAGACGCTGGCATCCGTGACCAAGCCGGCACTTTTTGGCACAGAATAAGACGTAGGATTGCGGGTGACCCGATACGTGAGATCAGCGCCCGCCATAGCTGCGCCGTACAGGTAGTCCCCGCGAACCGTGAACTTGGCGCGCTCGCCGTGCTGGTAGCTCGGTTTGGAACTTTCGGCGCTCACCTTAAAGGCCGCGGGTTGGTACTCAGCGACGCTGAAAGTTTCGTACAGACCGCCGGGTGTGAGCCCTCGCGTGCGGACGCTGAAGCTACCGAGTGATGCTGAAAGCGGTAGGCGAAAGCTGAGATCAAAGCTGCCATAGGCACTGGTGGTCACCGCGTGACGGAGCACCGTGCGGCCATCCGAAGACTCGGCCTCGACTTCAAAATGTAGGCCCGCTGCCACTTCGTTGCCTGTCTTCGCCTCGCGGCGCACGATCCCCTTCAGCTTCACTTCATCGCCAGGGCGATAGAGTCCGCGCTCGGTGAACAGCACCCCATAATAGGCATTTTTAGCCCCAAAATCGGTCGGCACATCCAAGCGCCAGGGCGCGATGAAATCCTCGGAATGTCGGAACGCGACGTCGTCCGAAGTTCGCACCACGATCAAGCGACTGGCTTCAGACTCGTAGCTTGCGCGCACTTCGCCGCGAGCCAACTCTGCCAAGCCCGACGCGTCCGTGGTATAGCGCTTCGAAGATTTCTTGCCATTGAAGATCTCAACGCTGGCATTGGCCACCGGTTCCCCGGTGGAGAGCCGACTCACCCAGACCAGCGCTTTATCTTCGGAGAGCTTGGCTGAGATCGCCAAATCTGTCACCTGTAACACTCGAAGCTCGCGCTCTGGTTGCCCATCTGGGCGCACGTACTCAGTGAGGATCGCAAGGGGCCCGCGACCACGGTCCTTCAAGATCGCACTGACATCGATAAAAGTTTGTGCGGGTTGATTTTTTGGAGAAACAGGCTGAAAAGAGCTGGAATTGGCCGCTTTCAGGCGGCCCAAGTAGAGCGCTTTCGCAGTTAATTCGGGGAGCTTCGCGAGTTCGGAAACGTTGATAGGAGTGAGTGCGGCAGTCGTGACCTTGAAGCGCTTGAGGTTCACACTCGCGATCGGGATCTTGGGGGAATGATCCGGCTCAAAGGTTTCACCTTCAACGCCAAGGCTGAGCGTTGGTAGGTAATCGCCGAACGTGAGGGCCGTCTTGGTGGCGTTGGCGAGCATCTGTCCGTAGGCATCGCGGAGATTGGCGTCCAGACTGATGGTGTAGGTTCGACCGGCCAGGAAGGGACCGGACAGGCCCAACCAGCTCGTGGGTTCGTCGTCCCCTTGCCAGCTGTCCCAGCTGAGCTTCACGGGTGGTGTGATGCGCACTGCGTGGCGAAGTTCTCGAAATTTGACGGGATTTGAGAGTTCCACGCCGGGAGCACCTCCAGCTTCGCAGGCGGCGCTGGGGCTGGGGCGCGAGCACGTGATCTTGGCACGCAAAGGTCCGTACGTTGAGAATCCGAGCGTGGAGGAGGTTCCGCTGAGCAGCGGCCCGCTCAATCCTCCGAGCTTGTCGGTGATACGCAACTCGATACGGCTATCGAGTGGCCAGGGGGCGCTGGGGCGTATTTCCAAAAGCTTGGTGAACGCTGGCTTCGGTTGAACCACATTGAAGGCGAGAGGCGTTAGCTTGCCGTTCTTCAGTGCGAATAGCCCAGACTCAACTTTGAGAGTTTCTGGGGAGATGGGCTGATTGAATCGCAGTTTGAGTGCGGTGGTGGGCAGCTGGCCCTCGGCCTCGCGGTGGGGCTCACTCGACAGCAATTGCGGGCGCTCGGTCGAGAAATCCCAGCGAAAATCGGCGGCGAGTGGGTGTCCGCTCAGAGCCTTGAGGCTCTTGGATACCGCGACCACATAGCGCGTCGCTTCCCGCAGCTGCCCCGATTTTGGCACGAAGCTGAGCGCGCGAGTACCGATCCATTGCCAACGTCCTTCGATCTCAGGCGTGATCGTGAGCGGCGGCGTTGCCTCATCGCCGGCCAGCGAAAGTTCACGAATCGGTTCGCTAAAGACAATTTGGATCTGTGCCAGGTGCGAGGCTTCACCCTTGGGTCCCGAAAAGGCCACCCGAAAGGGCCCCCGGCCCAACGGGCTCAGATGCGCACCCATGCCGAGCGCCGCAGACGCAGGCGAAGCCACCTGCTTCTGCTCAGGCGCACAGGCCAGCAGCAGCACCACAGCAAGACTGAGCAAACGCAGCCAACGGCGCAGTTCAGTGGGACTCTTTGAGCCACTCGGCCTCAGCTTTGACGACATTAAACCCCATGGACGAAAGAACACGCGTTGCCTCCAGCACGGAGAGTGGAGAAGCGGAGCACCGCCCACAAGTAAAAACCCAAACGCTTCGAGGAGCACCTGGCTTCCTGGCCAGAGGCGAAGGCTCTACTTGCGCCGCGTGTGCCGGCTCGACCCTCCCTGCCGTCCCAAGCCGGTTGACCTTACACTTGTGCGAACCCCGCCGAGCGGGGGGAGCGCACAATCCCAGGAGCCCGACATGATGAAAATTCGCCGTGCTGAAGAACGTGGTCACGCCAATCACGGTTGGCTCGACAGTTACCATACGTTTTCTTTTGCGGACTATCACGATCCCAACCACATGGGTTTTCGGAGTCTGCGCGTGATCAATGAAGACCGTGTTCTCCCAGCGCGAGGTTTCGGTACCCACCCGCACAAGGATATGGAAATCATCTCGTACGTGCTGGAAGGCGCGCTCGAGCACAAGGACTCGATGGGCACCGGCTCCATCATTCATCCCGGGGATGTGCAGCGAATGAGTGCCGGCACCGGTGTCACGCACAGCGAGCAGAACGCATCGCACAGCGACCTAGTCCATTTCCTGCAAATTTGGCTCCTGCCCAGTCAACGCAATATCGCTCCCGGTTACGAGCAGAAGAGCTTCTCTAAAGCAGAAAAACAGGGCCAATTGCGACTGGTTGCCTCAGCCGACGGGCGTGAGGGGAGTGTTACCATCCACAGCGACGCCACGCTCTATGCGAGTATTCTGGATGCTCACGAGGTCGCTCGGCTGGAGTTGAAGCCTGAGCGCCATGCCTGGGTGCATGTGGCTCGCGGCCGTGCTCAGATTAACGGCAAGGAACTCAAGGCTGGAGACGCCGCAGCGTTTTCGTCAGAATCTGAGATCTCTCTTGCCGGAGTGGAGCGCGCCGAAGTCTTAGTTTTCGACCTTGGGTAGGCTCCCACTCGGCTAAATTGCCCCGGGCGCTCGACGTGTGCCAAGCGCCCGGTTCGGAGGCGTTAACTTCCTGAGCAGGCAATCTTACTTGGTGCCGCCGGTCCCTGTGGCCCCACCAGTTCCGGAAGCCCCGCCGGTGCCGGTTCCCGTGACTTCTTTCTCAAAGATAGGAAAAACAAGGGCTGAAGCGGGCACCACCTCGAGCCCTTCGGGCTTGCTCACGTCCTCGCCAGGCTTGGCCCACTTGACCTGGGCGTGCGTGTCACCCTGACCTTCGCGGTGGTACCACTCGAAGAAGTACAGATTGCCAGCAGTCAGCATGATGGGCGCGGATATCTGAGTGGGATCTTTTGTAAATGCGCCCGGGTCCGTGAAGTCGCGAGTCATGGCGGTTGATGCCGTGCAGACGTCCATCATCCCGTCCATGACCATTTGGCACTTCTTGATAGCCTCTTTAATCGGCGCACTCGATTGGTCAGTGCTCAAAAAGAATTGCACCTGATTGTCGCCAGAAACCAGAAAGTGGTACGCGCCGGTGGCGGGCGCTTTGATGAAGCCGCGGATACGCTCGCCGAAATCCACGTCCCAGGTCTTAATCGTAGTTTCCTGTCCGGGAATGAAGCTATGCGACTGCAACGTGGTCAGGCTGTCGAAATTGGTGGGGGGCGTCAGCGAATATTCATCGCGCAGCTTCGTGACGAAAGGGTCCCCGTCCGGTAAGCCTGACCACCACTCGCGCAGCACGCTTCCCGCAGCACCCGGCTTGGCATCGCCGACAGTTCTTGCCACGACCGGTCCGGCTTCGTTGGTGCCTTTGCTGCTGGAGCAGCCAATCAGGGCCGCCAGGCCGAGAGCTAGATAAACGCCTCGCCCAAGGATGGGCAGATTCTTGTTGTTTGAAGTAAGTAACGAACTCATGGGTAACCTCCGAACTAAGGTTGCTTAAATTAGCAATTCAGCTTAACTGCGCCAACAGTACGTCAGCGCGCTGGGCTGCGGGGGAGCATACTCACGTGAGTGAGAATGTCGATGAAGATGTAGCACGCGCAATGCCAAGCGTCCGGAGCCGCCTCGGGCACCACTGGGGAAACCGTAGGTCTCTGTGGCAGATTCCGCCGAAGCTGCAAACGCAGGAATGGCACTAAATGCTGCGCATAAGTACTAATTCGACGTTCCGCCAGACGTTATGCACAGTCCGAAGCTTGTGTCTAGGAAGGCGCTGACACCGGCTCAGGTTTCTTCGAACGTCGGAGGCCGCGACCCGGAAGTCATGCTGCGGAGCAACCATTCACGCAGGTGATTAAGTCCCGTGTGTGCGGCCAAGATGCGCACGCGCTCACGATCACCTGGCTTCACGAAGTGGTAAGATAGAACGCCGTCGGGTGTGGCCAATGCGAAATGCACTAAACCGACCGGCTTCTCGGGGCTACCTCCCGCGGGCCCTGCAACGCCTGTGATGGCGAGCCCCAGCGTGGCACCTAGCACTTTCTGGGCACCCCGCGCCATTGCCTGCGCCGCTTCTTGGCTCACGGCTCCGTGCGCTTCCAAGAGCTCAGCGCTCACTCCGAGCAGCCCCTCTTTAGCAGAATTGGCATACGAAATAACGGAGCCTAGAAAGTAGGAGCTGGCTCCGGGTTTATCGGTGAGCAGTGCAGAAAGCAGACCGCCCGTGCAAGATTCGGCGACGCCGAGCGTCAGCTTTCGTTTCGCTAAGAGCGTGCCCACCACGCTCGGCAGCCCTTCGTAGCCCTCGCCGTAAACGGCGTCGCCCAGCCGCCGAACGACTTCATCCGCTGCGGCGCGCGCCTTCCGTTGGGTTGCTACCCGGTCGCTGCCCCGTGCCAGAACTTTGACCTCAATATCGGGAAAATGTGCTCTATAGCCGAGGAGGACGCCGAACTCCTGCTCCAAGCCAATCAATGCGTCATTCACGCTGGATTCTGGAATTCCGAATGTACGAAGGACGATTTGAACAATGGGATCTGGAACCGCGCGGGCTAGCTCAGGCTCGACCGAGTCCAGATACATCGCGTGCATTTCGTGGGGAACGCCGGGCAGGAAGAATGCCTGGCAGTTGCCGAACAGGACCGAGAATCCTGGAGCCGTACCCCGGGCGTTTGGAAGAATGCCTGCGTTTTCTGGGAAATACGCTTGCTTCTCGTTCGAAGGAGCCAGCTTGCGCGAAACCCGTGCCATGCGTTCACGAATGGCTGCGAGCGATGGCTCATGCCGCTCGAGCTCGACGCCGAGGATCCTGGCGACGCATTCGGTCGTGATATCGTCGGTGGTCGGACCCAGCCCACCCGTGCAAAGAATGGCGCTGTGTTCAGCAGCGAGTCGCTGCAAGCTGCGCTCGATCCGCTCGCGATGATCGTCAACTGTTTCTAAGGCGGTGACTTCGAGCCCGAGCGCGCTCAAACGCTCGGCCAGCCAAACCGCGTTGGTATTGGTGAGCTCTCCGCGCGTCAATTCGGTCCCGATAGATAAAAGGGCGATAGTCATAGTGAGTGTCGGTTCACGGTTGAGAGGCGGGATAGGTGCAGCGAAACCCGATATGGCGCGCCGGAGCCGCTGCGTCAAAGGCGGCGGTGGCTGAGAGTTCGCCTGCGACCCGCGATTCGAAAGAGCCTCCTAAAGCTCGGTAATGTCCCATCTGCGAGCGCGCCCATTCAGCAACATTGCCTGCCAGGTCAGTCACCCCCTCCGGCGTTCTCCCGTCGGGACGCGCGCCGGACAGTTCTGGCTGCTGCCCGCCCTCGGCACAAGGGCCAGCGATCAGACCGAAACTTGCACGCCGACAGACCAGGCCCGTTTGTCCCCAGGGAAAACGGCGTTCCTCCGCACCTGCTGCCGCCCACATCCATTCGCTCAAAGTCGGCAGGCGACCGCCTAAACGGTGGCAGTACGACTCGGCTTGTTCCGGTGTTACCTCGGTAACCGGTTGCCCGGGTTCGCGCGCAATGGTTCGTGATCCGAGCGCCGCACAGCCACCTGTTCCGACGCAATCCCGCCACGCTCCGACCGTCACTTCGAAGGCATCGAGCTCAAATGACTCAAGCTTGCCGGTGCGAGGAGCTAGCGTTGGAGACTGCCAATCTGCGGGTCCGGAGCTGAGGTTTCCAGCGCGAATTAGGATTTTTTTTGGGTTCACCACACAGCCGAGCGTTCGCGCTGTGAACCCGTGAGGGCAGCTTCGGGGTTGTCCGACGCAAGCGCCGCCGACGAGCCTTTGCCCCTCCGCGCAGCAGCGCGGGCCCAGAGAAACGAGCCCGTGAGGGCAGCGCGCCGTCTCCACCATCGGACGGAAACCTAAGACGAACGCTACTCCAAGTAACAAAACCAGCAAGCCGGCGCCCGCCGCGCCCCAGTTTCTTTTAAGCCAAGCGGCTCGGCCCATCAGGCAACCACGAACGCTAGCTCTCCAATAGCTGGCGCGAAAAGCAGGACTTGATCCCCCGAGGCCAAAGGCCCGACGCCGGCGGGAGTGCCTGATGCGATCAGATCTCCTGGCTCCAAGGTTGCGAACTCACTGGCGCACGCGACCAATGTGGCCACGTCGAACACCATGTCGCTGGTATTGCCCTGTTGCTTCAGCACACCGTTCAGCTTCAAGGACAAGTCCAAATCGAGTGGGTTCAGGCCGGTGACGCTCACCGGTCCAGTGGGACAAAAGCCGTCAAAACCCTTAGCGCGTGCCCACTGGCCGTCCTGCTTCTGGAGATCGCGAGCCGTCACGTCGCAGACCAGCGTGTAGCCAAAGACTGCATCGAGTGCATGGGCCACGTCCACGTTCCGCACGCGTTTGCCAATGATGACACCGATCTCGGCTTCGAAGTCCACGCGTGCACTCACACTGGGTAAAACCAGGCTCCCCCCAGGAGCTAACAGCGACGAAGGTGGTTTATAAAACCAAAGTGGCTCTTTGGGGACTTCGTTGCCGAGCTCAAGCGCGTGTGCGCGGTAGTTACGGCCAACGCCCAAGATCTTGGAAGGCTCGACAGGAACCTGAAGCTGGCAGTCGGCGAGGGGGCGCGTTTCGCCCGTCGGGACGCCTCCCAGCCAAGGAGCACCGTTCAGCAGCCAGGCCGTTTCGGCGCGCACTTCAGCGTGGCGGATAACTCCGGGCTCAATCAGCAGGCGCGCGAAAATCATTCGGCAGAGTGTGCCCGCTCCCGCAGATAGAGGGAAGGCAGATTCCGGGCGCCGGTCAATGCGTTGAAGCGGCTAAACTCCTACTCCGCGCGCCCCAGCAGGGCATCGAGTTCGGCTTCCGTGAGCAGCTTGGCTCCGTGCTTCTTCGCGGCATCCAACTTCGCTTTCCCCACTTTTTCGCCTGCCACCAAATAGGTCGTGCCTTGGGTCACCCGATCCTTCACGCTGCCTCCGGCGTTCTTAATATCTGCATGGATCTCTTCGCGTTTGCGCGACAGCACGCCCGTCACACAAAAGGAGAGCCCCGTGAGCGGGCCTGTTGTTGCCGGGGCGTCTTCAGGCATCGCGCACGAGACGCCAGCAAACTGAAGCCGAGTGAGCAGAGCACGTTGTGTTGGATCGAACACGTAGCTAGCCAAGCTCTGCACCATCTTGGGGCCAAAGCCGTTGATGCTTGAAGCCCGTGCCTTCAACTCATCGGGAGAAAGACTGAGCAGCGTGTCAAGCGAGCCAAGCTCTTGCGCTAGTTGACGCGCCGCCACTTGTCCAAGCAGCTCGATGCCGAGGCCCGTCAGCAAACGATCGAAGGCACGTGCCTTCGAGGTCTTGATCGCTTCCACCACGTTCAGCGAACTCTTTTCGCCCATGCGGAGTAGGCCGCCAACAACTCCAGGAGTTAATATGTAAAGATCTGAAACGTCCTCAACCAGACCAGTTTCAACCAGTTGCTCGACCAAAGATTCGCCCAGATGATCCACGTCCATCGCAAAACGCCGCGAAAAATACACAATGGAAGCCTTGACCACTGCCGGGCAGCGCGGGTTGGGGCAGCGCACGGCGACTTCACCTTCGATGCGAACGGTGCCCGTCGAGCACACCGGGCAGACGCTCGGCATGCTAAATCGCCTTTCGCTTCCAGTGCGCGCTTGGCTCTCAACCGACACGACCTGTGGGATAATCTCACCCGCCTTTTCTATGGTCACTGAGTCGCCGATTCGCACATCCAGATTATCGATGATCTCTTGGTTGTGAAGCGATGCGCGTGAAACGGTGGTGCCAGCAAGCTCCACGGGTTCCAACACCGCAACAGGCGTGAGCGCACCGGTGCGACCCACTTGCACAAGGATCTCAAGCAGGCGCGTCACGGCGCGTTCAGCGCCAAATTTGTAGGCAATGGCCCAGCGGGGAAATTTGGAGGTTGCTCCGAGAATTTGTTGGTGCCGAAAACTATCTACTTTGATGACGGCGCCATCAATCTCAAAAGGATAGTCCTTTCGCTGTTGTTCGATGCGAAAAATGGCCTGCATCATTCCCTCCAAATCACTCGCCACGCTGTGCAATCCATGGGTCGGCAGCCCAAGCTCGCGAGCGCGCTCAAGCGCACCAGAATGTGAGGGCGCAAAGCTTTCCCCCTCGACGACTTGCCAGACCAAGGCACGCAACCGACGTTTGGCTACCACTCGCGGATCCAGCATGCGCAAGCTGCCAGAAGCGGCATTTCGCGGGTTGGCAAAGCGAGCCTCCCCGAGCGCTTCACGTTCCTCATTGATCGCGACCAAATCTCGTCGGTAAATCACGACCTCCGCGCGTACGGTGACGGGCAAAAGTGTGGGAAGTGACAGTGGCAGTGCACGAATCGTGCGAATATTGGCGCTGATTTCCTCGCCTTCAAGTCCATCACCGCGCGTGGAAGCCTCCACCAGGGAGCCACCGCGATACACAATTTCGACACTCCCGCCGTCGAGCTTGGGCTCGACCGAGTATTCGATCTTCGAGCCCTCGGGTAATCCTTGCTCAACCCGTCGAATAAAGTCGCCGAGTTGTTCCCGATTGTAAGTGTTATCGAGTGAGATCATCGGTACCACGTGGGATACCTTTTTGAGATCCGAGCGAAGTGCCTGCCCAACCCGCTGCGTCGGTGAATCGGGCGTTTGAAGTTCCGGAAAGTTTTCCTCAAGTGCCCCGAGGTCTCGGTAGAGTTCGTCGTACTCGCGATCGGTGATCAACGGATCATCGAGCCCGTAGTAGCGATGGTCATGCGTACGGATCGCGTCGACGAGGCTTTTGTGACTTGCACGCGTCGCCTCAGAAAGAGGACTGACGGCAGAGCTTGGGGCCATCCGGTTCGAGTCGGTGTCACCGGACATGGGCATTCCATGCAACGATTCCAGTGTTCTGTCCACGTTCCGAGAGGGCCTGAAGAAAGCCAAGCCCGCGCTCGTTGGGGGTATGTTGCGGGCCTCTTCGACGATATAAGGCCAGCCGTGGAGTCCCCGAAGAGCGTTGACGATGTGGGCCGTGAGGCACTGGCCGACGTTGATTCGTTGCGGCCGGTTTCCGGAGAGGGCGTTCTGTGGCGTGTCCGGGGTGTGATTCGCATGATGCGCCCGCACCAATGGGTCAAGAATGTGTTTGTGCTGGCTCCCGTAGTGTTCGCGAAGGAGATCTTCGATCCGCTGCTGCTGACACGCGCCGCTTCCGCGTTTCTCGTGTTCTGCCTGCTCGCTGCAGCTGTTTACACGATCAATGATCTCGCGGATGTTGAGGCGGATCGTAGCCATCCCATCAAGCGTTTTCGCCCGATCGCCTGGGGCCAAGTTCCGCCTCAGCTCGCTCGCACCATGGCTGTTGTTTTGGTGTGTGTGGGGCTGCTGTGGGCCGGCTTCACTTCGCTTTCGCTGCTGGCTGTTGCCGCCGCCTATTTTGCCTTGAACGTGGCGTACTCACTGAAGTTGAAGCACGTGGCCTATCTGGATGTGGCGTGCATCTCATCGGGATTTGTGCTGCGGGTGATGGCAGGTGGTTTTGGCACTCGGATCCAAGTGTCGAACTATTTGCTGCTCTGCACTGCCCTTTTGGCGCTCTTTCTTGGCTTTGGGAAGCGGCGCCAGGAGCTGGCTGTTGCGATGAACAAGGCCAGCCTGCAGCGCGCAGCGCTCGAATCCTATACTAGGCGCGGCCTGGATATTGCTCTCGGCGTCACGGGTGTTGCGACGGTGATCACGTACCTGGCGTACACGCTTGACCCGCACACGATGGCCTTTTTCCAGAGCGATTATCTGTGGATCAGCACGTTGTTTGTGCTGCTTGGGGTGTCGCGCTTCTTGTTTCTCGTTTCGCATCGACCGCGTGCTGAAAGCCCCACCCAAGAGATGCTCAAAGATGGCCCGTTCGTCGCCATCATGTTGTCCTGGGTCGTGCTCGTAATGTTGCTGGTCTACAATTTGCGTCCAACGCGTTAGGATAGGGCTTTTGGCGAATCGACCGATCCCGATCGTGCAAGCCGATGCCGCCGCCAACACCGCAGCAAGTACTGGTAGCGGGCCCTGGGCGGATCTCGCGCTCACCTTTCCAGTCTTTCTGAGCTACCATTTAGCGGTTTATTTTTTACCCGTCCGCAATGCCGCCGACATGGTGACGCGCGAATTGGTCGTGCTTTCGAAGGACAGCTCGCTGGGGTACTTGGGGCTCACAGCGGGCATTGGTGTGGTTTTTGTGGGGGTGCTCATGCTGCTCGGGCGCGGGCACGCACTCCGCGCGGACCGCTTCTTCTTCGTGGCCTTGGAGGGCGTGATCTATGCCGCCGCCATGCGTTTCATCGCGAGTTATGTGGTCGGCGAGATGTTTCTCGCGGGCGGCGCTGCCGGCCTAAACATGGACCGATTCACGGGGTTTGTGATGTCCACGGGAGCGGGCTTCTATGAGGAGCTGCTGTTTCGCGTGCTCCTGTATGGCCTAGGAGCGCGCGTCCTCATGCTGCTGTTTCCCGTGAACATCGCTTCCAGATTTCTGGTGCGTCTTGGCTGGGCGATTGCAGCCGCGGCAGCCTTCAGTGCTTGGCATTACATGGGCGAGCTCGGAGAAGACTTCGAGTGGCGGTCGTTCGTCTTTCGCTGGGTGTGCGGTCTCGTGTTCACGCTGATTTATCAGTTTCGGGGCTTTGCGCCGGCTGTGTGGACGCACGCGCTGTATGATATTTGGGTGTTGGTCTTCTAGGTGAGCCGCCGAGCAAGGACGAAGTGTTCAAGATTGCCCTTGGGCCCCCTGAGCGAGCTATCCACGCTGCTGGTGATCTGAAAGCCTGCAGTTTCGAGTGCCTTGCAGGCGGTGGAGATGGCGGCTTCCCGCACGACAGGGTCACGAATCACCCCACGCCCTTTGCTCACGTCACTTTCGGCAGCCTCAAACTGCGGCTTGATCATTGCCACCAACCAACGGCCCGGCGCCAAAATACGCGCGATGGCGGGAGCGACGCGGTTAATACCGATGAAAGAGACATCCACGGTCACAAGGTCGAGCGGTTCAGAAAAGCTCTGAAGCGAAAGGTCGCGGGCGTTGGTTTCATCCTGCACGCTCACGCGCGGATCAGCGGCCAGCTTCCTGGCTAGAAGCCCCTTGCCCACGTCCACAGCGAACACGCAAGCTGCACCTCTCTGCAGCAAACAATCCACAAATCCCCCGGTCGAAGCCCCAAGATCCGCGCATACCCAACCTTGTACGTTGAGGCCGAACTCCTGAAGAGCCCCCTCGAGCTTCTCGCCTCCACGGGACACAAACCGGCGTTCCCCGGAAACCCGTAACACAGCATCTGGCTTCAGCAACTCACCTGCTTTCTCAATCCGCCGTTCGCCACTCCAGACTTTACCGCCGAGAAGCAGCGCGCGTGCTAACGCCAATGATTCAGCCAAACCAAGCTCTAACAAACGTTGATCGGCGCGAACTTTCATAACTGCCACTGTGGGTCACCGGGCCGAAACACAGTAGGCCAACTTTCAGTAGGGAAGGAAGATGTGTGCACTTGGGCAATTTTCTTGGCCACCCTAACCTGGACGCCGCAACATGTTTCCACCACACCTGAGCAGGCCCACTCGGCAGGCTCCATTCGGCTTCATGCGACGAAGACCGATGATTCTCGAACAGCAAGGAATCCTAAATTTATGAAACATCTCTTTCGCAGTAGTTTAGCTTATTCGACTTTCGCCCTCGCTTCCGTGATCTCAACCGTCGCCTCAGCGCAATCGCCGGGGCACATCGTCGCTCCGTCAGGCAGCGATCACGATGCGGTGGCTGGGCATCTAGGCGTCGGCTATCTGGGGCGCCGCGGAATGTCGGTCGGCAGCCTCGCCAACGAGGTGCAAGCACCCGTGATTGGCGTTCGGTATTGGCTGAACGCAGACATGGGCATTGATGCAGGTCTTGGGCTTGGCATTACCTCAAGCAGCTCAGAGGAGAGTTCTGGTGGCGTCACCGTGAAGACCGACGGGGACAGCAACACTGCTTTCATTCTTCACGGCGGTGTGCCGCTTTCGCTCCTAAGCGGCAAGCACTACAGCTTTCAGATCACGCCGGAGCTCAATCTCGGAATTGGATCGGGGTCAACTCCCTTCGGCATGGATCAAAAGTCCGATACGAGCGGCTTCCACATCGACGTCGGCGCGCGCGCGGGTGGCGAGGTACACTTCGGCTTCATGGGGCTGCCAGAACTCTCCCTGCTCGCGGGCGTTGGGCTCAATTTGTCGCATGACTCCGTCTCGACGGATAAGCCCGCGCCGCTGGTGGGCGGTGTGGCTTTGGGCAACTCCACCAAAGTGAGCGAGTCGCAGACGAGCCTTAGCACCACTGTAGGTAACAGTCCGTGGAGCATCTTCACCAGTAACGTTGCGGCCATCTATTACTTCTGACACATTGAACGCCTCCTCGGAGCTCCTTATGAATCAAAAGGAGTTCCGAACGGCGTTATCACGAGCAACGAGGAGAAGGTTTCATGCGTGGAATTCTTGCTATCGGATTGGTTTGCGCGAGCGCTTGCAGTGGCGGTCCCGGCACGACAGTGTTCAATGGGACGGATCAGACATCGCCCCCAAGCCCCAAGCAATCACCGATTAACGGTACTCAGCAGGCTGCCCTCGACCCCCAAGCCGCGCCTCCTTTAGATCCGCAGAGTGTGCCTCCGTCGGGAAGCAATTCGGTTGGTGTCAATCAGGCGAGGATCTGCGTCACTTGGTGCGAGCTGAACGTCGCTTGCATCAATGCGCAGTTGGGCGCGTCGGACGCGTCAGGTGGTGCAACAAGTGATGGATCTGATCTCTCTGTTGAAAGTTGCGTCAGCAGATGTGCTTCAAAACTCGCCATGCCGGACCTGTGCACTGGTGCGGAGCTTGCACTATTTCAGTGTATTCTCGCGTCGGGCGGATACCGATGCAGTATGAAGGACAAGGACATTCCACCAGTGTGTGCCCAAGCATTGAGCGCCTCGAAGGCGTGCGATGAAATCTTGCACCCTAGCGAACAAGGCTCGAACCAAAAGGGCACGGGCGGTGCGAGGCAAGGCAACCCTGGTACGGGACGAACGGGCGGTGCAAGTCAGGGTACCGGGGGTTCCGGGCGAACCGGTGGCGTTGGACAGGGCACTGGCGGCGTTGCTGCGTTTTAGGTTTCGCCAGAGTTTCTCAAAATCGGGCAGATCAATCTTGGTCACTTATTGCCCGAGTACAATGAAGTGAACGGGGCGCGCAGGTCGCGCCCCGTATTCGTTTCGGGCGCTTTCTTTAGCCCGCGCGCCCTCAATCCCTCGTCGAAAAAAGCGAGTCTGGTCAGCCCATTTTTGACGAATCAAGATAGTAAGCATGCTTACTATCGATATGCTGCTGAGAGACCCCTCGTGCTCATGCCTTCGCGCGGCGGCTGTTAGAGCATCGGAGCATTCCGCAGTTCATTCTCAATAGCGTCCATCGCGGCTTAGTTGCCCGAGTCGGTCGCCCTAATAGCACGCGACAGCATAGGACAGCGCGAGTGCTTCAACGTGTCAGTACCAAGCGCGCTTCGCTCGTGCGAGGTAGGGTAACTGGCAAACCATCGCGATAGGTGATGCTGCGGTTGCGTGCGGCCTGGATCCTCTCGCCAGGGACCACAATTCCTACAAGATTCAGCGGATCGCAGGCTGAAACCCGCACGAGGGTGCCATTGCGTTCGCGTGCGCGGACGGCGCGGAGCGTCGTGACGGCCTCCGGTAAAGCATATTGTTCACCTACGAAGCCCGTGATGAACCTGCCACCGCGCACTTGGCCGCGTGCTTCCAGACGCCGCAAGGCCCATAAGATGTCACGCCAGGGAACGCTAAAAGTCTCTCGCACCAAGAGATCTCTAAACACGACGCCATAGCGAGCGAGCAACTGATCGGCGACCGCTTCCGCCAATTCGTCTGCACGCTGCGCTTGTTGTGCCCGTTCGGTGCGTTCACTTTGTTGAGTCCGCTGCTGTGGTTGTTCCGTCAGTGTCGTGCTGAATGCGATGTGTTGAAGCTGCCCCCGCACCGTGCCTCCGAAGAACGTCCAACGTCCTTCGCGGCTCAAAGTCCCCGAGATGCCTTGCCGTAAGCCGCTGCGTCGGTGGCGTGAGCGTTCGGGGCGATTTTTATGTTTGTTGGCGGAAAGCTCGCGCAAGGGAGCGAAACCGTCGGCGGTGAGTAAGCCGCGGGCCACGCCGTCCCACAGCGCATCTTGAAGTTGGGAGGGCACGAGGCCCGTTTGGCGAGCGAGCTCGTCGAAGAACATGGCGCCACGTTGCTCCAAGCATTCTAGCACTCGAGGTAGCTCACCAGAAACAGGAGCCGCCGCCACAGATTTCAGACGAACGGCTTCTTTGAGCCATTCGAGATCCGCGCGCAGTGCTAGTGTGATGGGCGTGGCACGTGAGAGACTGGCACCTCGGATCGACTCCATGCGCCGCGCGCTCAGCCGCCCCCAGATCACGTCCCCGGAAAGCGCAGTTGAATCGAGATAATGAGCTGAGTAATTCTCGACGCGTGGTGCGAGGAGAGCTGGCTCCCACGCCGACACGGCCGTCTCGAAGCCCTGGAGCTGTGCCACCGCGGAGAGCACACCGCTCACCCCGGAAAGCTGCGTGCCCGGCGCCAAATGCTGCCATTCGAGCAGGAAACGCATGAAATCCTGCGCGGTGACCGGTTCGATCTCACGCCGTTGGCGCTCGCGAGTGTAGGCGTGAATGCGGCCTAACAAACGCCGAGAACAGATCTGTTCGCCGTTCAAACGGGGATCGAATTCGCCTCGAAGTGCACTGCCTTCGCGCTCCAGAATGGCGATGGCCTGAGGCACCTTCGCAGGCGCGAGCCCAAAGCTGTGGGTTAACGCTGACACCAAGATGGGCCCCGAGGCTTCCAAATGTCCGCGCAGGAGTGCGGCAGCGACAGCTTCAGGTTCCAGCTCAGGGGTGCGGCAGGCTCCAACCAGGGGTGCGGGTTGGAGTTTGGCTTGGGGTTCAAGCTTCAAGACGAGCTCTGCGGATTCAGCGGCGCACCAATAGCGCCCGGCTGGCACCGTGACTTCGTGGGCACGCTGCTGTTCGCACAGTTTAGAAAAGAAGGACACGCACTCCGGAATCACAGCCAAAAGCAGCGTATTTAGCAGCCAATCGTGCAGCTCGTCAGGGTCGCGGGGCTCTGGCCTCGCCTCCTCTTTGACGCGATCAATCGCGGCGGGATCGAGCGCCGAGAGATCGCGCGCATGCACGGGTAGCCCCTTCCTCATCTGAACGGCGCGGGCTCTACGTTCCTCAAGCGGAGCATCGTCGAGGAAGGTGTACGGGCGGCTGTTCAGGATCTCATGGCTGAGCGGAGAAGGCTCGGTGGTGTCGCGGAAGTGAACACGAACCTTGCCTACTTGGATGCTTTCCAGAATTACTCGGAGCCCCTCAAGATCCATCGCTTCGCTCAAGCAATCGAGCATGGTCTGATTCACCACTGGGTGATCGGGGATCACGCGTGGGCCGGTGGCGTTATCCTGGCACGCTGCAAGTGACGGAAAGATAGCCGCCATCATGTCGTCCGCCTGCATGCGCTGAAGCGGTGGAGGATTCTTCTTGCCGCCGCGATACCGTAAAACCAGCAAGAATCGGTTCAAATTCCAGCGCCAACGCGCTCCAAACATCGGCGTTGGCAGGACGGCTTGCTGGAGCGCGTCCTCGATGCCAGCGGGATTGAGCGAATCACGCAGATCTTCGAGCGGGAAGCTGTGTTGGGGACCGAGCGAGAGCAGGATCGAATCATCGCTTGCGGCGGCTTGCAGTTCGAAATCGAACGAACGACAGAAGCGCTTACGCAAAAGCAAACCGAGCGCGCGGTTGATGCGACCACCGAGCGGCGAATGCAGGACCAGTTGCATGCCGCCGGTGTCGTCAAAGAAACGCTCAAAGAGGAGATCTTCTTGGGTGGGCAAACGGCCGAGAGCGGAGCGAACCGCTGAAAGATATTGAATCACGGCGCAGGCAACCGTTTCAGTGATCCCACACTCCGTGGCGAGAGCGCTTTCGATGCTTGTCGCATGTGGCGCTCGTGGATCTTCGATGCTGGTCGTGTGTGGCGTGCGCGGATCTTCGATGCACGCCGTGCCTCCCGCTCGGGGATCAGCTTCTGCCGCGTTTTCCGCCAACTGAGCATCAATGCTCGCTCGCAGCGCGGATACCTCGGCAGAAAGCTCGAAAGTGCGGGCGGGCGCTTCACCCAGCCAGAACGGAATCGTGGGGCTCGCACCTTGGGCATCCACCACACGGACAATGCCGCGCTCCACGCGTCGAATTCGCCATGAGGTGCTGCCGAGCAGAAAGACATCGCCCGCCATGCTCTCGATCGCAAAGTCTTCGTTGATGGTTCCGACGAAGGTGTCGTCAGGATCGGCGACCACGCGATAGTCCGCGTTCTCCGGGATTGCGCCGCCGGAAGTGAGCGCTGCGAGCCGCGCTCCACGCCGAGCCTTGAGCGTGTGGTTGACGCGATCGCGTTTGACGTAGTCCGCACGCGTGCCGCGCCCCGTGATCACGCCATCCGAGACGAGATCGAGGATTGTTTCGTAGGCTTCGGGAGTGAGTGTGCTGAACGGCGCAGCGCTCCGAACGAGCTTGAAAAGAGCTGCTTCGTCCCACTCCTCGCAAGCACATTCGGCGATGATCTGCTGAGCCAAGATATCGAGCGGACAAATCGGCGGCTGAATGGAATCAAGCCTGCCGCCTCGAATGGCGCGCAACATTGCCACGCATTCCACGAGCTCATCGCGCGTGAGCGGATACAGCTTACCAACAGGCGTGCCGAAGCGGCTGTGTCCCGAACGTCCCACGCGTTGCAGAAACGTCGCGATGCTTCTTGGAGAGCCGATCTGGCACACAAGCTCGACCGGGCCCACATCGATCCCGAGCTCAAGCGATGCGGTTGCCACGAGTGCGGAAAGCTCGCCCGCTCGCAAGCGATCTTCAATCGCGAGCCGGCGGTCTTTGGATAAGCTGCCATGGTGCGCCGCCACGCGCTCGGGCCCGAGCCGTTCGGCAAGCTGGTGCGCCAACCGCTCTGAAAGGCGCCGGGTGTTCACGAAAATTAACGTCGTGCGCCGCGATTTTACCTGTTCCGCGATCTTATCCAGCACCTCAGCGATCTGCTCGTGAGAGGCAACGGCTTCGAGTTCAGAATCCGGAAGCTCGATCGCTAGATCAAGCACGCGTTGATGTCCGACATTCACGATGGCCGTGGCAGCCGCTCGCTCTGCGGTGCCCACCAAGAGCCGCGCAATCACTTCAAGCGGCTTCTGAGTTGCCGACAAGCCAATGTACTGTGGCTCCGTGGCACAAACGTGTGCAAGGCGCGCTAGTGTCAGTGCTAAATGCGAGCCGCGCTTATCGCGTGCCACGGCGTGGATCTCGTCGACAATCACAGTTTTCACTCTGCGCAATAATTCGCGACTGCGCTCGGAGGTGACCAAGAGATACAGCGATTCTGGCGTGGTGATCAGAATGTGTGGCGGATGCTTGAGCATCCGCGCGCGATCTTTGGCGGGAGTGTCTCCACTCCGGGCGAGCACGCTGATTTCAGGCGGTATCAGGCCAAGCTCACGCGCCGTGGCGGCGATTTCCGCCAGCGGAATTTCAAGGTTCTTGTGGATATCGACCGTGAGGGCTTTGAGCGGCGAGACATACACAACTTGTGTGACGGCTGGAGAGCTTGTGGTGGCGGATGCGCCACGGGTGGGTGTCGCAGTGCTTCCGGTGGTGTCTCCCGATTCTGATTCCGGAACACGAGCCTCGAACTCGCGGTACATGCGATCAATGAACACTAGGAATCCGGTGAGCGTCTTGCCTGAGCCGGTAGGCGCCGCAATCAGCGTGTCTGTTCCAAGCGCAATTTTGGGCCATCCCGCAGTTTGAGGTTCCGTGGGTCCATGCGGGAACCGGCGCTCAAACCACAGCTTCACGGCGGGGTGTAGATTGGCTAGGAATTGCTCAATCGGTGGAATGGGCGGCTCGGCGCTTTCCGAGAGAGATGCGGGCGCCGTCATGGGCGGGAGCCTAGCATTTGGAAGTGGGCGAGCGTTTCCCGTTTGGCCTTGCATGGCGCTCGTACGGTCTGCTAAGGCCGAACCGAGGAAGTGGTTGTGCTGATTCAAAGGGAGTGGGCGTTGTTGTTGGGGCTGTCGTTGCTGACGGCGTGTGGCGAGCCTGGCAAGGGCCGCGTCAATGTGGGGTCTGTCGTCGCACCGCTGTATGGGGGTGTGCAGGTGAGCTACAAGGCTGTCGCGGAGGGGGACGGTTGCGGCGGGAAGAGCGAAGGGCAAGTGCTGGGGCCGGCTTCGTGGGGTGAGGAGCCCAGCTGGACAGTGATTGTTGACTGGGCAACCGAATCGCTGAATCTGCCTGCGGGCAAGTACGGCATTTGCGCGACTGTGTTGGACGCTTCAGGTCAGCCCGAGCCGCGGTGCCCAACGGCCGCAACCAGAGTTGAGGTTGTGGAAGGTTCGTCGGCCTCGGTTCACATCGCGGTCGTGTGCGACCCGGTGATCGATGAGGCCGGAGGCCATGCGTATACGGTGACGCCCTTCGTGGACAACTACATTGAAGCCAAACGTGCGGCTGAAGATATGGGTGGGCATCTCGTTTTCATCGACAGCCGAGCCGAGAATCTGATGCTGAGTAACTATTTCTCACCCCGCAAGTGGATTGGTATGTGGGATGAAAATGCGGACGGCTCGTTCCAGTGGCTCGACGGAAAGCCGCGCGATTACAATAATTTTTGTATTGGTGAGCCCAATTTTATACGGGGTGAGCAGTACATCGAATGGGGCTTTGGCGGTGCGGGTCGCGAATTTTGTTGGAACAATGAAGTCCTGGGTCCGCGCCAAGGCATTGTGGAGTTCGAATAGGATGCAACGCACTTTGCTGAACGAAGTCGCGGGTGTTCTGTTGGTTGGCCTCTTAGGCCTTGCGGGCTGTGCCAGCGAGGATCAGCACAAGGTTCAGAAGTTCGCCCTGGGCTATCGGCACAGCTGCGCGCTCATGCTGGATGGCTCAGCCAAGTGTTGGGGATTCAGGAGTATGGGCGCGCTCGGCGACGGGACTTCGCTCGAGCCTTCTTCTGCCAATTTTCAATTGAGCGCGGTGAACGTTCATGGGCTGAGCGGCGTCGCGAAGGACTTGGCGGTTGGAGCCACCTTCAGCTGCGCGCTCGTCGATAGCGGCGCCGTACAATGTTGGGGGACACCAGTGGGCGAGTTGTATGCAGGGGCCGAACCTGGAACCTTGAACCCCACCCCGACAACGGTTCCCGGCCTTGAATCTGGCGTCGTGGCGCTTTCCGCGGCGTCGACAGTCGCATGCGTCATCAAGCAGGATGGAAGTGTTTGGTGTTGGGGGGATAACAGTGGCGGGCTGATAGTCGCAAATGTTGGGCGTGCTGATTCCCCGACACTGATCCCGCTTCCTGCGAGCGCAAAATTCCTCTCCGTTGGGTACAGTCAAGCGTGTGTAGCGCTTTCTGATCGCAGCATCTGGTGTTGGGGGACGGGCTCCATTAGCGATCAGACGGTGTCGCCTGTCGTTGCGGCGATGCCCCACGCCATCTCAGGTTTTCAGGACTTGGAAATGCGGCAGTTGGTCGCGGGAAGGAGTTATACGTGTGCGCTCAGTGTTCAGGGTGGACTTTATTGTTTGGGAAGCGCACCTTCAATTGGAGCCCCGCTCGCGGGTAATGCCGGTGCTGGTGTCGATTTGGGTGCGCCGGTTGAGAGTGTGGCCTTCGGCTACGGGCACGCTTGCGCGGTACTCAAGGGAGGGGCGCTGAAGTGCTGGGGTGACGCCTGGAGTGGTGCGTTGGGTATCGACGGTATCACAGAAAAAGGCTGTCAAGATGCCTATAGCGCGTGCTCTTCGGATACACCGATGACTGTCTCTTATACACATCTCCGAGCCCACGAGACTAAGGCGAATCTCGTATGCCGTCTTCTGCTTGAAAA
>ENA-ORBV01001170-ORBV01001170.1-microbial-mat-metagenome-genome-assembly--contig:-NODE-1170-length-59207-cov-10.801471_pt1 | contig 59207 bp, 48 predicted proteins | sample MGYA00237777_ERZ505514 | MGnify/ENA primary metagenome ERZ505514 (study PRJEB26160, sample SAMN06269048) | microbial mat metagenome | isolation source: Oligotrophic lake microbial mat | place...
GTTCACGTATTCCTGAGTTTCGACGGGCGTTGACTCACCCGGCAAAAAACTCTCGAGAAGGGATGTGGAGCCATCGACATTGAAGGAATATTCGACGCTGTTGCCACTGGCGTCGGACTGGGAAACGAGCTCGCCACGGGCGAGCGCGGGGACACTCGCGGCAAAGCCGTTGAACGACAGGCTGTTGCCACTTGCTGTGCGGAAGACGTACTGACCACCTTCGAGGGCAAAGGTGTCGGTCGTGCCTAGGCCGTTGGCGCGAGCGAATGAGGCGCCGCCACCAAAACTGCGGAACACGCGGGCGTCTTGCCCACTAAACACGACCGACAGGAACTCCGGGTTTTCGGGGTCGGCGCCGTGCATGACGAGTTGGGCGACTCCCGGCCGAGACCAGCCGGTGCCAAACTCACCGGTAGACGCCATGACGCCGAGGCCAGAGCTTCCGGTGGCTGCCTGGTTCAATTCAAACGCCACTGATGGCGTGATGCCGGCCCCCGAGCCGGTCGCAACAATGCCTGACGACGCGATCGTATCGCCGGTGCCGGGAACGCTGACGACGCCTTCGGGAGTGCAGGTTGAACAGCCGCAACCAGGTTCGATGGGTGGTGGGGTATTCGACCCGGGCACCCATACCTCGACAGTCAACGTGCCGGCGTTGTCGGGGTAGAAATCGTCAAAGTACTTCAGTTGCACCGTCTGGGTGCCGCCGGCGGAAACGAAGGCTTTGCCATACACATGGTCAGACTGATAGGCGCCCCACGAAAACTTGCCGCTCGCAAAGCCGATGCCCCAGTCCATGGTGGATTTGAGGTCGTTCCACTGACCCCCAGCGACCTTTTGAACGAACTCGGCGTCGAGGCCGCGACCGAGCTGCTGCTGAATCGATCCGGTACCCTTCGCAACGAGGTGGTAGCTCTGCCCTGCGATCATGGGGAACGCAGCCACACCGCTCAACGTAGGGCTGGTCGGAACATCAAGCGTCGTGAACTTGGCATAGCCTTCGGGAACCGTGTAGGCCATGAGCTGCCTGGGCTCCAATCGCTCGGGGCCACATGACTGATGATTCGCCCGCGCTTTCCGACGAGCGCGGCGCGGTCGATTCAGGAAACGCTCAAACCAATGGCTCGTGTTCTGGCGGGCGGGGGAGCGGGGGCAGATACATGACACCCTCTCGGAATGGTTGATCGTGTGCAACACCGCATTCTCCAACACCAACTTCGCGACAAGCTATCGCGGCGACAGAGCGTTGCCTAGGCGCGGCGAAAAATTAATCGCGTGCCAAACGGCGCGCGAGACGTTGGCGGCCGTACGGGGGGATTTTTGAGCGGGTGTGCCCAATGACCCGCCGTCCCCTCGCTATCGCGAGGGGCTTTTATTGTGGAGAAGGCGCGGGGCGTTGGCGGATCCGTGAGGGGTTGCCCGTGCCGTGGAGCCGGCGTTGTTTGCAAGCGAAGCCATCGATGGCGAAGCGGAGGCGGGATAGCCAGCGCGGCAAACATCGAGTGAGCGGAGGGCATTCTCTTGGGAGCCGGGCTTTGCACGGCGACCGCAAGCCGAAGCCGACGCCGGGACGGCGGCGCCGGCGCGAAAGCATTCTCTTGGGAGCCGGGCTTTGCACGGCGACCGTAAGCCGAAGCCGACGCCGGGACGGCGGCGCCGGCGCGAAAGCATTCTCTTGGGAGCCGGGCTTTGCACGGCGACCACAAGCCGAAGCCGACGCCGGGACGGCGGCGCCGGCGCGAAAGCAGCTGCCCGTAGCGAACGTCCGGCGTAGCGGCACGGGCAACCCTGAGCCACCGCGATCGCGGCATCCGCGGAGCGCGTGCGGCGTGATTCGGGACCAGATGGGACATCGGGCTTTCGCTTCCGTTTCGGGTACGATCGTGCCATGGACAACGAGCGTCTCTGGGCCCCATGGCGACTGGGCTATGTGCAGGGCTCCGATCGGGGCGATCCGGCGGAGGCCGTCGTGATCGACCACTGGCGGCCAGGGGCCGACCGAGACTGTTTTCTCTGCCGCGCGGCGGCCGCCGGAGCCCCGCACGATCGCGTTCTGGGCGTCGTGGATCGCACGGAACGAAGCGTCGTCGTCATCAATCGCTTCCCCTACTCCAACGGCCACCTGCTCGTCGCGCCCCTCGACCATCGCGCGACCCTTGCCTCCCTCGCTGACGACGAGCTCCTCGACCTTCAGCACGGCATCACCCACTGGTGCGGCATCATGGAACGAGCGATGCAGGCACAGGGTTTTAATGTAGGCCTGAATCTCGGCCGCGTAGCGGGTGCCGGCGTGCCTGGGCACCTTCACTGGCACATCGTTCCCCGCTGGGCCGGCGATGTGAACTTCATGCCCACGACAGCCGGGCTTCGGGTGCTCCCCCAGTCACTCGACGAGCTCTGGCTCCAGCTCACGCATGCCCGTGACGAAGGGCCGCGGTCATGAGCGGTCCTGACACAGCAGCGGGCTTCGTGGCTCCCGACTGGCGAGGGCGAGAAGCCGCCGTCCTGGCTCCCTGGGCCATGCACGCCGCGCTCTCCGCAGGTCGCGTGCATCCTGAACCGCCCCATCCCTTCCGCAGCCCCTACCAGCGCGACCGCGACCGCATCGTCCACTCGGCTGCGTTCCGTCGTCTGGCCCACAAGACGCAGGTGTTCACCGATTACCAAGGGGACTACCACCGCAGCCGCCTCACTCACACCCTCGAGGTGACCAATATCGCCCGCACCCTCGCCCGCTCGCTGGCGGTCAACGAGGACTTGGTCGAGACGCTGGCGCTCGCCCACGACATCGGCCACCCACCGCTTGGGCATGCCGGCGAGGATGTGCTGGCTGACCTGCTCCGTGGCGAAGGAGGCTTCAATCACAACGCCCAGGCGCTGCGGATCATGGAGCTGCTCGAAACCCGATACCCGCATTTCCCGGGGCTTAACCTCTCGCGCGAAGTTCTCGATGCCCAGGCAACTCGGAAGAAGGATGGCACCGCACCGCCGCCGCTGCTCGAGACCCAGGTTGTGGATGCCGCTGACTCGATTGCGTACGACACCCACGACGCCGATGACGCGATCGAGCTCGGCCTTGTCACGCTCGACGAGCTGCTCGACCTCCCTCTCGTGAACGACGCCGCATCGCGGGCTCACGAACGGTTCGGACCGCTTGTCGGCGGCGATCGCAGACAGGCTGTGATCCACGAGCTCGTCGACTTCCAGGTGGCCGACCTCGTCCGCACGAGTCTCGCCACCCTCCACGAGGTCGCGCCCCAAAGCGTGGACGACGTGCGGGCCGTGGGCCCAGGCCGGCGGATCGTGGCCCATACCCCATCCGTCGCAGCCGCCAAGCGGGAGCTCGAACGGTTCTTGTTCGAGCGGGTGTATCGCAGCGATCGAGTGCTCGCGATTCGGGTGCCGGCGCAGCAGCAGCTCGCCGAGCTCTTCGGTTGGTACGCGGACCATCCCGATGGATTGCCGCCGCGGTACCTCGAACGGGCCACCACCTGCGGCATCCTTCGCTCGACCGCCGACTATATCGCCGGGATGACCGACCGCTTCCTGGAAACCGACCACGCCCGGCGGCTCAGCCGGTGACGGCCGTGGTGTGGGCGATGCCGGCATGTGGATGGTACGATCGAGTTTTTCCGCCCGCCGGATCCGTTGACACGCACGTATGGCCCTGTTTTTCCTTCGCGCGATCTTCATCGTCGTCTCCGCGGGTATCGCGGTGCTGATCATCAATGACACGGCCCTCCGCGGGGTGCCCATGTGGGTGCCGTGGGGGATTCTCGCCGGCATGATTGCCCTGCCGCTCACGGTGATCGCGATCGACGGGGCCATCCACCGCAAGGATCTCACCGTCATCACGGCCGTCTATTTCGGCCTGCTCATCGGTGTCTTCCTGACGTACGTCACGATGCTCGCGCTCACGCCGTTCCTTCCGCTCAAGCAGGCCGACCCGCTCTGGACATGGCTGCCGCTCATCATCGGACCCGTGCTGTGTTACCTCTGCACGAGCCTTCTCCTTCAGACGCGAAACGATTTCCGGTTCCTGATCCCGTTCGTGGAGTTTGCTCGCGATGTGCGCGGGCTCCGGCCCAACGTGCTCGACACCACCGCGATCGTTGATGGCCGAGTCGCCGACCTCGCCGAGGCAGGCGTCTTCGAGAGCCGGTTCGTAGTCCCGACATTTGTGCTCGACGAGCTTCAGGCAGCGGCGGATTCGTCGGACCGTCAGCGGAGAAGCCGCGGCAAGCGTGGGCTCGATGTGCTCAACCGTCTCCGTGCCAACAAGGCAGTCGATATCGACGTCATGAGTCCTCGTGACACGGACGTCGATGAGTCCACGCTCGAGTCACGGGTCGTCATCATGGCCCACCAGCTCGAGGGCCGCGTCGTCACGATCGATCCCAATGTCAGCAAGCTCGCCGGGGTGCGCAACGTGCCGGTTATCAACATCCATGACGTGGCCCTTGCGCTCAAGCCAGCCTTCGTGACGGGCGACGCGATTTCGGTACGGCTCGTCAAGTCTGGCGAAGAGCCCGATCAGGGCGTGGGATACCTCGACGACGGCACGATGGTGGTCGTGGAAAACGGCCGCGGACAGATTGGCCGAACCGTCCACGTGAACGTCACGAGCACACTCCAGACATCGGCCGGTCGGCTCGTGTTCGCGAAGATCGCCAGCGCCGCCTAATGCCGTGGGAGCCGTTTTTCATGCGACCAGTGGTACGGCATACTGGCTTTTTCTGTTGTGCCGCCTTCCAGGAACCCCTCATGCGACACCATCTGCTTGCCATCGTCATCCTGTCGGTCGCATGTGCCGTGCCGCTCGTGGCCGTCGCGAAACCGACTGGCCATCCGGCCTCCACCGACCCAGCCAAGACCGATGCCGACTTCCCGTTTCAGGGTGAGTATGTGGGCGTCGTGAAGCACGAGTCGGGCGACACGAAATTTGGCGTGCAGGTGATCGCCTTGGGTGACGGCGAATTCAGTGCCGTGGCCTATCCTGGCGGACTGCCCGGCGATGGTTGGACACCACCGGACAAGATTCTCGGATCAGGCAGCCGCGACGGCGATGTCGTCAGGATCGAAGGCATCGACCTCGGCGGCACGAAGCGGCAGGGTGAGATTCGCGGCGGGAAACTCGTCGTCCTCGATGATGCGGGCGCGGCGATCGCTGAGATGCTGAAGGTCGAACGGAAAAGCCCAACGCTCGGAGCCACACCGCCCAAGGGCGCGATCGTGATCTTCGACGGTCCCGGCCCCATCGACGAAAATGAAACCCTTGTCGATCCCAAGATCACGGAGGATGGCTTGCTCATGGAGGGCGTCGTCACGAAGGAGAGCTTCGGTGATGGCACATGGCATATCGAGTTCCGCCTTCCCTACCAGCCGAAGGATCGCGGCCAGAAGCGGGGCAATAGCGGCGCGTACTTCCAGGGTCGCTACGAAGTGCAGATGCTCGACAGCTTCGGCCTCGAAGGGAAGGACAATGAATGTGGTGGCGTCTATTCCGTCGCCGCGCCGAAGGTCAACATGTGCCTGCCGCCGCTGACGTGGCAGGCATACGACGTCGACGTCACCTCACCGAAGTACGACGGTGACACGAAGGTAGCCGACGCCCGGCTCACAGTTCGGCACAACGGCGTCGTCATCCATGAGGACATTGCCGTACCGAAGGTCACACCTTCCGGCCGCGATGGCCCAGACAAGACCCGTGGGCCGCTCTACCTCCAGAACCACGGCAATCCCGTGCGGTATCGCACCATCTGGGTCGTGCCAAAGCCGTGAGCCACCGTGGCCCGGAACAAGCCGAGACTATCCACCTCGATGGCGAGGACGCCTCGCTCACAGGTTCGGTCGACCGCGCCGCGGTGATCCTCCGAACCGCCCGCCGCGTCCTCCTCACGGGCCTGACGGATGCAACCCTCGAAGCCATCCGTGTTGCCTGTGACATCGCAGAATCGCTCGGTGCCACGATCGACGCGGGCGACCCTGACATGGCCCGGCCCCTCGGTCCGATTGTCATTCGCGCCGGAAGCGTGACCGCCGATCCGGAGGAGCTGCGTGACCGCGCCGATCTTGTGGTGCTCTGGTTTTGCCGTCCGTCCGATCAGACCCTGGCGCTCGCGGATGCCTTCATCACACCGCACACGGCCGGCGGCGCTCGCCGCCATGTCATTGCCGTTGGCACCGAGCCTCTCTCGTTTGCAGATCGTCATCTTCCGCTGCCTCGTGCGTCGGAGGTCGATGCCGCCCGGCTTCTCCATGCGATCCTTCTTGGTCACGGTATCCCGGCAGGCAACGACGCGGCGGCTGCTATCGCAGAAACATGTACGACCATCGCTGCGGCCATCGAAGCTGCGATGTGCGTCGCCATCGTCACTGATGACAGCGACCCGACGGGCCTCGGTGGGTGGGCCGTGAGCCTGCTCGTGCGGTCGATGGCCCATGGACGGCCCGCCTTCGCTGTGCCGCTGGTGGGAGCACTTCCCGCCACGCACACCCCGAGGGCCGCAGCCGTCCTCACGTGGCGGTACGGGGCGGAAGGGGCCATCGCCAGGGCCGATCAGCTCGGGGCAGATTTCCGACCGGCCGAGTGTTCGGCGGCCGCCCTCATCGCGCGGGGTGAAGTCGATGCGGTGCTTGCCGTTGGGCCACTTCCGAGCGATGTCGAAGACGTGATCGCCCGGGCTCACAACCTTGCCGTCGTGCGGGTCGATCCGGCGATCCCAGCACTCGTGGCCCTTCGAGACCGCATCCTGGCCGGAGGCTCACTATGACTTCTGCCGAGCCTCACCAGCGCTTCGTGCTCACCAGCGGCACTCTCCACGATCCAGCCAATGACCGGGATGGCGTCGTCGCCGATATTTGGGTCGAGGACGGCCGGATCATCGGCCCGCCCCGCGACACGGCAGGCTTCGTGCGAATCGATGCCACGGGCCTTGTCGTCATGCCGGGCGGGATCGATATCCATAGCCATGTCGCGGGCCCGAAGGTCGCGGCCGGTCGTAGGATCGCCCCCCAGCTTGCACGAGGACGCCGCGGTACCGCCCCGGCTGCCGTTCCCACCATCCACGCCACCGGGGCTCTCTACGCTGCCCTCGGCTACACGACCGTCTTCGATGCAGCCATCGCGACCTCGGCGGCCGGTCTGGCCCACATGGAGCTCGCCGACCTCCCAATTCTCGACAAGGGGATCTATCTGTTGGCCGCCGATGAAGCAGCCGTCCTCTCGGCGGCGGCCCGTGGCGACTCGAGTGAGCTCCGTCGCCTCGTGGCCGCGTCGATCAGAGCGGGCCGGGGCTGGGCGGTGAAGGTGGCCAACCCTGGTGGTCCAGCCTTCTGGAAGCGAGGCCGTCGCGGCGACCACCACGACCTCGACACATCGCTTCCCGGTGAATCGCTCACGCCGCGAGTCCTGCTCGAACAGCTTGCCGAGGCTGTCTCCGATCTGGGACTGCCCCACCCGCTCCATGTCCACACCGCGAACCTCGGCCTGCCCGGTAACTGGCGGACGCTTCTCGAAACGATGAAGTCGCTCGCTGGGCGTCGAGCCCACCTGGCCCATGTGCAGTTTCACAGCTATTCCGGGGGCGACCTCGATGAAGACACGTTTGGTTCGGGTGTGGCACCGCTCGTCGAGTTCTTCAACGGCTGTGACGATCTGACGCTCGACGTCGGGCAGGTCCTCTTCGGTGGCACCGTCGCGATGACGGGCGACTCAGCGGCTGCGGAACACCTGTCGCACGCTACGGGCATGCCGCTGGTCTCGCATGACCTGTATCTCGAAGGAGGCTGCGGCGTCTTACCGCTCGCGTACAAAGAAAAAAATCTTATCCATGCCTGGCAGTGGGCGATCGGCTTGGAGTGGTTTCTCACGGTGAGCGATCCCTGGCGGGTGGCCCTTTCGACCGACCATCCCAACGGCGCCCACTTCACCGCCTATCCGCACCTCATGCGACTCCTGGGAGATGCCGCCTTTCGCCGTGAGGCGCTGGCCCGCATCCATCCGAAGGTCCGTGCGCGAAGTCCGCTTCGCGACCTCGATCGCGAGTACACGCTCCAAGAGCTTTGCATCGTGACCCGCGCCGCACCCGCTCGGATCGCAGGGCTTCGTGACAAGGGGCACCTCGGCATCGGCGCCGACGCCGACATCACCTGCTACCGTCCTGACCGTGACCTGGCGGCGATGTTCGCGATGCCCGCCAAAGTCTTCAAGGCAGGCGTGCTCGTGGCGGAGGACGGCGAGCTCCGTGCGACGCCCTCGGGCCGAACGCTCACGGCATCACCGGCCCCCTGACCGCTGCGACGATGCCTGCGATGAACTGTTCGGCGGAGAACTCCATCGCGGCCCGTGCGGCGGCGGCCTCACCGAAGCGGCGTGCGATCTCGTCGTCCTCGAGAATATTGAAAGCCCGGCGAGGAAGCTCGCTCTCGGGGAGTGCCGGCACCACCCGCCCTGTGACGCCGTCGACGACAAGCTGCCTCGCCGCATCACTATCCACGACGACCGCGGGAATACCGTGGGCCATGCCGTCGAGGAGTGCCCCACCGAGGGCGACTTCGCCCGACTGCCAGACGAGTTTTACGTGGGACAGCAAATCGGGCAGCACGTTGCACGACGGCAGCACGAACAGCCGCTCGGCAAGCTCCTGGGCGCGGGCACGTCTCCCGATCTGCCCGACGAGCGGCCCCGCTCCGATGAGCACGTGTTGGAGATCCTTGCGGACGACGCCGAGCTGATCGATGGCCCAGAGGAGCCGTTGCAGCCGCGGCTCGGGCTCGAGCGGTGCGACCGCAAGTGTCCACTGCTTCGTTGCATCGAGGCCGATCCTTGCCGCCACCTCATCACGGGAAAGCCCGCGGCCCGCATCGCGGGTGATCCCCGGGGGCACGACGGTGATCTGATCGGCCCGTATTCCCCTGCGTACGCAGGCCGACGCCACGCCTGGCGACGTCGCGAGCACGCCATCGAGCCGTCGAGCTGCCTGGATCGTCCATGCTCGACGGGGTGGGAGTCCGAGCCAGAGTATCGTCTGGCATCGACCTCTCATACGTTTGGCCATGAGGAGCGGCCACGCCGCGCTACGACCGAAGCCGAGCATCGCCTCTGGCACCAGCTTCGCACCTAGCCTCGCCAGCCGAACGCCCGCGGCGGCGTCCACGATCGGTCGACGGCCCACGACATGAACCGTGATGCCGCGGCCGGCCAGCCGGGCAGTCACATCGCCCCCGCGACTCGTCACCGCTACCACAACGTTGAAGCCAGCCGCAGCAAGACCCTCAGCCGCGAGCTCGACCTGGCGGCCGGTGCCCACGGGATCGTGCCCACGCGTCACAAGAAGAATTCGGCTACCCGGCCGCATTGGCACTCTGGCATGCGGCGCGGGCTGCTCGTGTGGCGGCGATCTCGTCCTCGTCTAAGACGGCGAGGTAGGGCAGGTGCCGCCACTCCCCGTCGAAGTCGAGCCCGTAGCCCACGACGAACTCGTCGGGGATGTCGAAGCCGATGAAGTCGGGACGGATCGCCACTTCTGCCCGTCCTTCCTTGGCGAGGAGCACGAGCGACCGCACGCTCGCCGCTCCGCGGCTCGCGAGCTCATCGAGGAGTGCTGCCAACGTGTGACCTGTGTCAAAGATATCGTCAACGAGGAGGACATCCTGGCCGGTCAGGTCGGGCAGCAGGTCGAGGCGAAGCTCGAGCTCACCCGGCCGCGTGGCTGTGCCACGGTAGCTGCTCGCCCACACCATGCTGACCTGCACGGGGCCTTCGAGGCGACGAATCAGGTCGGCCACGACCACGATACTGCCGGTGAGGACTCCCACGACCGTCAGCGGCCGACAGCCGACTACGGCCCGCACCTCGGCGGAGAGGCGTTCAATACCTGCGGCGAGGTCGTCGGAGGAGAGCAGCACTCGCATCGCGGCGCGTTCCTGGGTGAGGTGGGCTGACCTGAAGCACGAGCCGACAGGATACCCGCCCACCGCTCGTGGTTAGAATAGGTGCCCGCGACCACCCCGATATTGGCCCGCCATGCGCTCTCCTCCCCCACCGCGACCGGGCTGGCTCCTCGCCGATGTCGCCGGCCACCCGTGCGAGATTTTCGTACCGGCCGATCCACTGCCCGGTCGTACGGCGATCTATCTTCATGGCGTCCGCGAGCGGTGGCTCCAAGAGAATGCGGGTTTGCGTGATCGCATCGAGGAGGCGCGGCTCCCGGTGATCGCTCCGCGAGCGGGCCGCTCATGGTGGCTCGACCGGATTGTTCCCTCGTTCGACCCAGTCATCACGCCCGAACGGTATGTCGTCGAGCACGTCGTCGCCGAGATGCAGCGACGCTTCGGCGTGTCGCCTCCGGGCATTGCGCTGGTCGGCACGAGCATGGGGGGCCAGGGGGCGCTTCGGCTGGCCTACCGGCATCCCAACACCTTCCCGATCGCTGCTGCCATTGCGCCGGCCATCGATTTTCATACGGCGATGCGGGAGGCGCACCTCCGCGATGATGGCGATTCCTACGACACGCTTCAGGAGATCTACGGCGACGTCGAGCGTGCGCGGCAGGACACAGCCATTCTTCATGTCCACCCGCTCAACTGGCCCCGCCACCAGTTCTTCGCCAGCGACCCTGCCGACGAGCACTGGTATGACGGCGCCGTCCGCCTCCAGAGCAAGCTCGTGGCCCTCGGCATTCCCCATGTGGCGATGCTCGATCCTCGCGGCGGCGGCCACGACCCGATCTTCTACGACCGCGTCGCCCCCGACGTGATCGCGTTCATTCTCGAGCGGCTCGATCAAGAGTCGCGGCGAATCGCCTGAGGCAATCCCGTGCGGTAGGGATCGTCGGCCGCGAAGAAAAGCGTGCTCTCGGCGGTGATCCAGGCCTGCCCGCGGACGGTCGGCACGAGGACGCCGCCCACGCGACCCACCGATGCTTCGTAGACGCCACCGAGAATGCTTTCCTGCCGCCAGAGGGCTCCCTCGGCGAGCAGGCCATCGTCATGGAGACAACCCACTAAGGCGCTCGTCGCCGTGCCGCAGGGAGAGCGATCGAAGGCCCCGTCGGGGCAGAGCACAAAATTCCGGGCGTGGTTGCCACGATCGTGCGGCGAGCCCATGAGCACAATGTGGTCGATCACCTCGCCTGAATCTCCGGTGACACCGGCGGCTTCGAGGCCTCTGCGAATGGCCCACGTCTTTTCGCGGAGTTGCGGAATCGCTCCCGGCTCGATGGGAAGCCCGTGATCGCGACAGAGAAAGAACCACAGGCCGGAGGTTGCCACATCGCCGGTGACGGTGGTTCCGTCGGCGCACGTCACCGTGAGCCCGCGGTGAATTCGCCGCGGCGACACGCACTGAAACGACACCGCCGCGCCACCATGCCATTCAACACCCACCACGCCCGCCGGCGTCTCGAGACGAAACGGCCCTGGCGTGATGCGGCCGAGATGCCCGAGCGACACGGTCAGGCCGATCGTGGCATGGCCGCACATGTCGAGGTATCCGACGCGATTGAAGAAGAACACTCCACGATCGCAGGAGGGGTCAGCCGGTGGCACGAGGACGACGCCCACCATCGCCTCGACACCTCGTGGATCGGCCACGAGAGCCCGCCGCAGGTGGTCATACCGCTCGCGGAAGATATCCCGACGCGCCCGAACAGAACCGGAGCCGAGATCGAGGCCGGCAGCAAAGGCGTCGTCTACGACGAGCCGCGTGGGCTCACCGATCGTGTGGGAATCGACGACACGCAGCGTAGCCGGCGGAACCGTGGCGGATGCCATCATGAGGTGGGACGAGCGAAAGGGGACAGGCCGTGGTGGCGGCGCACAACCAGCCAGTCCCCAGAGCTTACGTACCAGGAACTTGCTGCGGAGCGAAGGGAACGGGCTGCGGGCCCCGTCGGGCCGGACCTGCCCCCGGCACGCTCGGAGCCTGGCCGCCACCGATCTGATCGAAATCGAAAAAGCGGGCGTCTTTCACCTCCACTTGGTTGCGACCGCGGTAATACCAAATCTCGCCTGCGGCAGCCGTGGAGGGCTGGCCTCCCGCCTTCAACTGACGAAAGAGTTGGGCGTCGCTTCGGCCATCGCCAGCAAACACGAGAAGATCCTTCGCCTCGCTCCAGGTGAGCCTGGAGCTTCGCGCCGTAAATGACTCTCCTTCCACAAGCACGTTCCCCATCGCCCCCAGCTCGAGCATGCCACGTGGCTGCCCCGGCATCGGCGGCGCCTGCCCAACGCCAAGGACATCGGACGCGATCGTGATGGCCCCCTCAGGAAGTCCGCTCGCTGCATGCGGATCGAGCGCGTCACCCCAGCCGGCGACCGGTCCCCAGATCGCCTCGACCCGCTGGTGAAACTCCATCGATCGGCGATGGATGTTGCCCCGAAGGCCTTGCTGAAAATCGACGCCGAGATAGGTGAGACCGCTCGGCCTGGCTCCCGCTGCCACCGGAGCGATCGGCGGCCTTCCCGGTGTGGACGGCGTGGCGAATGCCGGCGGCTGGCCTTTCCGCGTGCTTGTCAGGCGGCCAGGACCGGTGCCGCTCACTTCACCGCTGGCGCGTTCCACAACAAGGTCGCGCACAAAGAGCCGCTCGACCGACCGATCACCGGCCTCGTCGATCGACTCGCTCTCGATCTTCACGCCGCTGCCGCAGGCAATCCGCGCGACCTCGGGCTGGCGGCGTGGCTGGCGTCCTGGTTGCCCACGGCGATCCCCTGCCAACTCGAAGGGCTCATCGAAGACGACGTCGAGCGACCCGGAGCGAACGATCGTGGTGCCGCCGTTGGCGACCACGTCTTCGACGAACCTCGCCGTCTGGCCGTCGAAGTCGAGCCGACCCTTCCAGGTGACATCGAGCTTGCCTGGGTCGGCGCCCGCTGCCGGAGGCGGCTTGGTGGCGGCGGAGCCCGTTATGGCCAGACCATCGAGACCAGGACCATCTGCTGGCATCGGGAGAGAAAGCCGCCCGGCACCATCGACCGTGACGCGGTTGCGTCCGCGGTCGAACTCGACGAGCGGACCTTCGAGGTCGAGGCCACGACCAACGACGGTTGCGGGACGGCCCGACACCACCGCCCGAGCATCAAATGCCGTGGGCCGCGAGAGTTGCAACTGGTCACCGCGAATCGTGACCGGCGGACCTTCCTTCGCGACGCCCACCGGCTGTTCGACGAGCTCAACCTGGCCCTCCATCGACATCTCGGAGAGCTCAGGCCCCTTGGGCGAAAGCGTGACGAGCCCACGGATGAGCGCCGCGGTGGCGGTGATCCGGCCACCGGGTGGCTCCTGCGGCGGCGGCGGAATGGCGGCGGCGGCAGGCTGTGGCGGCCGCGGCGGTGCAGGGGTGGCCGCAACCGTCGGCGGCGGCACAACCGCAGGTTTCGGAGCGGCCGGCGGTGGCGGTGCATCGCGGAACCACAACTCCAGCCTGTCCGTGCGCGCCGCTACCTGATCCGCTCCCACCTCCACCATGCCGCGGGCCAGCATGCGTGATGGCTTCACGCCGGAAAGATCTGGGCCCGCGGTGGGATCACGGGGCGGCGCACCAGGAGGGGGTGGCAGGACATCAAGCCACAGGTGGAGCTCACCGGCGCTCAGCCGTCCTCGCGTTTCGACCACGATGTCGGCATCACCGGCGATCGACACGACATGGCCCTCGCCATCGGGCCGCATGCGAAGCCATTGCTGCCACCGTGCAAGGGCTGGCGGCTGCCCCTCTGAGGTGACACGAAGCCAGCCTGGCCCGACGGCCATGAGCGCCCCGGGATCGCCCGGTGGCCCTGGGCAGTAGTCGATCTTCCGGGCCTCCATTTCACTGCCTCGCGCGATGAGCGACACAGGCTCCGTGCCGTCCAGAAGGATGCGTCGCGTGGCGATCTCGTAGCCCAGTCGCGTGGCCCGGGCCTCGAGCTCTGCGGCCGTGCTGCGGACGACGACCGGGGACCCCTTGGCCTGGATCTCCGTCGGTGAGAGTGGCCCCTTTCCGGGTTTCTGATCGTTCTCGGCGCCGTCGGCCGCCAACAGAATTGCCAGCAGGTCACAGGTGATCTGATCACTGCCTCCTTCGGGCGTCGCCCGGGCCACATCGACATGGTCCGTGAGCGTAATGACGTTGCCCACAACATTGAACGTGAGGCTTCCGCGGCAGCTTACGAGCACGGGCGCTGCCTGGTCATCCTTCGGTGCCGTGGGTTCCTTCGCAGGCTGGCCTGGGATGAACCCGCCGCTCATCCCCTCCAGCCGAATCCGCACATCTCGGTCCAGCCGGATCGATTCGACACCACCAATATTCGGCCCCTGGCCGAGCGTGTCGGGGCCGCTGGGCTCGGTCCGTGGAGTGAGCCGCGCGAGCAGGCCTCGGCCGCTCCCGTTCGATCGACCATAGCGAAACTGCACCGCCTCTCCGGTCCGCACCTCGAGCTCGTCGAGCTCGAGATCGCGGGTCACGATCTCGATGTCATCCTCGGCGCCAGGCGCCGAAGGCGTGCCCCGAATCGTCACCTGCCCCCGAAGGCTCCCACCTACCAGCCGAGCAAGCCGCCCCTGGCGAAGATCGAGGGGCTCGTCGAACTCGAGCACCGCTCCTTGGGGGGCCCGCATCACGATCGTTCGGCCAGCAGAGCCAACGGGCGAGCGGCCGCGATCGGGGAGAACGACGAGCGTGCAGGGGACGAGATTCACGCGACCGTCGGGAAGCGACTGGTACTCCTTGAAGAGCAGCCGCATCTGCCGGCTCTCGAGCACGATGGGGTTCTGCCGCTCCCACGCGTCCGGGGGAAAGAGATCGCCAATTGCCTCGAGGCGACCGTCCGCGCGGGCCCGGATCTTCGCGGCCTCTTCGGGCGTCATCTCGACACCGGCAGCGACATCGCGGAGCCGCGGCTCCACGAGCGGTACGACGGCGAGACGGTAGAAGCCTGCCGTCGCCAGAATGACGAGGAATACTCGCAGCGTGCGTCCGAGTCGGTGTTCCATCAGACTGCCACCACCTTCGATCGCCGTCTCAGCCGCGGTGACCAGCGTATCGGGCCACGATCGAATCCCAGCTCCCCCGCGCCCGCAGCAACCGCTCGATAACCTCCCTCACCGCGCCTTTGCCACCCGGGAGCTGCGTCACGATGGCCGCGGCCGAGCGAACATCGACACAGGCATCCGCCACCGCGATGCCGACGCCGCACTTCGCGATCACGGGAAGATCCGGCAGGTCATCGCCGATGAAGGCTGTTTCCTCCCACGAGACGCCGGTCTCGGCGAGAATCGTAGCCGTTGTCGCGAGCTTGTCTTCAACCCCCTGCCGCACGATGCCGATGCCAAGTTCCGTGGCCCGCAGTTGCACCACATGGCTCGCGCGGCCTGTCACGATGCCGGCCCGGCAGCCGGTCCGCTGCCAGAGCTTGAGGCCGAGGCCATCCCGAATGTGAAATGTTTTGGCCTCGATGCCCTGGTTGTTCCAGGTCACGCCCCCATCGGTCAGCACACCATCGACGTCTAGCAGCAGAAGCTGCACGCGTGCCAGGCGGCGATCAAGTTCAGCAGACGAACGAGACATCGGATGCCACTTGCAGGGGTAGTGAACGAACGAGTCGGCTCAGGCCGCAGCGGACGTGCGGACTGGCGGCCGGTGGACAGCCTCGTGGGGCACGAGCCCGACGAGGTCAACGACATCGAGAAGGCCCATAATGGCACCGTCACCATCCACCACCGGCAGCTCACTGAGTCGCCGCGTCTCGAGGATGGCGACCGCATCTCGCAGCCGCGTGCCAGCCGGTACGGTGGTGGGATGAGCCGTCATGACGTGGCCAATCGGGGCATCGAGCAGGTTGTCGTGTCGCCGTTCGAAGAGGCGAGCGAGGTCGCTGTCGGTGAAGATGCCCTCGAGAGAGTCACCGTCGCCCACCACCATCACGGCACCGGTGCGACGGGCAGGAAGCGGCCGTGAGAACACGGCGCGCACGGTCTCGTCGGCCCGCGCGAGGCGGCACTCGGCGATCGGCCGCATCGCATCCTCGACAAGCATGAGCTGGCGGCCGAGACTGCCGCCGGGGTGACGGGCCGCGAAGTCTTCGGGGGTGAACTGCCGCAGGCTCGAGGTCACCAGCGCCAGGGCATCGCCGAGGGCGAGCATGAGCGAGGTGCTCGTCGATGGCGCGAGCCCGAGATCACAGGCCTCGCGGACGCTTCCTGTCGGCACGACCACGGCGGCGGCACGGCCCAGCGTGCTGTCTGGCCGGGCCGTCAGCGCCACGATCGGAACACGTCGGGCAGCCACGTGAGGCAGGAGCCTGGTGATCTCCTCCGTCTCGCCTGATTGAGACAGCGCGAGCATGATGTCATCACTGCGAAGGGCGCCCAGGTCGCCGTGCATCGCCTCGGCCGGGTGCATGAAGTGACTCGGGCTTCCAGTGGACGCGAGCGTGGCTGAGACCTTCTTTGCTACGAGGCCAGCCTTCCCAATCCCAGTGACCACGACGCTTCCGGTGCAGCCTTTGATGAGGCGCACTGCGCGGCAGAAGGCTTCGTCGAGCGCGTCGGCCGCCGCGAGTACCGCCTCGCCTTCGGCCCTGAGGACCTCGCGGCCGCGGTTCAGGATCCCCTCGTTGCGGTTCTCTTCGTGCGCACCATCCATGACGTCACCGGCCTCCCTGGGTTCAGCGGGGGCGGGACTATAGGACGGCTGGGCAAACACCGCAACGCGGTTTTTCGGCGGCAGCAGGCGTCACGCAGCGTAGCCGGCGACGCGCCTCAGGCCTTGCCGTACCGCTTCGCCATCTCGGCAAGCGACACGATCGGCACCTTGCCCGCGTTCCCGGCCTGGCCAAACTGCACCATCCGTTCGGCGCAGACCTTCTTCATCGCCTCGCGGGAGGGCTTGAGGTAGTCGCGAGGATCGAACTTCTCCGGATGCTCGAAGAGCACCTTGCGGATCGCTCCGGTGATCGCCATCCGGCAATCGGTATCGACGTTGATCTTGCGGACCCCGTGCTTGATGCCCTTCTGGATTTCCTCCACGGGCACACCCCAGGTCTGCGGCATCGTGCCGCCATACTTATTGATGATGTCCTGAAGCTCCTGCGGAACGCTCGACGAGCCATGCATCACGAGGTGGCAGTTGGGGAGCATCCGGTGGATCTCCTCGATCCGCTTCATGGCCAGGACGTCGCCGTCGGGCTTGCGGGTGAACTTGTAGGCCCCGTGACTCGTGCCGATCGCGACGGCGAGGGCATCGACGCCGGTCGCCGCAACAAAGCGAGCCGCCTCGTCGGGATCGGTGAGGAGTTGATCGTGCGAGAGTTTGCCCGTGGCGCCGTGACCATCTTCGGCCTCGCCCTCACCGCTTTCGAGTGAGCCCAAGCAGCCGAGCTCGCCCTCCACCGACACGCCCTGCCGGTGGGCGAGGTCAACAACGTCTTTTGTGACCTTCACGTTGTAGTCGAAGTCGGCCGGGGTCTTGCCATCCTCGGCGAGAGAGCCGTCCATCATCACGCTCGTGAAACCGTTGTCGATCGCACTCTGGCATGTGGCCGGCGAGTTGCCGTGATCCTGATGCATCGCGATCGGGATCTTCGGGTAGAGCTCGGAAGCGGCGAGCATGAGATGGCGGAGGTAGTTGTCTTGGCTATACGACCGGGCGCCTCGCGAGGCCTGCACGATGGCGGGCGAGTCGGTTTCCTTGGCCGCCTCCATGATGGCCTGGATCTGCTCCATGTTGTTGACATTGAACGCGGCGAGGCCGTAGCCGTGCTCGGCGGCGTGGTCGAGCAGGATCCGCATCGGGACGAGTGGCATGGCGGGAGACTCCTTGGGGGCAGGACCGGCTCTCGACCGGTGCCGCGGCGGCGGCGGTCGAGAGCATACGGCAAACGGCGGGGTGCTAGAATCCCCTCGCATTCAGGCCGAGCAGGTTATGTCCTCTCTCCCTTGCCGCAGCGCTCCCGCACGATGGACCTCCGACCTGTCACCGACCCTATTCGTAGTCTGCTCTACGTCGCAGGCGGCTGGGCTTGCCTCGCCCTGGCGGTCGTGGGGGCCATCCTTCCACTCGTGCCGACGACGCCTTTTGTGATCCTCGCGAGCTTCTGTTTTTATCGCGGCTCGCCCAGGATCCATGCCTGGCTCCACCGCTCAAAATGGTTTGGGCCGACGCTTGATGACTGGCATCATTACCACGGCATTCGTCGCGGCCTCAAACACCGCGCGATCCTGATGGTGCTGGCCGTCGTGGGCACAAGCCTCCTGTACAACTCCTTGCCCTGGTATCTCCAGTACGTGGCGATGGCGCTCGTTGCGGGGGGGCTCTACACGATCTGGACCGTGCCGACGCTCCCTGACGACGCCCCGCAGGCACCGCGCACCATCGCGGAGTGATGCCTTAGTCTTCGATGCCGCCGCGAGGTTCTGGGAGCAAGAATCCCACACCGAGCCCGATCACACACACCACGGTGCCGACGATCGCCGCAGCCGAGGCGAACGCGAGCGGGGATGACTCATACGGCATGAGCCCGGCCACCAGCGACGTCACCGCGGCTGCTGACGTGCCGATCATGCGTCCACCAATGTTGGCCGCGAAGCTCTCGCCCGTCCCCCGCAAGTGCACCGGGAAGACGTGTGGCAGGTAGTTGCCCCAGAACGAGAGTTGGCCCACCGTCACGAGGCCAACCATGAACATGCCGAGTGACATGGTCGTCACGGGAAGCCTGCCGAGATAGGCCCACTCGAGCGGGATTTCAAAGAAGGTTGTGTTCGGCACGCGGAGGAAGCACCAAAACACGAGCGGCGTGAGCAGCAGCCCTGGTATCTGAAGCAGCCTGAGCTTCCATCCCCAGGCGATGCCCGCCGCGAGCACGACGGCCATGAGGCAGCGGCCAATGAGGCCCCCGATCTCCTGCATCTTCGTGTACTCGGCGGCAATGGTTTGCGAGTGCCGAGCCGACGCCGCTTTGGCAAGCGTTGCCAGCTTCGCCTCATCGGCTTCTCCGCGGTCGCGAGCTGCTGCCACGGCCTTCTCGCCTGCGGCGGCGGCTCCCTGGCGCACCTCGGCAAGGCCGGGCACCATCTGAGGCATCTGCTGGATCGCCCCAAAGGCGACGCCGAGCGTGCAGGCAAACCCGATGGCGGTCAGGATCGTCGTGCGACGAAGCTCGGGGGCAAAGAGGGCGGCAAGGCTCGGCCGCTTGAGCGTGCCGGCGGCCTTCTTGGACGCCCACACCGGCGACTCGGGCAAGAACGGCCGGATGAGAATCAGCGGCACGGCCGGAATCAGCCCCGACATGAGCGTGTATCGCCAGGCCTCGTGCTGATGTTCGAGCCCGATCTGCCCCAGGAACGACAGCCATGATGGCATCTGGATCGCAGGCAGGCTGGGGCCGAACTGGATCGCAAGCCCGTTGGCCACCGCCACCGTGAGGCCGCCGATCGACGAAAACGCCTGTGTAATTCCGAGCACTCGCTCCCGCTGCTTGGGGTCGGGGAACAACTCCGCAAGCCACGCCACGGCTGCTACGAACTCAACACACACACCGACAAACACAAAGCACCGACAGATCAGCAGCATCCACAGGCTCGTTGAGAAGCCGGCTGCAAACGCGGCGAAGGCATAGACGAGGATGCTCCATGTGAGCACGCGACGTCGGCCCAGTCGGTCGGTGAGATAGCCGCCCAGCAGGCCAAACAATCCGCCGCAGAGCGCCGGCACATAGAAGAGGATCCCTACCCACCTCAGGAAGCCGGGGCTGCCTGGCTGAAAACCGCCCAGCTCTAAGAGGGCCGGCCGCGCGATCAGCGGCAGCATGAGGAGCTCGTAGATGTCGAACGCGAAACCTATCGCCGCGATCGCGCAGACGAGCCAGCCGGTGATCCCAAGCGCTCGCATGCATCGTCTCCGAGACAGAAAGGCATCGGCGGAAAACGAACGATGCCGGTGAGGCCCAAAAGCCTACACCGGCACACGATCGCGACGGAAACCGTCAGCCGACGAGTCACGGACCGATCGAGGCAGGCCGCTTGGCGAGGAAGTCGCGGGGCCCGCGAGTCGTGTAGTACGGATACGCCACGGCACCGGTCGGCGGGCCCGCGGGAGTGACGGCACCGTAGTCGGAGGCCCCGAGGCCGGCCTTCTCGTCATGGGTCAGATGGTGCTTGGCGAGGCCACCGTAGCGGCCGGTGTGCGGAGTCTTGCAGACACCGCCCGGGCAATCCTGGCAGGCGCCGGTCTGGCAGGCGCCCGAAGGACAGCTTCCGTCGGGGCATCCATGTTCATAGCACGTGCCCGACTCGCACCCGGCGCATCCGGCTTGCCCGCCTTGCCCGGCGTGACCGCGATTCGAGTAGGGGCCGTCGGCGTTCAGGAGAAACAGCCGATCGATGATCGAGCAGCCTGTGCTCGACACGGTCACGACCGCAGCGACGACAAGGCCAAGGAGGCGAAAATTGGTGAGCGAGCGATGCATCGGAGGGCTCCCACTGGGCGGCAAAAGCACCGAGGTGACCAACTGTCACTCGGAGCCTCGACCGCAGACTTCTGGTCATATCGGTCGTAACGCTCGCACCAGTTGAGGGAACCCTGTTGTTGGCAAGATAGGGGGGTTCACGCTGAAGGGGCATCGGTTGGCGGCGGCCCTCTACCCCCCCATGGCTTTCGCAAGGCGACGAAAGTAGACGATGATGCATTCCATACCAAGGTGCCGACGATGCGACCGAAACGCAAGCCGTTGGGCATGTCCGCGGTGCTCCTGCCCTTTCACGGCGACGGCTCGATCGACTGGGGAGGGTTCGAGGCCCATGTCGCCCGCACCGTCGATGTTGGCCTCGTGCCCGCAGTCAACATGGACACCGGTTACGGCCCCCTCCTGGACGATGCCACGCGGCTTGAAGCACTCCGTCGCGCACGCGACACCTGCGGCGGAGCACGGTATGTCGCTGGCGCGGGGGTCTTCGACAAGCCTGGCAGCCCGTTCAATCCCGACGGCTACCGCTCGCAGATCGACGAGGTACTGCGGTTCGCCGGCCAGCCCGTCATCTTTCAGTCCTTCGGGCTCACCTCGCTCCCGGATGACCAGATCGCACCGGCCTACGCGACGCTCTCCGATGGCTGCCCGTCCTTCATTGCCTTCGAGCTGGGCCAGATGTTCGCAGCGTTCGGCAGGATCTATTCTCTCGATGTCTACGAGCAGCTCATGCGGCTGCCTAACTGCATCGGTGCCAAGCACTCATCGCTCTCGCGCCAGCTCGAGTGGGATCGCCTCGCCCTCCGCGACCAAACCCGCCAGGATTTTCATGTCTTCACCGGCAATGATCTCGCCATCGACATGATCATGTACGGCAGCGACTACCTGCTGGGGCTCTCGACCTTCGCCCCCGACCTGTTCGCGAAGCGTGACGCGCTCTGGGCCACCGGCGACAGTGGGTTTTACGAGGTCAATGACCTTCTCCAGTACCTGGGCTTCTTCGCTTTCCGCTCGCCCGTGCCCGCCTACAAGCATGATGCGGCGATGTTTCTGAGGCTCCGCGGCTGGATCGGCTGCGACGACACCCACCCGCAGAGTCCCAAGCGGCCCGACAGCGATCGCGCCGTCCTTGCCGAGCTGGTGCCGCGGCTCGAAGCTTTGTTGTTGTCATGACACCGGGAAACACAAGAGAACTTGCCCATGCCTGCCATCCCGCGTCTCTCTCGGTACAAGTCGGCTGCCGAGCTTCGCGCCGCCTGTGCGGAACTCGGATTCGCGATCCCCATCGATGATGCGGCGCTGACCGCCAAAAACTCGCCGCTGAACCGGCCAATCCGCGTCGCTGACTTCACCGTCGGCAACCGCTGGGCCATCCACCCGATGGAGGGCTGGGACGCTACGCCCGACGGCAAGCCGACCGACCACACGCTCAGGCGCTGGCGAAACTTCGGCCACTCGGGCGCGAAGCTGATCTGGGGTGGCGAGGCCGTGGCTGTGCAACACGACGGGCGTGCCAACCCCAACCAGCTCTGCTTCGCGCCCGGAAACGAATCCGGCCTCGCGCACCTCCGCGAGACACTCGTCGCAGCCCACGTCGAAAGCTTCGGCACGGACGCCGCGAACGACCTGCTCATCGGCCTTCAGCTCACGCACTCCGGCCGATTCTCCAGGCCCAACGACACGAAGCGAATCGAACCCCGCGTCGCGTACCGGCACCCGATCCTTGACGCACGGGTCGGTATCACCGACGACTCAGCCGTGCTTAGCGATGACGAGCTCTATCAGCTCATCGAGCAGTACATCGCTGCGGCCAAAACCGCACACAGCACCGGATACCACTTTGTCGACATCAAACACTGCCACGGCTACCTCGGCCACGAACTGCTGTCGGCCTACGAGCGCCCCGGCGACTTCGGCGGCTCGTTCGACAACCGTACACGCTTCCTCCGACTGGTCTGCGCGGGCATCCGCGGCACCTGTCCAGGCCTGATCCTTGGTGTGCGGCTCAGCGCCTTCGACCATCTCCCGCACAAGCCCGACAACACCAAGAGCGACAGCGGACGCCTGGGCCCGGGCATTCCCGAAGAATTCGCCGGCAGTAACTACCCGGGCTTCGGCCTCGATCGTGGCAACCCCGCGCGGATCGATCTCGACGAGCCGATACGACTCCTCCGGCTGATGCGGGACGAGCTTGGCGTCGCCATCGTCAATGTCACTGCGGGTTCACCCTACTACACCCCCCACCTCCAACGGCCAGCCTACTATCCGCCTTCCGACGGCTACCAGCCGCCCGAAGATCCGCTGCTCGGCTGCCTGCGACAAATTGACATCGTGCGTCAGCTTCGCGAGGCCGTGCCCGACCTGCCCCTGGTCGGGAGTGCCTACACCTACTTTCAGGACTACCTTCCCCATGTCGGCCAGGCGCTCGTTCGAGAGGGATGGATCGACTTCATTGGCCTCGGACGCATGGCCCTGTCGTACTGGGACCTGCCTACAGACGTCGCCGAGGGGAGGCCGGTCAACCACAAGCGCATCTGTCGCACGTTCAGCGATTGCACGACTGCGCCGCGCAACGGCATCATCTCCGGCTGCTACCCGCTGGATGACTATTACAAGCTGGCACCTGAGCATGATGCCCTCAAGGCTGCGAAGAAAGACATGATCGACCGTCTGAAGCCGCTTTGAATTTTTTGGCTCCTATCACCGAGATCCCGATGTCAAACCGATCCTTGGCGTTCTTGCTGCTCGTGGCCATGGCGATCACCGTTCCGGTCCACGCCCACGACCTCGTCTTTGAAGACGATTTCTCCCAAGGATCCGATCGGTGGGCACCCACCGACCCGGCATCGTGGGCTCTTGGCAAGGATGGCGACCGGGCTGTCTGGGGCCTCAACAAGCGAAAAGGCGACTACCAGCCCAAGGTCCGCAGCCCTCATAACGTGGCGATCGTCAAGGATCTCGAGCTCACCGACACCATGATCACCTTTCAGGTGAAGAGCACGCTCGACACGGGCGGCCACCGCGACTGCTGTGTCTTCTTCAACTGGCGAGACCCCGAGCATTTCTACTACGTTCACCTCGGGGCCAAACCCGATCCGGCCAGTGGTCAAATCATGATCGTGGACGGAGCCCCGCGCCGGCCGCTCACGAAAAACACGGCGCCCGTGCCATGGGACGACCAGTGGCACACCGTGAAGCTCGTCCGCGACGTTGGCACGGGCCGGATTGCCGTCTTCTTTGACGACCTCGAGACGCCGCTCATGGAAGCGAATGACAAGACCTTCACGAATGGCCGCGTCGGTATCGGCTCGTTCGACGACATGAATGACTTCACGGACGTGAAGATTTACGGCCGCAAGGCCGTGACCGCGCGCTAGAGTTGGGCGTCGGCCGATCAGCCGCCGAAGCGGCTTACGACGAGCGCGATGTTCTGGCCGCCAAATCCAAAGCTATTCGAGAGCGCCCGCTCACACTTCCCCTCGCGAACCTTGTTGGGGACGTAGTCGAGGTCGCAGTTGGGGTCGGGGTTCTCGTAGTTGATGGTCGGGGGGAAGAGGCCGTCGCGGATGGAAAGCAGGCAGACGATCATCTCGGTGGCACCGGCCGCCGCAATGAGATGCCCCATCATGCTCTTCGTGCTCGAGACGGGGATCTTGTAGGCCCGCTCGCCGAACACCTTCTTGATCGCCAAGGTTTCGACCTTGTCGTTGACGTCGGTGCTCGTGCCGTGGGCGTTGATGTAGTCGATTGTCTCATCGCCAAGACCAGCGTCGGCCAGCGCCATGCGGATGCAAGCCGCAGCCCCGCGGCCCTCCGGATGCGTATCGGTGATCCGGTAGGCGTCGGCCGTCGAGCCGTAGCCCACCACCTCCCCGTGAATCTTCGCGCCACGTCGCCTCGCATGCTCGAGCTCCTCGAGCACCACCATCGCGGCCCCCTCACCAAGCACGAAGCCATCCCGTTCGTTGTCGAACGGGCGACTCGCACGGGTCGGCTCATCGTTGCGGGTGGAGAGGGCCGTCAAGAGATTGAAGCCCGTCACACCGAAGGGGTGGATCATGCTGTGGCAGCCGCCCGAGAGCATGACGTCGGCCTCGCCGCGGCGGACGATCTCCACCGCCTCGCCGATGGCCTGGCTGGAGGCGGCGCAGGCCGTGAGGCAGTTGAGGTTCGGGCCTTCGGCACCGAAGAGGGCTGCGAGGTGGCCGGCCGGCATGTTCGGCTCTTGCTCCACTTCCGTGAGCGGATGGAGCGTCTCGAGGCCGAGCTTCGTGAACTTGGCGACGTCGAGCGTGGGCCCCTCGATGGCCGCCATCATCATGCTGGTGAAGGCGTCGAAGGCCTGCTGCCCTTCACCGCTGCCGAGATAAATACCAAGGCGGGTGGGGTCGGCCGTCAGGCCCTTCTCGAGGCCGGCATCCCGCATCGCCTGAAGCGCCGCGCCGGCCGCAAACTTGGTGTGGCGGCCGCAGTACTGCCAGTCCGCAGCCTTCTCGCCTTCGTTCGTGACATCCCAGTCACGGACCTCTGCGGCGATCTTGGTCGGGAACCGCGAGGCGTCGAACACGGTCGTCATGCCGACACCGGAACGGCCAGCGACGAGATTCTTCCAGAGCGACTCCACCGTCACGCCCAGCGGTGTGACGCAGCCCATCCCGGTCACCACCACTCGACGCCTGCCGGAAACCATCGTGCCCGTCTCCCTGAAATCATGAACCCCGTGGGGTCACCAGTCAGGCCGGGCCAAGGGCTGCCCGGCCTCGTCCTGGCCGATGTCATAAATGTGCATGTGATCAAGCCACCGAAGCAACTCGTCGGGCTCGAAGAGCTTGGGGACGCCGTCGCCCGGCTCGAGGTGCGCGAAGAAAAGCTCTGCCTCGCCCTGGACCCTGTCACCCACGGTGCTCGTCACCTTGACGAGGGAGCCGGTCGGCTTGAGATCCAGCACCTCGGCTTTATAGACGAGCGTGTCGCCGGGAACGGCATCAAAATGAAACTCGGCGGCTGCCACCTTGGCCAGGACGACGCGCCGGTTGAACTCGATGGCATCCGCCACGAGGAGGCCTGCCGTCTGGGCCATGCCTTCAACCACCAGGGAGTTGGGCATCATCGCCGCCCCCGGGAAGTGATCGTGGAGATGCTCTTCGGCCAGCGAGACGTTCTTCACGGCCGTCGCCCGCTTGCCACGGACGAACTCGTTAAACCGGTCAATCCAGAACCAGCGCATGAATGGACTCCGACGGGCTCTGCCGTCCCTGTGCTCTGCCGCCCCTGCTGTGCTCTTGGAGGGGGTCGGGCCGACCCCTCCTGGCTGGCGGCGTCAGGCCGCCAGCTTGCTCTCGACGTATCGAACCATGTCCTCGACCGTCAGCGTGTTGGGGAAGTTCTGCACGCTGGGGTTGGCCTCGAACTTGGTGAGATCGACGAAGGGCATGCGGGCCTTGAGCTCCTTGAGCCCCGCCTCGTTTACCTTGCCGTTGGTCACGAACTCGCTGCTCGAGAGGACATCCTCGGGGAAGAGCTCGCCCCGCAGGATCTTGATGCCAAACGCCTTTTCGAGGCGGAAGACGATATCGAGGAAGTCTATCGACTCCGCTCCAAGGTCACCCACCAAGGTGGCCGACGGCGAAACTTCGTCCTCGTCGACCCCGAGGGCCTCCACCAGGGCGTCCTTGACCTTGTCAAAAATTTCATCGCGAGACGGCATCGACGGTTCACCTCGAAGGCTGGGGAAGTTTCAACGCTGAAACCTGAGCCGAAACTGTAATCTGGGCTCGCTCACAGGGAAACCCGAACCTGGCAACCTCCCTCTTCGCGGCCAAATACCCTGCGAAAGCCGACGGCCAAGCAGCCCCCGGGCGTCGTGCTGGTCCTGTCATCGGGCGAGCGAGGGTGTCGCCGACGCGAGCCCGGCCATCGGCAGTGGGGAGGCATATGTGACGCTCCTCGGACCGCCGGTCTGACGGGGGGCGGGGTAGAGGACGGACCAGAGCCGTCGCATTTCGGACCTCACCCGGGCATCGATCGCCGCCCCATGGGGGAGGCGATCGGCCATATTGTATCGCTCGAGCGTCAGCCTGGCGGTGAGGCTCGTCCGATCGCCCACCTTGCCGCTGGCCTTCACCTTCGTGATGGTCTCGTCCTGGGAGAGCACCTCAACCGAGACGGTAAGCGTATTGCCGGGCTCAACGAAGTCACCGTACTTCACGTTCCGGGCCGAGCGGAGGACCACGATCGAGTGGGCGAAGTCCTCACCAAGACGGATCGTCCAGGCAGCGGCCTGGGTCATCGCCTCGAGCATGAAGACCCCAGGCAGGACGGGAAAGCGGGGAAAATGGTCGGCCAAATATTCTTCGGCGAGCGTGACGGCCTTGACTGCCGTAATGCCCCGTCCAGGCTCGACCTCAAGCACTCTATCGAGCAGCGTAAATCGCATCGAAATCGTCTCCGTTGACTGAGCATCCTCGCGGGGGCCGAAAGCCGGCCGGGTGGGAAACGAGTCCCGCGGGGTCACCCTGCACTGAGGCGGAGTATAGGTGAAGTCCATCCGCCCTCAACGGGCAATAGTCCCGCCAGGGCCGTGGCAGGCGGGCTGTCAGCCGGCACCTCCGGCACGATCCTCATGGATTCCCGGGATCTGGATTCCCCGCATCCCGGATCGAGGGCCACCGGGCGTGAGGGTAGGCTGATGACTTTCCTCAACTGACCGCAGGTCGTTTCGCCATGCCGCTCGTCCTCTCGGTCATTGCCGATCCGGCTGCGGGCGGTCCTCTGGCAATCCACCTCTCCGGCATCGTGCCCGATCGACTCGCGGGCCTGTCGGGCGAGGCCGTCCGGCGCCTACCGATCCGTGTCGATGAGCGGCCGTGTGTGCTGGGCGATGTGCTGGGCGTGAGCGGTGATGCTCGCGATGGCGTGATCGAGTGCCGCGGTGATTTCAGCCGAGTGCACCATGTGGCCGCAGGCATGCGATCCGGGACGGTTTGCACCACAGGGAGCGTTGGCCGTCACGCCGGTGAGGCGATGACCGGCGGACGGCTCGACGTGGCGGGCGACGCTGGCGACTGGCTGGCAGCAGAGATGGCCGGCGGGCACGTCGTCGTAGCCGGCTCAGCCGGAGACAATGTGGCCGGTGGCCTCGTCGGCAGTGACCATGGCCTCCGAGGCGGCGTGGTGATCGTCGCTGGTGATGTCGGCCAACTTGCGGGCCAGCGGATGCGGCGCGGGATTCTTGCCATCGGCGGGAATTGCGGGGAGGCGGCAGCCTTCGAAATGCGGGCTGGCACGATCCTCGTGAGCGGTCGAGTAGGTCGGCACGCCGGGCTTGGGCTCCGCCGCGGGTCGCTCATAGCGCTCGCGGATCACCCGGCTATCCCGGCAACATTCCGCCGCGGCCGTGCCTGGACGCCCCCTTTTCTTGGCCTCATCCTTGGGACTCTCGCCCGCGTCGGATTTCGACCGCCGATGGCCGTGCCAGCACGCTTTCGGCACTGGCACGGCGACCTCCTCACCGGCTGCCGCGGCGAGATTCTCCATCCGGAACCGGCGTAGCCCACCCCGCTTCCGTCACGCCCGGCGGTCGTGTATCCTCCAAGGCTCGCCCGAGAGATCCAAAAGCACTTCGGTTTTTGTATGCCAACGATCAGCCAACTTATTCGTAGCCGTCGCCGCCCCAAGCGGAAGTTCTCCAAGTCGCCGGTGCTTGAAAAGTGCCCGCAGAAGCGGGGCGTCTGCCTTCAGGTGCGGACGATGACGCCGAAGAAGCCGAACTCGGCGCTTCGGAAGATCGCCCGTGTGCGACTCTCCAATAAGAAGGAAGTGACGGTCTACATCCCGGGCGAAGGTCACAACCTTCAGGAGCATTCGATCGTGCTCGTCCGAGGTGGTCGTGTCCGTGACCTCCCCGGTGTCCGCTATCACATTGTCCGCGGGGCCCTCGACACGCTCGGCGTCTCGGGCCGCAAACAATCCCGTAGCCTTTACGGCGCCAAGAAGGGCTGAAAGACAGGAACCAATCGATCATGGGAAGCATCACAGCAAGTCGTACGCAGATTCGCCCCGACCCCCTGTACGGGTCGTTGCTGGCGAGCAAGTTCATTAACTGTCTCATGAAAGATGGCAAGAAGAGCGTCGCCCAGGGCGTCTTCTACAGGGCCCTGGACATCGTCGGCAAGAAAATCACGGAAGTCGAGCCGATCGAGGTCTTCAACCGGGCGCTCGAAAACATCAAGCCAGCTGTCGAAGTGCGTTCCAAGCGAGTCGGCGGTGCGGCCTACCAGGTGCCGATGCAGGTCAATCGCAACCGGCAGCAGTCCCTGGCAATTCGCTGGCTTCTCCAGTCGGTCCGCGAAAAGAAGGGGCGAGCCACTCACGAGAAGCTCGCCGACGAAATCATCGCCGCCTCCAAGCGGGAAGGTGCCGCCGTCACCAAGCGTGACAACGTCCACCGTATGGCCGACGCGAACAAGGCATTCGCCCACTTCGCCTGGTAAGGCCAGACGACGTGCCTTGCCTCACGACGGCACTGCCATCCATGGCCAGCGCCGTCAGGTCAGGCCTGCTCCGCCGGCCGGTTGCGGACAGCACTCGAGGACTCGGTCAGGAGACGATCCTCTGCCAACGACCCGCATCCAGCCTTGTCAAGGAATGGGAGCCATCCCTCACGAAGCGGGCGTAGCCTTTCGTGTGTGGGCGCCTCACGCCGACGCCGTCTCTGTGACCGGCGTGTTCAATCAATGGTCCGCCGATGCGCACCCCATGCAGAAAGAGGACGGCGGATTCTGGTACGCAGATATCCGCGCGGCCGCGATCGGCCACGAATATCGCTACCGCATCGTGAGCGGCGACAAGCAGCTTTCACGCATCGATCCCTATGCACGCCAGGTCACAAGCTCGGTGGGAAACTCGGTCGTTCACGACCCACGCTTCGATTGGGCAGGCGATGATTTCCACCTCCCGCCAAAGAACGAACTGGTGATCTATGAAATGCACCTGGGCACGTTCCACGACAAAGAAGATGGCACGGCCGACAAGTTTGCCGAAGCCGTTCAGAAGCTCGATCACCTCCAGCGTTTGGGTGTGAATGCCATCGAGGTGATGCCCTTGGCGGAGTTTGCCGGCGGGGTGTCGTGGGGATACAACCCCTCGTGCATCTTCGCGGTGGAAACCAATTACGGCGGTCCGGCCGGCTTCAAGCGCTTCGTCAAGGCGGTGCATCAGGCCGGAATGGGGGTCATCCTCGACGTCGTCTACAACCATTTTGGACCGACCGACTTGGATCTGTGGCAGTTCGACGGCTGGGCCGAGAACGGGCAAGGAGGCATCTACTTTTACAACGATTGGCGGGCCGAGACCCCGTGGGGTTTGACCCGACCCGACTACGGCCGTCAGGAAGTACGCCAGTTCATTCGCGATAATGCCATGATGTGGCTCGACGAGTATCACGTCGACGGCCTGCGGCTCGACATGACGCTCTTCATGCACAACGTGCGGGCCAGCGACGACCCGGGTGGCGATCTGTCAGACGGTTGGAACGTGATGCGGTGGATCAATGAGGATGTCCACGAGCGGTATCCGGGCCGCGTCACGATCGCCGAGGACCTGCAAGACGACGACCGGCTCACAAAGCCCGTCCGCGAAGGGGGGGCGGGCTTCACGGCGCAGTGGTGCTCGCGGTTCGTGCATCCCGTGCGGGCTGCCGTCATCACCCCGGACGACGCGCACCGATCGCTCGACAGCGTGCGCCGCGCCATCGAAGGGCGCTTCAACGGAGACCCGTTCCAACGCGTCATCTACAGCGAGTCGCACGACGAAATCGCGAATGGAAAATCCCGCGTCGCGTCGGAAATCAATCCGCAGAATCCGGACTGTTGGGCCGCTCAGAAGCGCACCACCCTGGCCGCGGCATTGGTGCTGACCGCGCCAGGCATTCCGATGCTCTTTCAAGGGCAGGAGTTTCTCGAGGACGGCTGGTTCCAGGATTCAGTGCCGCTCGACTGGCACAGGTCGCAGGAATTCAGCGGCCTCGTGCGGATGTATCGAGACTTAATTCATCTGCGTCTCAATCGGTTCGGATCAACGCGGGGATTGACCGGGTCGGGGCTGAACACGTTTCATCAAAACCAGGCCGAAAATGTCCTTGCCTATCACCGGTGGCATCAAGGCGGCCCGGGTGACGACGTGGTGGTCGTGGTGAACCTCTCCCACCAGGCCCACGAGGACTACCGGCTGGGGTTTCCCTCGCCTGGACTTTGGCGGCTGCGCCTGAACAGCGACTGGAACGGTTACAGCCTTGCCTTTGGCAACCAGGCCAGTTCCGATGTCATTGCTGGAACCGAGTCGCGTGACACCACGCCGACGCTGGGGGCGGTGGAACGGGACGGCTTCCCTGCGGCCGCACCCGTAAATATCGGTGGCTACAGCGTGCTCGTTTTCTCGCAAGACAAGCCCACGTGAGCCACGCGGTCGGCAAGGCCGTCGCGTGATGGCGTTGGATCCTGGGCTGAATAGGCCTGTGCGAAAGCTCTCGCGTGCAACCCAAAGATCACCATCAGGTTCTGCCGAAGACGTTGTTTGCCGCCATTCGGCTGGAGAAACCGCGGGCGTGTACGCGCGGCTCGCGACCCGGCCCGGCGGATTCACCGTCGAGGAAGCCGCGAAGCGTCTGGCGGAACACGGCCCCAACGTGCTGGCAAAGGATCAGCGAGCAGGCATTGGCCGGTTGCTTCGCAACGCAGTGGTCAATCCGCTGGTGATCTTGCTGCTGGTGCTGATGACGATCTCGTTTGCGACCGGCGACAACGAACTGGTCGCCCGCAAGGTCTGCACGGAGGTCGGCCTGGCTACCGAGTTTGTGCTGCTCGGCAGTGAGGTGGAAAAGCTCACCGACGACCACCTTGCAGACGCGGCGGAGCGAACCACGCTGTTCGCCCGCGTCTCCCCTGCCCACAAACAGCGCATCATCGCGGCGCTGCAATCGCGGAAGCATACCGTCGGTTTCATGGGCGACGGCATCAACGATGCACCAGCCCTCCGAACAGCGGATGTCGGCATCAGCGTCGATACGGCCGCGGCCCGGAGCGCGAGTCTCTTTCAGACCGGCTGGTTTGTGGAAAGCCTTTTGACGCAGACGCTCATCATCCACGTCATCCGCACGAACCGAATCCCGTTTCTTCAGAGCATGCCCGCGTGAAGCCTTAGCGCACCTGCACCCGCACGGGCATGAGGAACTGCGGGCGGCCCGAGAGCAAGTGCACGAGGGTGTCGGCCTCACGGGCAAGCGGCTCGAGCCCAGGCACGGAAGCGATACGGGAAAGAATGATCGCCCGAATCGCAGACCCACCCGTCGGCAGCCCAGCCAGGCGAGCCATGGGGGCAGCGTCGCCACCGGTAGCGGCAAAGAGATCGTCGAAGAGGCCACGTGGCTCTGGAAGGAGCAGCCGATCGACGGCTTCGTCGGCGTCGATGCCCGCCAGTTTCTTGGCCTCGGCGATCGCGTCGTCGAGCGTGCCTAGGCTGTCCACGAGTCCTACTTCAAGAGCCTGCCGTCCCGTGTAGACGCGTCCCGCGGCAAGCGCCTCGACCCGCTCCTGGTCGAGCTTTCTGCCTGCTGCAACCTTGCTCGTGAAGAGACGGTAGACGTCCTTCATGGTCCCGAGAAAGGCCTCCCGCTCACCGTCGGTGAACTTGTCGGTCATCGATAGCCAACCGGCGTTCTTTCCCTTGCTCACCACATCGGTGTGGACGCCCACCTTTTCGAGCGCGCCGCCGATGGCGATCTTCCCCCCGACGACGCCGATGGAGCCGGTGAGCGTGCCCGGGGCCGCCACAATGCGATCGGCAGCGACCGCGATGTAGTAGCCACCGCTCGCAGCGATATCGGAAAGGCTCGCCACCACTGGCTTTTTCGTTCGCTCGATCTCGCGCCACATGAGGTCGCTGGCAAGCGCCGAGCCGCCGGGCGAGTCGATCCGAAGCACGATCGCCGCCACCTTGTCGTCGGTGGCTGCCTCACGAATAGCCTTGCAGATCGTCTCCGAGCCGACAGCGCCTCCCGCGAAGAGATCGTCTGTGCTCTTACCCTCGCGGATTTCGCCGACGACATGCACGATCGCGATCCGCCGACCCTTCCCGACCGATGTGGCGGTTGAACGGCCCGAGAGCAGATCCATGAATTGCACGAGACCGCCGATGCCGGAGAAATCGGCGTCGATCTTCCGCAGCCCATAGTCGCGGACCAGCTTCGGCTTCTCGAGCCCGATCTTCTTCGCGAGGGCCGCAACCACCTCGTCCTCATACGCAACGGCATCCACCAGCTTGGCTTCACGGGCCGCCTCGGGCACAAAGACCCCGACGTCAACCAGCGCACGCACGCGGTCCGGCTCGAGGCCGCGGTCAGACGCAACCCCTTCCACAAGCTGTTCGAAGAGATCGCCAACAAAGAACTCGTACTGCTTCCGCAGCGCCGGGCTCATGCTCGTTCGCGTGAAAGGCTCACCTGCGCCCTTAAACTCTCCCACCTGGAGAATCTCGGCTTCTACCCCGAGCCGATCGAGCATCGCCTTAAAGAACATCATCTCGGCGCGTACCCCGGCCAGCTCGAGTGTGGCGGCCGGCGGCATCGAAACCTCGTCACAGGCTGCCGCGAGGCCATACGCCCCTGGCCCCCCAGTCACGAAATGGCCCATGACCGGCTTGCCTGCCTTCTTCACTCGCCCGATAGCTGCCCGTAGCTCATCGGCCCGCCCTCGACCGACGCTGGGCCCATCGATGACAAGGACCACACCGGCGACACGATCATCGGCGGCGGCCTTGTCGAGTCGCTCCACGAGCCGGTGCAGCCGCGGTGACACATCGGCCCAAAGCCCCCCCTGCCCGACACCATCAGCCAACTCGCCCACAATCCGCATATGGGCGATGGTTGCCGCCGCGGCCTTCGTCGCCTTCCGCGTGGCCGGGGCATCGGGATCGGCCTGCGCTGCCTCGGCAATGAGAAACGCACTCGCGAGAAAGACAGCCACGCCTGCGGCGCGGCGGGACAATCGAAGGATGACGGTCAGTGGCATGGTCGAGGCTCCAAGTCGGGAATTCATGAATCATGGTAGCCGCCAGAGCCGCTCTTGGAAAAAATCTCGATTGTTGAGCTTGAAAATGAACGATCGTATAGTAAGATACCGACGTTCACCCTCCGGAGGCTGCGGCCGCTGCCGCACGGCATTGATGACCACTCGCAAGAAAACCCCATCGAAAACGGCGACGAAGACCGCTCGTTCCCAGGCACCCGCCAAGCCCAAGCGGCATCGCGTGGCTGCCGCTGTTGCCGCCGTCCGTCGCGACCCCCTCGGTCTGCGGGTCACGATCGACGAAGACTCCGACAACAAGCCGACCATGCGGCAGATGGAGATCTATGCCTTCATCCGCGACAAGATTCATTCCCGTGGCTACGGCCCCACGGTCCGCGAAATTGGCCTGGCCTTCAAGATCCGCTCACCGAACGGCGTGGTCTGCCACCTGAAGGCTCTCGAGCGGAAACGGCTCATTACGCGAGGGAAGAACATGTCGCGGGCCATTGAGTTGGTGGCCGAACCGGCTCACCTGCGGGGCCTTCAGATGGCAGGCTGGGTTGCCGCCGGCACGCTCCGCATGGCCGACGAGCAGACGGATCGAATCGCGTTCGAAGATCTCTTCGACCGTGACGATCACTTCGTGCTCAAGGTGATGGGCGACTCGATGATCGACGCGCAGATTGCCGACGGCGACTGGGTCGTCATCAAGACCGTCAAGTCTGCTCGCGCGGGAGACATCGTCGTCGCTCAGACGGAGGACGGGGATGCCACACTCAAGCATTGGTTCCCGGAGAAGGATCGGATCCGGCTCCAGCCAGCCAACGCGTCGATGAAGCCGATCTACGTGCGCAGTGCGAAAGTGCTTGGCGTGCTTGCGGGCGTCGTTCGCAAGACGTGAGCCTCGATAAGGAAGCCTCAGGCCGGCTTCACGAGAGCTTCATCATGCATCTGATGGAGCTTGTTGTAGAGCGTCTTGAGGCTGACCCCGAGCTCCTCGGCGGTCTTGGGCTTGTTGCCCGCGTTGCGTTCCAGCCCCTCGCGGATCGCGTCGATTTCCATCTCTCGTAGTGTCTTGGGATGGTCGGCGGGCGGTGCGATTGCCTGCGGGGCTGTGGTGCTCACCTGCGCGAGCCGCGGAACGGCCGAAGCCGACAATTCGCGTGCACGAAGTCGCCCCGGGAGATGCTCCACCGCGACCGGCAGCTCGTCACAGAGCACGAGCGCATGCTCGATGACGTTGGCGAGCTCGCGGATGTTTCCCGGCCACTCATGAGCCAGAAGGAGATCGAGAGCCTCGGGGGCGATGGTCGCCGCTCGCGGAGGGGCCTGCGGACGGCCCCTTCGGACGAAGTAATCCACGAGTGCCGGAATGTCATTCTGTCGATCGCGAAGCGGAGGCACGGTGATCTCGAAGGTATTGATTCGGAAGAGGAGGTCCTCGCGGAACTCTCCATCACGGACCATCGCCTCAATTGCTCGGTGCGTGGCGCACACGAGCCGCACATCGACGGTGATGGGGTGATTGTCGCCAACGCGACGGATCTCGCCGCTCTCGAGCACACGCAGGAGTCGCGACTGCAGTGATCGCGGCAACTCACCAATCTCGTCCAAGAACAGGGTGCCCCCGTCGGCCACCTCGAAGAGGCCGGCCCGATGCTCGTCAGCTCCGGTGAAGGCTCCCTTGCGATGCCCGAAGAGCTCGCTTTCCACGAGATGCTCGGGCAATGCACCACAGTTGACCGCCACGAGAGGCCCGGCTCCCCGGCCACTCCCCTCGTGGATCGCCCGGGCGACGAGCTCCTTCCCGGTCCCTGTCTCGCCTCGCACGAGCACCGCGGCGTCGCTCCTGGCAACTCTCTCAACCAGACGTCGAACGTTCGCGAGGGCTGGCGAATCGCCGACGATCTGCGTGGCTCCTTCAGCTCGCCGCACCCGTCGCTCGAGGGCCCGGAGCCTGGCGGTCAGTTCCCGTTTCTGCCGCACCCGCTCGAGCACGGCCTGGATCTCGGCGAGACGGCACGGCTTTGTGAGGTACTCACACACGCCACGGCGGATTGCCTCGATCGCCGTCTCGACCGACGACTTGCCAGTGATAATGACGACTTCCGTGTCGGGTGCTGTTTCCCGCACTCTCGCGATCACCTCCATCCCTCCGACCCCCGGCATGTCGAGATCGACGAGCACGCAGTCGTACGCCGTCAGCTCGAGCGCCGCCAGCGCCGTGCTGCCGTCCGGGCAGACGGTTGCCTCGTGGCCGAGCCGAGGCAACTCGATCCGCATGAGCTCCTGGATCGAGGCCTCATCGTCGGCGAAAAGGATGCGCATGGGACGGGAATGCGGCTTCAAATTCTCTTCCTCCAAAAAGTCTGGGTTACGCGGCGCGGCCAAGATCTCGAGCCGCGGATGACTCCCCCGTTGTCGCGCCAATCTGCGCGAGGGGAAGCACAACGCGGAAGGTCGAGCCATGGCCAGGGCCATCACTCGAGACTTCGATCCGGCCACCGTGGTCGGTGACAATGCGGTGAACGATCGATAGGCCAAGGCCGGTGCCCTGGCCGACTTTCCGGCGGGTGAAGAATGGTTCGAAGAGATGGTCGAGCACCTCTGGCGTCATCCCGCAGCCGTCATCCGTGACGGTGAGCACACCCTCTCCGCCCGTGCGGCGGGCCGCGATCCGGACGCTGCCATGCTCCTCGATCGAGTCCAGGGCATTGACCAGCAAGTTGAGCACGACCTGCTTGATCTCCTGAGGATTGACCATCACAAGGGCATCCTGTCCCTCCTCGATCTCGATCGAGCGGCCTGCAAAACGGCCCACATGCCGCAGCATCTCGGCCACATCGGTCGCCAGCGCCAGAAGCGCCGTCGCCTGCCGCTTCACTTCGCCGAGACGCGAGAAGTCGAGGAGCTTCTCCGTGATGCCCTTGCATCGAAAGGCCTCGCTCTGGATGAGGGATAGGTAGCGGCGGGCCACCTGCGACTCCGCCTCGTCAGACACGAGGGCGTTGAGCCGGCTCTCGAGGGACTCGGCGCACATGGCGATCGAGGCCAACGGGTTGTTGATTTCGTGAGCCACGCCCGCCGCCAGGAATCCGACGCTCGCCAACTGCTCACTGCGGATCACCTCCCGCGTGCGGGACTGCACCTGGCGGTCGAGGTCATCGCGAATTTCACGAAATCGCTCGGTCATGTCATTGAGCGCGTCGGCGAGCTCGGCCATCTCGTCGTGGGTATCCAAACGAATGCGATAGTCGAAGTCGCCGGCGGCCACGCGGCGCGAGCCATGACCGAGCATTCGCAGTGGTCGAAACACCCACCGGTAGGCGAGCAGGCCGATTGCGGCCAGGAGCCCGCCGGCCGCGAGGGCCGTGGCCCAGGTGACAACGATCAGCGTCCGGTAGCGGCCCCGAACCTCGCGCGACAGGTCGTGAATGCGCTGTTGGAGGAAGGTTGGGAGCTCGCCGCTGAGGACAGCGAGTCGGTCCAGCCAGGGCGAGGCGGCGAAGAGCACCGCTCGGCCAGGCACCGGTGAGAGGAGCCCTGGTGGACCAGCAGCGGCATCAGGATCGGCGGCGATCACCTCGATTGCGGCGAGGCACTCACCGATCTGACGGGCAGTCTCCCGTTCACGTGAGCGATCAGCAAACGGCATGGAGCCGAGCTCGCCGACCTCGAGTTCCGAGCAGTAGGCCGCCAGGGCATCGGCTGTCGCACGAACGCCAGCCACGAAATCATCAGGGGTTTCTTCCGTGGCGAGGGCCCGAGCGTGTGACAACCGAATCGCTGCCACGCGATCGGCGAGCGCAGCGGCGAGGGGCAGTTCGGCCGAGCGACTGGACAGCGTTCGCACGAGGTGACGGTACGAATAGACGCCCAGGAAGCTGCTCGCTGACAAGGCCGCCACCATCGCGCCGACCAGAAGGCCGCCGAGCAGGAGCTTGTCACGAATGGGCCGTCGCTTGGCCATGAGCAATTCTGGAAGGGCTGCCGTGGTGCTCCCTGGCAAGGGAGAAATGTGGGGCGGGAGCGTAGCAGCCTCGGTCCTGGCGAAAAAGCCAGGAATCACGGGCGTTTGCGGCTCCCTTCGCGAGCGCAGCGACTCCTACACCAGTCCCCACCGCTTTCGCAGGTACCACTCGCCGATCAGAAGGGCCGCCATCACGAGAAGCGTGGGTGGCGTGTTCCACGGAGCGAAGGACCATTGCTCACGGCTTTCGAACACGGCCGGCCGCGATGCCAGCTCCTCAAAAATGCCTGGCACCTCTTCGGGCAATCGCACGCCACCAATCGTGGCTTCCGCGAGTTGACGCATGAGCAGCGGATTCGCGCGGGGGTTGGCCAGTTCCAAATCCTGCCGAAACACGGTGAATCGCGCCGATCGCTCCCGGGGATCAGCGGCCCCGGGCACCCTCGCCCGCACGACCAGTTTCCAGTCGCCAGGCTCGATGCATTCAGCAACCGTTCCGGAAAATCCATCGCCCGCTGCCACCACGCGAACAGGCCGTGACTGCCCTGTCGGCGAAATGACCGTTGCCTCGAACACAGCATCCGTCCGAAGTTCCCCGTCGGTGCCTGTGACTCCGGTATCGAACTCGAGCGGCGCGCCTGGCGGAAGCCGCCGCTGCGCCAGTCGCAACCAGACGGCGTCTGATTCCGTGTCATCTTTTCGGGCCAGCCACAAGACGAGCTGTCGCCAGAATCGGCGATGCTCGTCGCCGGCTCCCTGCATCACCCATCGCCATGTTGAATCGGCGGCGAAGGCCAGCACGCGACCTATTCCATACTCCCGCGCCACCAGGAGCGGAGCCCCATCCGCCGTCACGGCCAGCGGCTTGGCCGAGGGCACGAGCCTCCCAAGCTTGTTCGCACCGGCCAGCGGCGGCATCCGCTGCCATGCGGCCGACGAGGCTGCCTCGTCGGCACCAAGTCGAAGGATCGAGACGCCGCCGAATCGCGAGTCAGGAGCCATCCGCAAGAGACCCTCACGATGGAGCCCCGGCCTCACGGGCTCATCAAATCGCTGGCGACCGAGCCGGTCGGGCTCGAAGGGCACGAGTGGACCAAGGGCCGAGCTCGCCCAGCCGCCTGCTTCGAATGCATGGAAGCCACCCAGCAGGCCAATCCCGGCGCCCGATTCCACACGCTCGAGGATCGTCTTGAGATCGGCCGGCCTCACTGCCGAGGAGTCGAGGTCGCCGATCAGATAGACGTCATATGCCGCTTCGAGTTCGCGGGAGAGATCGATCGGCCAGGCGTCGCGGCGGCCCGAGTCGATCCACCTGAAATCGACATGAATATCGGGGCTCGCGGCCAAAGTCCGTCGCACGAACCGCTGTTCGACACGCAGCGCTCCCTCGAGATAGAGCACTCGTAGCCCTCCGTCAACGACGGTCACGAAGGAGGAGAGCTCGTTGTTGGTGAGCACCACCTCCCCCTCTTGCGACTCGACCCGGAGGGTGAGCTTTCGCTCCCCGAGACTACGAGGGGTCCACTCGAGCCGAACGGGCTGTTCACCCACCTCGCCCGGAGTCCGCACGGTGGTGCGGGCCACTTCCTCGAGCTTTCCGTCCTTTTCCTCTGCAAGCAGCACCACATCCACCGGCTGACCTGCCAGCCCCTCGAGCCGCACCCGGCCGGCGACCTCGAGCCGATTCTCGAGATAGACGGTCTCGCCTGCTGCGAGGCTCGTGACCGCAGCATCTCTTCCTTGTCCGCCTCCCCGCTGCTGCCCAAAAGTGACACTCCATAGTGGCACGCCCAGCTCAGAGAGGCCGCGGGCTGCGGTTTGCGGCGGCACATCCCGTGGCGGGTATGCGTGCTGGGCACCATCACTCAACACGATGACGCCGGCGATCTGGCGCCCTGCGGTGAGGCGGAGCGCCTCCTCGAGAGCCCCGCCGATGGCGGTCTCGCCTGATGTCTTCTTCGCGGTCCACGCGCCGAGGGTCAGCATGGAATCAGCGGGAGCTGGCATCGCGTGCAGCTCGCGATCGAACGTCCACGCGGCAATCTCGAAGCCGCCCCGCTCGACAAGCCCGCGGGCCGCATCGCCTGCATGGGCCAGCGTCGTGGTCATTCCCTCCCAACGACTCCGTCCTCCTGACTCATCGGCCACGGTCATGCTCTCGGAGGCGTCGATGAGCACGAGAACCGTTCCCTGCTGCCGCGCCTTGCGACTGGAAACAAGCGTCGGCCGGGTCATGCAGCAAACGAGCGCAAGAAAGGCGCTGAGACGCAAGGCCGTCAGCATGAAGCGGCGGCGGAAATCAATCCGGGTTCTGTCCGGAGGGTTTGCGATGAGCACGATCGCCAGCGCGATGCCCACGACTGCCACAAAGGTCCATGAGCCCACAGGCTCGAAACCGACGGAGAGCTCCTCGAGCCAGGTTTTGTCACTCATGGCCGAGCTCCCGCGATCGGCGGCAGCGGAGGAGGCCCAGGGGCACGCGGTGCGCCGTGGCCACCATCAGCGGCCTGGCCTGACGCATCATCAGCGAGCCACGCGGCCGTTTCCTCTTCCGCGAAGACAACCGCCGCATCCGCGGGCGGCTCGATGCCGTCGCGAGGCGCGTAGAAGCGATTGGCCATGATCCAGTCGGCGGCCATGGCGACCGCCGCAAGCACGATCATCCAGCCAAATAACTCCGAACCGATTCGCTCGAGATTGACATCGCGCACGAGCTCATCCTCGGTGCGGGCCAGACGGTGCTCCGGCCCGAGCACATCACCGAGCTGCTCGGGCGTGAGCCGGCGGAAGTCGGTGGCGGTGGGATTGAGGACCACGCTGAACCCGTCCGAAACGCCACCGATGGCTCCACCCGCTCGCACTGTGTAGTTGCCAGGCTCGAGGGTGGCGGTGACCGTCGCCGTGCCACGTGCCCGGTCGATCGCCACCGGAAAATCCTCTCCACTGGGCGTATGAACGATGGCTGTCGGGAGATCCCGCCGACCAAGCGGTATGACGACGGGACTGCCAGCCATCACGTTCCGTTCGGCGGTCGTGTCGATCGCATGGAGGACTGTTTCGTTCGCAAGAATGAGAAACGGCCACGGCTCAAACCCGGTCGCAAGAAGATTCCAAGCGTCGGGGTTTGCTGCCTCGAAGCCGACTGGGGTCGTCACAATCACGACGCGGCCCTCGCCGATGCGATGCTCGAGGATGGCCGGAAGACCGTTGCGGTACGTGACCAAAGGGACGGCTGCGCCGCGATCATCGGCACCGGGCCGCACGTTGTCTGTCGGCTCGTTCGGAAGAAATTCCCAGTGACGAAACACGGGGAAATCCTGCCAGGGGACCGCGTCACCAACGCGTCGAAAGGCGGCGAGCACCGGATGATCGAGAGTCGTGGGGGCCAGGTAATTGCCAGCGTCCGGGCTTCGCCAGACCCGCACAAGCTGGCCCCCAAGGAGCCGGCGGGATGCCGCCGTATTGAAGCCTTCCGCCTCGCCCGCGGCTGCCGGGCCGAGCCACACCACCAGTCCATGCCCCTCGGTGACCCACGCAGCAAGCGCCTCGCACTCACGCTCGGACATGGCGGGGGGATCGAGCAGAACGATCCCAGCCGCCTGCTTCCAATTGGTTGCGTCGAGTGCGGTGAAATCGACCGGCTCCGGCGCGAATCTCGCGGTGCCAGCCTTCCGCAGCGCCGCCGGCGCGAGGGCCTCCATCATGAGCCGTCCGGTCTGCCCGGCCGGCTTGGCCGACGCCACAATCACCCGCGATGGTGATCCCACCTCGACGGTGAAAAAGGATGTGTCGTCGGCGACCAAGTCGTCGCTCCCATCGAGCACCACGCGGCCCTGGTGGATTCCCGGTGGCAGGCCACTGATCTCGAAGCGAGCCGTCTCAGGCCTTCCGCCCACCGGCGAAATCGCCTTGGCTGCCCGACGCACGAACCGACCATCCGGGGCCGCCACCTCCACTGCGGCCTGTCGTGTGGCATCAGGGCCGACATGGCCGATCCGCGCGGTCACCACGAGCGGTGTGCCGCTGGCGATCCGCTCGCCCGAGAGATCCACCGATTCGATCGCAAAGTTTCGCGGCGTCCGTGAAGCGACATCGCAGTAGAGCGTCGTGGGAGTGACCTCGGCCACCGGCGGATCGCCCTCCCGCGCCACCGCCTGACTCCAGGCCCCCTGCGAGCAGTCGGTGAACACATAGAGCTCACGTCGTGGGTTCTCGGCCTGATCAAGGAGGCGTCGGGCGGCGGCGATCGCCGCCGGCAGTGACCCAGTCGGCGAGGCTGCCGAGAGACGATCGACCCTCGCTTCTGCGGCCACGGCCTGCGCGAATGCCGCGGGTGTGCCGGCGGTATCCAAGACGGCCACCTGGCTCCCGGACGGCAGCTTCGCAAAGAGAACCTTCGCCATGGTCGCCGCACGTTCGAGCCGCGTCTGGTTCGCTTCGCGGAGCATCATCCGCGGCGCCGTATCAAAGACAAACGCCGCCGCCACCGGCCCCTCGTCCTCCGGAAGCCAGCCGGCACCCCGAAGCACCGGCCGGGCGAGCGCCAATGCCAGCAGCGCCAGGGCGGCGATCCGCAGGAGCAGCAGGAGGAGGTGATTGACCCGTAAACGGCGGCGGTTGGCGGTGGCCCGCTGCTGGAGAAAACGGAGGGCGGGAAACAGGTACGGCACAGGCTTTCGCCGCATGATGAGGTGAAGAACGACGGGCGCCGCGATCAGCGCCGTTCCCCACAGCAGAAGCGGTGACAGAAAGGACAGGCCCATGCTTCAGAATCGCGCGCGGCGATTGTTGAGGTATTCCACGAGCGCGCGGTCGAACTGCATGCTCGTGTCGAGGGGCACATAATCGACGCCCGCGCGAAAGCACCACGACCGGTACTCCTCGCGGTACTCCTCGACGGCCTTCACATATGCGTCGCGGGCCGCATCGGCGTCGATCACGAGCTTGGCGTTGGTTTCGGGATCATCGAGCTCCACCATGCCCTCGAACGGAAACCGAATCTCGGCGTCGTCGAGAATATGGAAGATGATGACGTCGTGGCCGCCGTGGCGAAGCCGCATAAGCGCGTCGCGGATCGGGGCCGGATCGGCCAAGAGGTCGCTCAAGAGCATCACGAGCGAGCGATGCCTGAGCATGGCCGCGATCTGGATGAGGCTCCGCGGGATGTCGGTCTTCCCGGATGGGACGACCTTGGAGAGCACTGAGAGCACCTGCGGGATCTGCGATCGCCGTGAGCGGGCGGGGAGCGATGAGGTCACTTTCTCGTCGAAGACCATGAGACCGCAGGGGTCCTGCTGGTGAACCATGAGCCAGCAGAGAGCGGCTGCCAGTGAGATCGCGTAGTCGAGCTTCGTGAGCTCCTGGCGGTGCGTGTAGGCCATCGAGGCACTGGCATCAATCACCAGGTAGCCGGTGATGTTGGTCTCTGCCTCGAACTTCTTGACGTAGTGCTTGTCGGTCTTGGCGTAGACGAGCCAGTCGATGTCTTTGGGGTCATCGCCTACCGCATAGCGACGGTGCTCGCTGAACTCGACCGAGAAGCCCTGGTAGGGGCTGGCGTGGAGGCCTTGGAGGAATCCCTTCACGATGAACTGCGCGCGAAGATCAAGCCTGGCGATCTGCCTGACTACCTCCGGCTTCAGGTATTCCTCGACCGCGCGGACCATCACCGGTGCCACCTCGACGGCGACGTCCCGCCCATTCGCGGGAATCGCCGTTCACTTCACAAACTTGGGAGGCTACTTCACAAACTTGGGGATTTCCGGCTCAGGCGTCTCTTTGACGAGCCGCTCGATGATCGACTCGGAGGTGAGTCCCTCGGCCTGCGCCTGGAAGTTCGTGGCGATCCGGTGCCGCAGGACCGGCACCGCGATCCGGCGGATGTCGTCGAGCGAGACACTGAACCGTCCGTCCATGGCGGCCATAGCCTTGCCCCCCTGGATCAGGAACTGCCCGGCTCGCGGGCCAGCGCCCCAATCCACGAGCTGGGCCACGTACGGAGGCGCCTGGGGATCCTTGGGCCGCGTCGCCCGCACGAGCCGCGCCACGTATTTCACGATGTACTCGCTCACGGCGACGCTCCCCACCACCTTTTGAATATTGATGATGGCCCTGCTCGTGAGCACCTTGCGAACCTCGGGCTTCTCGGCCCTCGTGGTCGCCATCAGGATCTGCTCCTCTTCGGCAGCCGTTGGGTAGCCCACCTTGATGTTGAACATGAAACGGTCGAGCTGGGCCTCGGGGAGCGGGTACGTCCCTTCCTGCTCAATCGGGTTTTGCGTGGCGATCGTGAAGAATGGATCAGGGAGCTTGTAGGTCTCCTGGCCGACCGACACCTCCCGCTCTTGCATCGCCTGGAGGAGCGCCGCCTGGGTCTTCGGCGGCGTACGGTTGATCTCGTCGGCCAGCAGGATGTTCGTGAAGATCGGCCCCTCGACGAACCGGAACACTCGCCGCCCCTGCTCGTCGTCGAGCACGTTGGTGCCCGTGATGTCCGAGGGCATGAGGTCCGGGGTGAACTGCACCCGCTTGAAGCCCACGTCTAAGATTCGCGCGAGCGTGGAGACCATGAGCGTCTTGGCAAGCCCAGGGACGCCCTCGAGAAGGCAGTGGCCGCGGGTGAAGATCGCGGCAAAGAGCTGCTCGATCACCTCGCCCTGCCCAATGATCACTTTCTGAAGCTCCTCCTGCATGAGCCGCCGATGCTGGGCGAACTCCTGGAGGATGTCATCGAGTGTCTTGGGGCGGGATGCGGTCGACACAACTCGAGATCCTGGAGAATCCGGTGCCGCCCTGGCAGGCGGGGAGCATTTCAGTATCGGGCCTCGGCCGCATCACGGCAAACCCACGATCCTGCCACGCGGCCATAGCCTGCTACGATGCACCGAATGGACGTTCGCGGGAGGTGACAGACATGCGATCGGCAGTGGGTATGCGGCGGTTTGCGGCGCGGTGCGTCGCGATGGCCTGCCTGGCGATCGCCCCCCAAGTGACCGCGGCCGACGAACCGATCGGCGCCGCTGCGATCCAGCAGGCTGTCGAGAAGGCGCGGGATTTTCTCGTCCGACAGCAGGATCGCGAGGGCTGGTGGGAGGCCATGAACTCTACCGACCGGCGGGCTGGAGCCACGGGGCTCGTGCTTTTGGCACTGGCAAACGCCGGCCTCGAGGCCGACAACCCAACGATCACGCGAGGCCTGACCTGGCTGCGGACGCAAGTTCCAGACGACACCTACGCCGTGTCACTCCAGACACTTGCCCTCGCGATGCTCGCGCCCGAGGCCGATGCCGCGATCCTCGCCCGAAACGTTCGCTGGCTCGAGGCCGCTCAGGTGCAGACGGGCCCAGGCGCCGGGTCCTGGTCCTACAAGGAGGCTCCTGGCGCCACGATCGGCGACAACTCGAACACCCAGTTTGCGTTGCTCGCCCTTCACGAGGCAGCCCGAGCCGGTATCCCCGTTCGCCACGAGACATGGGTGCGCTCCCAGCAGTACTGGGTCAGTTGTGCGAACGCTGATGGATCGTGGGGCTACTCCGGCCGGACCCTCGGCACCGGCAGCATGACCTGCGCCGGGATCGCGAGTATCTGGATCACAACTGAGAATATCGGCATCCCCGATGCCCAGCCCAGGGCGGGGAGCGTCTCGTGCTGTGGCGGCGGCCGCTCGCCCGACGTTCTGGAAAACGGGCTCGACTGGCTCGGCCGCAGATTCAGTGTCACGCAGAATCCCGGCACCGGCGGCGACACGTGGCTCTACTATTACCTCTACGGCCTCGAACGGGTCGGGCGATTCACGGCACGGCGGTACATCGGCGAGCACGACTGGTACCGCGAGGGTGCCCGCATGTTTGTCGATGCCCAGGACCGGCTCAGTGGCCAGTTCGCGGCCCGACGGATCGAAGACGCCACGGTGGCGACGAGTTTTGCCCTGCTCTTTCTCGCCAAGGGCCGCCGACCGGTGCTCGTCGCCAAGAGCCGTCACGGACCAGAGTCCGACTGGAACCGCCATGGCCACGACATCGCCCACTTGGTCGAGTACGTCGAAGGCCGATGGAAGAAGGACTACCCGGCCGGTCTCTCGTGGCATGTCCTCGACACCCCCGCGGCCGGCCATGCGGATCTGATGCAGTCGCCTGTGCTCTGGCTGTCTGGCAAGGATCTCTTCGACCTCGGGCCCAATGCCGGCCCGCGGCTGCGCGCGTATCTCGACGAGGGTGGTTTCCTCTTCGCCGAGGCGTGCTGCCCAAAGAGCCAGGAATTCGACCGCCGCTTCCGCCAGCTCGTCGGCGAAATCTTTCCGGAGCCCGAGTACCGCCTCAACCTTTTGCCGCCGGAGCATCCGGCCTGGAACGCCGAGGAGATCGTGCCGCCAGATCTCCAGCGTGCGCTTCTTGGCATCGACTATGGCTGCCGCACGAGCCTGATCTACGCCCCGCCAGCCGACGGCAACGGCAAGGGAGGCATGCCGAGTCTTTCATGCTTGTGGGAGCTGGGCGGCCCGGGAAGAAAGCGGCTGCCGCCAGCCATCGGGCGCGAAGTCGACGCGGCCCTTGCCATCGGGGCCAACGTCCTGGCCTACGCGACCGACCGGGAACTCAAACGCAAGGACGAGCTCTTCAACATCGCGATGCCTGCTGCTGGGTCGTCTCGAGAGCTCGTTCGGGGCCAGCTCGCCATCGGAAAACTGCGGCACGCAGGCCAGTGCGACGCCGCGCCTGCGGCCCTTGCCAACATCCTGAGGGCCGCCGCTCGCGAAGTGGGGGTCGAGGTAGACGACGCCCCATCCTTGATTGACCCCTCCGACGATGCGCTCTTCGACTACCACATGGTGTTCATGCACGGGCGTCAGGGATTTGCCTTTGATGCCACGAGGCGCGAGCGGCTCGGCACATTCCTCGACCGAGGCGGCATGCTCGTGGCCGACTCGATCTGTGCCTCACCGGCGTTCACCGCAGCGTTCCGCAAAGAGATCGCCCACATTCTCCCCGGCAAACCTCTCGTAGAGATTCCACCAGACGACCCGATTTTTTCAGCGACCGAGTACGGCGGCTATGACATCCGCACGGTCACACTCCGCGAGCCATCGGACGCCGATGGGCCGCGAGGACTTCGGAAGCGGCAGACGAGCCCGAAGCTCGAGGGCGTGCAGCTCGGTGATCGCTGGGCCGTGATTTTCTCTCCCTACGATCTGTCGTGTGCCCTCGAGAAACAAAGCTCGATGGAGTGCCCCGGCTACGCGCAGGACGATGCCGAGAAGATTGCCCTCAATATTCTGCTGTACTCGCTCAATCAGTAGGGTCTGGTCTCGGGCTGACTCCCCGTCGATGCCGACAGCGGCCCAAATGCGAACTATGCTGGACGTTTTGCAGTCCTTCGATGGGTCATCCACGGCACGCACCGTCCCTCACGAAACCATGCTCTCTCCAACGCTTCGTCTCATAGTTGTTGTGCTCGTTGCCTGCGGCTGCGGACTCAAGCCAGAGGAACGAACGATCGTTGCCCCGGCCGTCCGCGCGATTCCTCGCGCCATTCTTTGTGCGCGGATCGAAGCCGTCCTCGCTGCCGCTCGCGATAGTCGCCGACTCGATGCCGGAGTCCAGGGCGCCTGGCAGGCGGTCCATGGAATTCTGGCGTTTGGCAAAGACCTGCCGATCGCCCATGACGGCAAGGTGTCGCCCGCTCTCGACTACCTGCTCGGCGGCGGCCCGATCACCGGCTGGATGCTCAGGCCTGGTGACCTCGGCGTGCTTGCCGTCGTTGAAGAAGGAAGCACGACCGGCCAGGGCCATCCCGACCAGTGGATCGGGTATCTCTCTCAGTGTGGTGTGGCGAGTGATCCAGGCGGCCTTGCCGGTGGCCTCCCGCTTTCCACGCCACTCATTGTTGCTGGCCGCACCTACACCCTCGGTGATCTGTTTGCCCAGGCCCAACACGACATCCGACCCGGGCAGGAGTCGTCGTGGACGCTCATGGCACTGGCCGCCTACCTGCCCACCGACGCCTCCTGGCAAGCGGGGGACGGGCGGCACTGGACCACCGAAGATGTCGTGCGGATGGAGGCCGAAAGCGCGATTGTCGGCGCCGCCTGTGGCGGCACCCATCGTCTCTATGGTCTGGCGGCAGCCGTGCGGGCCTACCGCAACGCCCACGGCGAACCGCCACCCGACAGCGGCTGGGCTGCCGCCGAAGAGGTCCTTGCCGACCACATCGACATAGCCCGCCGCTTCCAGCAGGCCGATGGGAGCTTTTCGGTGAATTTTTTCGAGCGGCCAGCCCGGTCGCCGGACGTGTTTTCCACGCTCGGGGCCACCGGCCACGTGTTCGAGGTGCTCGCCCTCGTGCTCGACGACGAGAGCCTGGCCGAGCCGTGGGTCACCCGCGCCGCCGAGCGACTTGTCACCCTCCTCGAACAGACCGCCGACGTGGATGTCGAGTGCGGCGGTCTCTATCACACGGCGCACGGCCTGGCGCTCTACCGTCACCGCACCTGCTCGGCCCGTCCGTCCAACAAGTCTTCCACCAGCAGACCGCTTTCCCGCGACGACCCCGGCTGATAGCCTGTGCATTGGAGGGGCGGTCGATCCGGGGAAGACAGTCGATCATGCATGGCATTTTCTATCTGTACATCCAGAAATTTGCCGAAGCCGTTGCGGCAACCGCTCCGGGAGCTCCGTTCCGGAAGCTCCAGTCGAGACTCGAGAGTTCGGGACGGTGCCTCCCCGATGAAAATTGCCCTGATGCTGACGCGCTCGGCCTTTTGCACGCCGTGAGCGATTCGCTCGGGGAGCCACTCGACCAGACCTACGGCCGGTTCGGGGAGTTCGTCGCCCCGCACCTCATCAAGGTAGCTGGACCGCTCATCGATCCCGCGTGGCGGACGCTCGATGTCGTAGAGCACGCCGACGACCTGATCCAGTTCATGGTGCAGGACCCCGAGCGGCATTCCGATCGGCCCATTCATCACGTCGTTCGGATCAGCCCGTCGGAGCTTCACCTCGTCTACTACTCCAAGCGGCAGATGTGTGCGGTGGCCGCAGGTATTGTGCGGGGTGTCGCAGCACACTTCCAAGAGAGGCTGACGCTCACCGAATCCGTCTGCATGCACCGAGGCGGCCCCTTTTGCTCGTTCCTTGTGCGGTGCCTCGGACGCGACAGCCTTACATCCGGCGTCAAGACAGGTGAAACGATCTGCGCTCTGGCACACAACGGTTCATTGGTCGCAGCCTCGAATGGCGACCCCGGAGTCGCTGACGACCGGGAACCCGACGCCCTGGCGCCGCGGATCAGCTCCTATCGCGTGCTGAGGCTCATCGCCAGCGGGGGCATGGGCCGCGTCTACCTGGCACACGACGACCAGCTCGACCGGCCCGTGGCGATCAAGGTCATGGCGGCATCCCGGGCCCGCGCCCCAGGGGCTCGTGAGCGATTCATCCGCGAAGGGCGGGCCGTGGCCGTCATCTCCCATCCCCATGTCATCACGGTCCATGGCGTCGGCGAACACGACGGCCGGCCCTATATGGTGATGCAGCACCTCGAAGGCATCCCACTGTCGGCCTGCCTCGCGCCTCTCCCGGTCGGGGCCGCCCTGCGGATCGGCCGCGAGACCGCATCGGGCCTCGCCGCAGCCCACGCTCGCGGGCTCGTGCATCGGGACATCAAGCCACAGAACATCTTTCTCGAGGGGCCCGAGCAGAGCGTCCGGATCATCGACTTTGGCCTGGCACGCGGCCTCGATGACGGTGACCGTTCGAACACGGTTGACGGCCTGGTCATGGGCACGCCTGCCTACATGTCACCAGAGCAGATCAACGACGCGACCCTCGACTTCCGAAGCGATCTCTTCGGCCTGGGCGTCGTGCTCTATGAGATCCTCTCTGGGCGGCGACCGTTTGAAGGGGATTCGATGGTGGGAGTCCTCACGGCCATCTCCCGCGGCAATCCCGTGCCGCTGGGACAGATCGCGCCCGCAGCCCCGCCTGAAGTCGACAACCTCGTCATGCGGCTCTTGGCCCATCGTCGGGAGGACCGTCCGCCCAGCGCCCACGCCGTCGAGCTCGAGCTCCGCGCGCTCGAGCAGCGGTTCGCCGAGAGTGATGATGCCAGGGCCCACGCGTTAGCCAGGACGCAGTGACGCGAGCCGAGCCGCCACGGCCGCGGCAATCGCCGCGAGGTCGCCATGCCACTCGATCGTGGTGGCGGTTTCAGCGACCATGTCCTTGAGTTGGGCCGTGCCGGCGACGAACTCGTCGCCGCCAATGACCAGCGCCAGCGGGATGCCACGCTTGCTGGCGAGCTTGAGCTGCTGGCCGAGTTTTTTGGCTTCGGGGAAAAACTCCACCGCAATTCCCGCCCGCCGAAGCGCGGCGGCGATCCGCAGATAGTCGGCGAGCCGTGCCCCGTCGAAGTGCGCGAGAAAAACCTCCGCTGGCGATTCCGGACCACCCGCCTGACCAAGCTCCTCCAGGCCGGCGAGCAGCCGGTCGATCCCGAGCGACGCCCCGACGCCGGGCAAGGGCTGCTTTGTGTAGAGGCCGGCGAGGTTGTCGTAGCGGCCTCCTGAGCAGATGCTGCCGAGCCCCGGCAGGTCATCCAGAAAGCTCTCGAGGACGATGCCGGTGTAGTAGTCGAGTCCGCGGGCGATGCCCGGATCAATGGCGACGCGTCCGGCAGGCACGCCCGCGGCTGCAACACCGGCGACGATGCCTCGAAGCGCCACCACGCCCGCAGCGCCAGGGCCCGTTTCGGCGATCATGTCTTCCAGCCGGCCGAGGACGTTGTCGGCTGTCATTCCCGCGCCGGCGAGTCCAGCCATCTCGATGAGCGTGGCGACCGCGGCGTCGGTCACCCCCTGCCCCACCAACTCGGTGGCCACGGCGTCTGGCCCTGCCTTGCCAAGCTTGTCGAGACTTCGGAGCACACCGGTCGCCTGGCTCGTGAGCCCGAGTCGCTCGAGCACGCCGGCGAGGACGCGGCGGTCGTTGACGCGGATCGTGAACCGCTCAATGCCGATCGCGGCCAGGAGGTCGTGGACGACGAGTACCATTTCCAGATCGGCCACGGGACTCATGGTGCCGATCGTGTCGAAGTCGCACTGCATGAACTCGCGGTACCGGCCCCGCTGTGTGTTCTCACCACGCCAGACGGTGGCCATGTGGTACCGCTTGAACGGTAGGCCGAGCTCGCTCACATGCTGCGCCGCAAACCGAGCGAAGGGAACCGTGAGGTCGAACCGCATTCCCACCTCGCGACCACCATGGTCGGTGAACCGATAGAGCTGCTTGTCGGTCTCGTCACTCCCCTTGCCGGTGAGGATCTCGAGATGCTCGAGCGCCGGCGTGTCGATCGGTGCGAAGCCGTAGGAGCGGTACACCCGCCGGGCCACGTCGAGAACCCGCTCCCGCGCGAGCGCCTGCGCCGGCAGATGGTCGCGAAAACCTTTGAGCGTGCGTGGCTGGATCATCACAGAATCGGCAGCAGCGAGGGCTTCCGGCTTCGGATCGATTTCGTGCGGTTCTTCTTTTTGGAGCCGTCGCCGATCATCTGCCCCCCCGGCCCGAGCACGGCCTCCATGTATTCGGCAACTTGCTCGGCGGTCTCGAAGTACTGGTCATACACCCAGTCATCCTCGTATTCGCACTCGTCGGTCGTGTACTCCCGACAGATCTGCGGACGCGTTTCGTAGATGCCGCAGCGGTTGTCGTCCTGCAAATGCTTGCAGACCGTATGCACGCACACGTACCAGGCCCCTTCTTCGGTAAACACGGTCGCGTGTTCGTGCAGGAGGAACCAGCGGATGTATTCAAACTCCTCGAGCGTCGTGGGCGTCTCGAGGGGGAGCGCGAAATAGCGGCAGCACTTGGCGGTGCAATGCTCGCAGAGGACCGTCTCTTTCGGCACCGTGTCTCGATTCGGCTTCGAACGCAAGACAGGCAGTGGAATATCGGCGAGAACCATAGGGCAGGCTCCGGGAGTCAACGGGCTGACAATATAGCTATTCGGCGACCGCTATACTGCCGGTTTTCCGCAGGGAGGCATTGGCCATGCCGAAGCGATGGCATGTTCGCCCGCATGATGCAGCCGCGGTCGCGGCGCTCGAGCGGTCGGCAGGTGTGTCGGGGGTCGTAGCAGCCCTCTTGGCCGGCCGGGGAGTCACGCATCCAGCCGACGTGAAGGCGTTTCTCGCCGGCACGCTCTCGGATCTCCGTGACCCCGAGACGCTCCCCGGCGTGCCGGAGGCAGCGGATCGGATTCTTGCGGCGGTGAAGGCTGGTCGTCAGATCGTTATCCACGGCGACTACGATGCCGATGGCATGACGGCGACGGCCATTCTGGTCGGCTGCCTCGAGGCCCTCGATGCCACCCCGCGGTGGCATGTGCCAAACCGTTTTGAAGAAGGCTATGGCCTTTCCGCCGAATCGCTCGAGCGGCTCGCCGCCGATGGGGCCAGCCTCATCGTGACGGTTGACTGCGGTATTGCAAGTGTTGCGGAGGCGGCACGCGCCCGTGAGCTTGGGCTCGAGCTGATTGTTACCGACCACCACTCATTCGGAGAGACGCTGCCCGAGGCCGATGTGCTCGTTCACCCACGGCTGCCCGGCACGTCGTATCCCTTTGGCGACCTTTCCGGAGCCGGGGTCGCGTTCAAGCTCGCCTGGGCCATCGCCACGAGGGCCAGTGGCTCCAAGCAGGTCACACCGCGGCTTCGCGAGATGCTGCTCCGTGGCGTTGGGCTCGCTGCCTTCGGCACGGTGGCCGACATGGTGCCGCTCTTGGACGAAAACCGCATCCTTGTGCGGCAGGGACTCCAATGCCTCAAACACCGCGGCGGCCCTGGCCTCGACAAGCTCCTCGAGATCCTGAAGCTCCAGGACAAAGCCGCGCTCGACGCCGAGGACATCGCCTTCGCGCTCGCGCCGAGGCTCAATGCCGCGGGACGCTTCGGCGAGGCGGCCAAGGGCATCGAGCTTTTGACGACCCACGATGCAGCGCGGGCCGAGAGCCTCGCCAGCTATTGTCACGAGCTCAATGTCCGGCGGACCACCGAGGAGCGGAGCATCCTCCTGGCCGCCACCAAACAGGCCCTCGAGCAGTTCGACCCGGAAGCCGATGCGGCCCTGGTCCTCGCCGACCGCGGTTGGAACTCAGGGATCGTGGGCCTCGTGGCCGGAAAACTGGCCGATCGGTTCCACCGTCCGGTGGTCGTGATCGCCCGCGGAACCCACGAAGGCCTTGTGGCCACCGGGAGCGTGCGGAGCGTGCCTGGCTTCGACGTCCACGCGGCGCTGATGCCCTGCCGGCACCTGCTCGTGGCCTGCGGGGGCCATCCGGCCGCCGCGGGCTTGCGGATCGACGATGGCCGCATCGACGAGTTCCGTGAGGCCTTCGTGGCCGAGGTAGACTCGCGAATGCCGAGCGAACTTCGACGAAGCCAGCTTTCGATCGATGGGGAGACGGCGCTCGCTGGTATCACACTCCATGCGCTCGAGGAGATCGAGCGGTTGGGCCCCTTCGGCCAAGGCAACCGGAGGCCCGTGCTGTGCGCATCGCGGGTCACGCTCGCCGAACCTCCACGGACGATGGGCGCGGACGCTCGAACCCTCGGGATGCAACTTGTCCAGCACGGCAAGAAAATCCGTGGCGTCGCTTTCAATGCGGCCGAGTGGCTCCCGCACCTGCCGCCCCCCGGACAGCCTTTTCATGTGGCCTTCAAGCCAAAGATCAACGAGCACCTTGGCCGGCGAACGGCAGAAATCGAGGTCATCGACTGGCGGCCCGACGGCGTTGATGTCGGCACCGACCTGCCCACCATGACGACGGCCGCATCATGACGAGAGCATCAACCCAGATGAATCCCACGACACCGTGTGGTCGTTGCCGCGCCTCGATGTGGGCAGCCGTATGGGGAATCGTCGCCACGCTTATGGCAGTTGCTGCGCCAGCACGCAGTGACGACTGGCCGCAGTGGATGGGACCGCAGCGGGATGGCGTCTGGCGGGAGAAGGGGATCGTCGCAACGATTCCGGCGTCGGGGCTCCCCGTGAAATGGCGAGTGCCCGTCAAGGGAGGCTACGCCGGCCCGGCCGTCGCCGATGGCCGCGTCTATCTCATGGACTATGACCGGACCGAAGGCGATCTCGCCAATAGCCCCAACGACCGCACGGAGCTGGCTGGTCGTGAGCGAATCCTCTGCTTCGATGCAGCCACGGGAAAACTTCTCTGGAAGCATGAGCAGGTTGTGCCCTATGCGATTTCGTATGCCTCGGGGCCGCGGTGCACACCCACGGTGGCCGATGGCAGGGTCTATGCCCTCGGGGCTGAAGGCAATCTGACCTGCCTCGACGCCAAGACAGGCCGCGTGATGTGGGCCAAAGACTTCAAGCGAGACTACGGAGCTCCGACGCCAATCTGGGGCTTCTGCGGCCATCCGCTCGTTGATGGCGATCGGCTCGTCTGCCTCGTCGGTGGCGAGGGGAGCGTGGCCGTGGCCTTCGACCGGAAGACGGGCAAGGAGCTGTGGCGGGCGCTCACGGCAAGCGAGAGTGGGTATTGCCCACCAACGATCATCCACAGTGGTGAACGCCGTCAGCTCATGATCTGGGATGCCGACAATCTCAATGCGCTCGAGCCGACAACTGGCCGGGTGGTCTGGTCGCAGCCGCTCAAGCCGATGTATGGCATGTCGATCACCGCGCCGCAGGTAGCCGAGACGCCGACTGGCCGTGTCCTCTTCGCGAGCGGAATCGGCCGTGTAGGGGCGCTCTTCAAGCTGGCTGCCGACGGCTCGGAGGCGAGCGTCGCCTGGCGGGGTGAGCCCAAGACGGCCGTCTACTGTGGCAACAGCACTCCCTTTATTTCCGGCGCGACGATCTACGGATGCGACTGCGATACCGGCATGCTCACGGCCGTCGATCTTGCGACGGGCCAGCGGCTTTGGGAGACGCTCGAGCCCACCACCGGCGGCGAGCGGAGAGCCAAGCACGGCACGGCATTTCTCGTGCGGCAGGATCCGCCCGGGGACGGCACGCGAACCTGGATCTTTGCCGAGACGGGCGACCTGATCCTCGCCAAGCTCACGCCACAGGCCTATGAGGAGCTCGGCCGAATGCGGCTGCTCGCTCCGACGAACGAATGTTTTGGTCGCGAGGTGGTCTGGAGCCACCCGGCCTTTGCGGGCCGCTGCATCTTCGCCCGCAACGACAATGAGCTCGTCTGCGTGTCGGCCGCGCAGTAATTTCACGCTCCGCGGGCCATCTGGTAGATCGCCGTCATCATGCGGCGGTAGGCCGGCGAAAGCGGAATGCCGCGGCGGGCCATCATTCGCTCCATGTCGAGGAGCGCCTTGTCGAGGCGGTAGTCGGTGATAGCCCAGGGCTGCACCCACTTGAATGACGCGATCGCCCGCGCGGGAAAGCCGGCGCCCAGAATGATTGAACTGACGCCGCAGACGGTGCCCGTATTGAGCATCGTGTTGATGCCGGTCTTGCAGTGGTCGGCAATGATCGCGCCCACGAACTGCTCACCGGTATCGACCTCCACACCCGTGGGCCAATCGAGCATTCTGACGGTGCCGTAGGTCATCTTGAGGTTTGAGGCCGTCGTGTCGGCGCCAAGGTTCACCCACTGGCCGATGACTGAGTTGCCGACATACCCCTCGTGCGCCTTGTTCGAATACGAATGAAAAACGCTCGCGGCCACTTCGCCACCGACCTTGCACCACGGCCCGATCGAGGTTCCGCCGTAGATCCTCGCCCCCATCCGCACCATCGCATGCTTCCCGACGGCCACCGGACCGCGCACAATTGCCCCGGCCATCACGCGCGCGTTTTCATCAATGACGATCGGGCCTTCTTCGGTCACGAGCACCGCGCCTGGTTCGACGATCGCTGTGGGGTGCATGAAGAGGCGCTCGGGGCGATCCACGATCGCCGTCGGATGGCAGCCCGGGCCACGGCCGGCATCCTGGCAGACGGCCGATGCATCAGCCTCGATCGATGCCGGTGCCAGCCGCACGATGTCCCACGGGTAGACAAGGCGCCTAGTCATGTCACCGGAAACCTCGCGGCCGCGGCCCCGGGCCTCGGGCCGCCCCGATGCAAGCCACGCGGCGCTATCGGCTTCCGGTGACCGCACGGCCACGAGGTCATCGCCGCATCGCAGGTGGCCGCCCGTGAGACCATGAATCGCTTCGATGAGCGGTGGTGTAGGAAGGTAGCGGGCGTTCAACCACAGGGCGTCGCCGGTGACTTTCCGCGGGGCGGAAAAGAGACCACGCAGCGAAGATCTCAGCGGGCTCGTCGAACGCCTCGCGCCGAGCGCCCGCTCCCACGCTTCACGAATCGTGAGTAATCCCACTCGGAGATCGTGGACCGGCCGCGTGAGGGTGAGCGGTTCGAGGTGGGGGCTAGACTCGTCCTCAAAGAGAATCAGCGGTGAGATCATCGGTGGCTTCCTGGCGACAACCGCCTTCATGTGTCACGCGCCGAGGACAGCATCTCGGGCTGCGGGATAGGATAATGCCCCATGTGCGGCATCGTCGGATACGTCGGATTCCGAGACTGTCTCGAGATTCTCCTTAAGGGTCTCGGGCGACTGGAATATCGCGGCTATGACTCGGCTGGGATCGCCGTCGTGAATGGCGGCCTGCGGGTCGTCAAGACAGCCGGACGGGTCCGTGACCTCGAGGCCCGGCTGGCCGCAGATCGCCCCGCTGGCTCGCTCGGCATCGGCCACACCCGCTGGGCAACCCACGGCGGCCCGAGCGACGCCAACGCCCATCCTCACGTGAGTCAGTCGGGCTCGATTGCCCTGGTCCACAACGGCATCATCGAAAACTACGCGGCTCTCAAGCAGACTCTCGCCGCCAAGGGCCGGTCGTTCCGCAGCCAGACCGACTCCGAAGTCATCGTGCAACTTATCGAGGAAGTCCTCGATGCCGATCCTGACCTTCCATTTGAAGCGGCCATCCGGCTGGCACTTCAGCAGGTGACCGGCACCTACGGCCTGGCCATCGTGAGCCCGCGAGAGCCGGGCCGCCTCTTCGTGGCCCGGCTTGGATCGCCTTTGCTCATCGGTCTTGGCGATGGCGAGGCATTCGTTGCCTCGGATGCCTCGCCGATCGTGGAGTACACCAACCGCGTGGTCTATCTCGACGACGGGGAACTCGCCGTGATCGGGCCCGGCACGTGCGACGTCCGCACGATCGACGACGTGCCGCTCACGAAGGAGGTGCACGAACTGGCCCTCTCCCTCGACGCGATCGAGAAAGGTGGATACCCGCACTTCATGCTCAAGGAGATCCATGAGCAGCCACGGGCCATCGCCGACTGCCTCCGTGGCCGGCTCCTTCCGGGAGGCGGCGTCCAACTCGGGGGTCTTGCGAACGTCCTCGACCGGATCGCAAGTGCTTCGAGACTCACGATCGTTGCCTGCGGCACGAGCTGGCACTCAGGGCTGGTCGGAGAATATCTCATCGAGCATCTCGCGCGGATGCCGGTGGAGGTCGAGTATGCCTCAGAGTTCCGCTACCGAGAGCCGCTGCTCGACGAGCGGGATGTTCTCGTGGCAATCTCGCAGAGCGGCGAAACAGCCGACACGATCGCGGCGCTTCGCGAGGCCAAGTCGCGCGGGGCGCTGGCGATCGGAATTTGCAATGTGGTGGGCTCCACGCTCGCCCGCGAGACCGACGCCGGCGTTTATACCCATGCCGGACCGGAGATCGGCGTGGCCTCGACGAAGGCCTTTACGGCGCAGGTGACCGCCCTCACGCTTGTGGCGCTGGCGCTGGCCCACCGGCGGGGCACGATCGACCAGGAGCGGGCAGCGATCTTCGGTGCCGAGTTGGCGAAGATCCCCGAGAAGATCGCTTCGATTCTGGCCCAAGAGGCTGCGATCGCATCGCTTGCCGACCGCTTCACCTACGCTCCCAACTTTCTCTATTTGGGGCGGTCGTTCAATTTTCCAGTCGCCCTCGAAGGGGCGCTCAAGCTCAAGGAGATTTCGTACATCCACGCCGAGGGTTACCCCGCCGCCGAGATGAAGCACGGGCCGATTGCTCTCATTGACCGCCTGATGCCGGTCGTCGTGATCGCGGCCACGGCCCATACCAGCGACAAGATGCTCTCGAACATCGAGGAGGTGCGCGCCCGCCAGGGCCGGGTGATCGCGGTGACGACGCCGGGCCAGGACGAAGTGAAGCGGCTGGCGGAGTTCGTGATCGAGATTCCCAAGACGCTCGACGCGTTATCGCCGCTGTTGGCCGTGATCCCACTCCAGCTCTTGGCCTACCGGATCGCGGTCAACCGTGGCTGCGACGTGGATCAGCCACGAAATCTGGCCAAGAGCGTGACGGTGGAGTGACTCGCGGCACGGGCGTTACCACTTCCGTCCGACTGGCGGGATGCCCTGAAATGTGCCCCCGTTGCCCGCTGATGGCTGGCCCGGTAATCTTTTTTTCGTTCACTTCCCACGTGCGGGTCAGCCGCACTCCTCGGGGCGTAGCTCAGCCTGGCTAGAGCGCTACGTTCGGGACGTAGAGGTCGCACGTTCGAATCGTGTCGCCCCGACTTGGTTGGTTCCGCCATCCCCCGCATTCACGAGAGAATGCGGTTTCTCTCGGGAATGGCGCGGGATGGGCTTTTCGGCCTGCCCCTTCATGCCACCCAATTCCGCGCCTTGCTGCGCCGGAAAGTGAGACACTTTCGAGGCCGAGAGTGAGACACGCGAAAGTGTCTCACTCCCGTCGGATAACTCGGGAGCATCCGCGGCGGCTCCGTCGGCGTGATGCGGGAGCACCTGGGCGTAGTGACGCATGGCCACCGTGGGGCTATGCCCCATCCACTTCGCGATTGCTGCGATCCGTCCGGGGAACTGCTCCAGCCAGTCACACTCACACGAGCTTCGGCAATTCTGGAAAGGCTTCTCCCACTGCTCCAAGCCGGCCCGAGCGATGATCCGCGTGAACTCCGTCCGCAGGTTGGCGGAGCCATCTGCCACGCTCGGCACGATCCGCTCCTCACCTGGTGTTGACGGCGGTCGAAAACGGCGGCGCGGGGCCCGTTTCGTGGCGGTCGAAAACGACAGCGCACAATCGTGCAGTTCTCGAAACAGGATGGGTCGGGGCGACAGCCCCGTCCCATCCCCCTTTCAGAGAGAGGCACAGGAGTGCACAGCGACATGGAGAAGTGGACTGAGATTCGGCGTGAGGTACTGACTGGAGCCCTCAGCAAGCGCGCCACGATAGCGACGTACGGGGTTGGGTGGCGCACGCTCAAAAAGATGCTGCCCCACGACGAGCCGCCGGGGTATCACGGCGTCTTCGCGCCGAACCATCCCCTGCGGCCGCCCGTGACGGCGAGCGCGATTGGCAACACCGGCATGCCTGCGGGAACGTCGACGTGCGGGCCTCGCGGGCAACGTTCTTGCAACCAGAAGGTCGCAGAACATTGTGATCTGCGATCTTCTCTACCTTCCGTGTCCCGCCCTTTGGTGCGTACGGCATCCCCTTCGCCGACTCCGCCCGCTTACGGGTGCCCTCGTCCGGGCCGGCTCGACTGGCGTGGCCTGCGCCGACGAAACTACGATTTTTTCGCGAGCGAGCGGGGCTTTGGCTGGCACATAACGGTCCCAAAGGTGAATCTAGCGGCTCGACTCAAGGCGTCACCCGCAGCACCCACAATTCCGACCGCCGCTCAGTCGATCGCCGCATGACAGTCATCGCGCTCCCGAACCACGGCGTT
>ENA-ORBV01001173-ORBV01001173.1-microbial-mat-metagenome-genome-assembly--contig:-NODE-1173-length-59094-cov-8.138147_pt1 | contig 59094 bp, 46 predicted proteins | sample MGYA00237777_ERZ505514 | MGnify/ENA primary metagenome ERZ505514 (study PRJEB26160, sample SAMN06269048) | microbial mat metagenome | isolation source: Oligotrophic lake microbial mat | place...
GCCCGAGACGACGATCTGCGACGCCAGCGACTTGGCGAGGTCCGCCATCGCCGCCACCATGTCGATCACCTGGCCCTCCGTCGCCGTGTAGCCCTGGTCCAGCCACTCGGGGATGGTGGAGGAGTACGAGTCGATCTGCTCCACCAGCTGCGCCGCGCGCTCCGACGCGCCTATGGCCTGCAGCGCATTGTAACCGGCGTCCAGCACCCCCTGCGTCGCCGCGTACGACGACATGCACTGCACGACGAGGTCCTCGGCGCCGGCGGCGACGAGCGCCGCCTTGTTGGCGGCGGCGAAGTCGGCGGTGACGGCGCCGCCCGCCGTCGCCGAAGCCGCGATGGCCACCAGCACCGCCGTCGAGCACGCCGGCGCGTCCATGTAGCCGGTGGAGCCGGCGCCCGCGCGCACGATGCGGCGCAGGGTGTTGCGGAAGTCCTCCGCCCGCGACGCGTCGCCGACGACGGCGCTGCACGTGCCCAGCGGGCTCATCAGCCGCGCCACCGCCCGCAACAGGCCCTCGTTGGGGTGGTACGCGTCGGTGCAGTGCCGCGCGACCGCGGTGCGCACCAGCTCAAACACCTGACCTCCCTCCACCAGCTCGCGCAGCACCTCCGGGTCGGCGGCGGCGCTGGCGAGCACGTCGAAGGCGGCGGCCAGCGTGTCCGCCCCCGCGTCGTTGATGTTGTCGGCGAGGAAGGCGAGGCAGGCGTGCGGCGCGCCGCTCGCCACCACCTGTCTGAGGGCGGCGGGCGCGGACGCGACGGCGGCGACGGTGGCCAGCACGTCCCGCACCACGCGCTCCAGCGATGGCAGCCGACTCGGCATCGTCGCGAGACTAGCGGTGACGTAGGTGTCGGCGTCCTGCCCCACCGGCGCGGGCACGGGCTCGAACGGAGAGGGAGGCAGCTCAAATCCTGGCTCGGGTGGAGCATTGAACGTGCCTAGAGGCGCGGGCACAGGGGATCCCTGCAGCGTGACGGATGTGTGTCGAGCTGGACTCGTCTGCAACGCCAACAACACCTGTGATGCCGGGAAAGCGGGCGTTGCTGGGCAAAAATGTTTCACGAGCGGCGAGTGCGTGGACGGCTTGCGCTGCTCGATCCCGCTCGCTGCCGCGCTCCAAAATCCACTGACGACGCCTGCCTGCGTCGCGACGGGCATGGGAGCCGTGGGTACTGGCTGCAAGGCTGACTTGGAGTGTCAGGCGGGGCTGCGCTGCGCTCTCAAGGGGTTTTCGGCGCAGTGCGTGCCTGAGGGGGCGAAAGACGTCGGCGCCGCGTGTACCTTGGCCACCGATTGTCTGTCTGGGTTAACCTGTAGCGCTGCCGAGTGTGCGCCTGCCGGACCGATTCCCTTTCCACTCGAAGGTACGCCCGGCGTCGAGTGCGCTGCACCGGCGACCGACACGGCGCGCGCTTATTTTGAGGTACCAGGTGCCGCAGCACCCAAAGGGCAAGAGGGCGATTTTTTCAGGCTGCCCTTCCCGAACGACATCCGTGTGAAGGACGGCAAGCTCGATTTGTCCGGCTTCCCTACCCCTGGCAGCGCGCTGCTCGGCTTTGATCCGGTACAGATTTATGTGGATGCCCTGCAAGCGAATGAAGGAACTTGGAGCGGCGCTTCTACGGTGATTTTCCGCTTCTCCGGCCCGGTTGTGTTCGATTCCATCGCGCCGCATATCCTCGACCTCACGGGTTCAGACGGCAGCAAGCCCGGGCTCACTTTCGGTCTCGATCCGAACACCAACGAGTACGTGTGCCACAACTCATTCTCAGTGCGGATCGGCGGGGACGGGCCGCTCACACCGGGCCATACGTACGCGCTCTACCTAACTGGCAAAGACGGTGCGCCAGCGAAAGCCAAGAACGGCACTCCGATTGAACGTTCCGAGCACCTCGTCGCTATGCTTGCAGATGCCCCACCGGCAGATGCAACGCTGGCTGCGGCGCACACCAAATACGCTCCATTTCGAGCGGCTTTGAAGACAGCTACGATTGATCCGGCCACTGTGGTGAACGCCACCGTGTACACAGTAGGAACTCCCGTCACGGCGATGAAGGTGCTCGCGGCCAACGTCTATGGCGCCCCATTCCCCACCATCAAAAATTGGACCCAATGCGTCGATGCCAACACCCCATCGCCCTGTTCCCAGCATCAAGGCGGTCGCGCTTGTGCAGCCGCTACAGCAAAGTTCGATGAGTATCAGGCACTCATCACGCTCCCGATTTTCCAGAAAGGGACGGCACCGTACCTAACCCAGGCTGACGGCGGGGACATCTCGGAGACGCAGGTTCGCACCGAAGATGTCTGCATGGCTATGACCGTTCCGAAGGGCACAGCACCTGCCGACGGCTGGCCGTTGGTGGTCTATGGGCATGGCACGGGCGGCTCTTTCCGCAACTTTATTCGCGATGAAGTGAGCGGTGCGCTTTCGAGCGTGCCCGTGGGAGCGGCACCTGGATTTGCCGTACTGGGCATCGATCTTCCGGAACATGGGCCACGCCGCGGAGTTTCCACGGAGAGCCCCGACAATCTGTTCTTCAATTTTGCCAACCCCAAAGCGGCGCGCGGAAACCCACTCCAGGGCGCGGCCGATCTGCTCTCAGTGGGGCGCTTCGCGGCCACGCTCGACGGAACCAACCCAAGCCTGGCCGTAATGAACGGCGTGAACCCAAGCGCGCCGCTCAAGATCAACAAAAATCAGCTTGTTTATTTTGGCCATTCGCAAGGCTCCACCCACGGCAGCCTCGCACTACCGTTCAGCAAGGAATACAAAGGCGCGCTCCTCTCCGGGAATGGAGCGAGCTTGATGCATTCGCTGCTCAACAAGACTCAGCCTGTGAACCTTGCGGCGGCGCTGCCGGTGGTGCTCGGCCACAAGCTGGACCTGGCGTCACCAGGCCTGCCCATGGGCACGACGCACCCGGTATTAACCCTCCTCCAACAGTGGATCGACCCAGCTGATCCGTTGAATTTCGGCGCACTGCTAGCCACCCCCAACACGAATTTCTCTGATGCCAAGCAAGTTTTCCTCACCTACGGTCTTGGGGACAACTACAGCCCTCCCATCACGATCACCCTCTACGCGAGAACAGCGAACGCTCTGGAAGTGCCCGCGGATGCCTCGGTCACCACACCGGACGTGCTAGAACTCTGCAAACAAGCGGACCAATGTCCGCGGGCACACAAGATCTATATCAAGCAGTATGCCCCTCCCATGGATAAGGACGGCCACTTCGTCGCCTTCGACGTCGCGACGGCCAACGCTTCGGCCGTGAAGTTCTTGGCGGAAGTCGCGGCCGGCCAGACACCTACAGCGCCGTAAGTTTCGTAAAATGGCTCAGTTTTCCTGGGAAAACTGGGCCCAGCGTGGACGCTCGGTGCACCCATGGTCGGGCGAGCGTGCGGCGTGTTAAGACGCGTGCAATGAGCGACTCCGTCACCCAAGGCATCCGCGTCACCGTGCGCTCCGAATATATCCCCCAGCAGTCGGCTCCGCGCGAGCAGCGCTACGTGTTCTCGTACACGATTCGCATTGCCAACGAAGGCGAGCTGCCCGCGCAACTCGTCAATCGCCATTGGGTCATCACACACGGCAGCGGAAAAGTTGAAGAGGTGAAGGGGCCGGGCGTTGTGGGGCACCAACCGCGCCTCGAACCGACCCAACATTTCGAATACACGAGCGGTTGCATCCTTTCCACACCTCACGGCACCATGAACGGTACTTACGAAATGCGGCGCGACGACGGTGGAAGCTTCCTCGCCATGATCGCGCCGTTCTCGCTCAGCATGCCGTACACCCTCAACTGATTCAGGCTCCCCAAATGCGTTATCAGAACAAAGTCACGATCGTCACCGGGGGAACCAAAGGCATCGGCGAGGGCTGCGTCCGTGTTTTCGCGGCAGCAGGCTCCCACGTTGTTTTCTGCGCCCGCAATCAAGCCCAAGGTGAAGCGTTGGCACGCGACGTGAAGCCGGCAGGCGAGGCTAAAGTGCAGTTTTTCAAGTGCGATGTCTCGAAGACGGAAGAGCTCCGCGCGCTCATCGATTTCACTGCCGAAAAATTCGGACGTATCGATTGCCTCATCAACAACGCCGGCTGGCATCCGCCCAGCCGCAGCATTGATGATTTTTCAATCGAAGATTTCCGAGGTCTCCTTGATTTGAATCTGGTCAGCATCTTTGCCGCCTGCAAATACGCCCTGCCCCATCTACGCAAGACGCAAGGCAACATCATCAACATGTCAAGCCTAGTGGGCGTCATGGGCCAAGCCAACGCCACCACCTATGTGGCCACCAAGGGCGCCATCACAGCTTTCACCAAAGCCCTCGCCGTCGACGAAGCCGTGCACGACGTACGCGTGAACGCCGTTTCTCCAGGCAATGTCTACACGCCCCTCTGGCAAGAAGCGATCGACGCCGCACCCGATCCAGCTGCCTGTCGCGCCGAAGGCGACGCCGCTCAACTCTTGGGTCGCATGGGAACGATCGAAGAAACCGGCAAGCTGTGTCTATTTTTAGCGGCCGAGGCGACCTTCACGACGGGCGTGGACCACATTCTTTCCGGCGGCGCTGAGCTCAGCTACGGGCGCAAGACGCGTAAGGATGCGTAAGGTTAGTGAACTCGGGCACGGCCTAGCACCGGCGAACCCCTAGCCACCGCCTCAGCAGGTCGTGATATACGGCGCGCCATGCCGATCACCGCAACGGACCGCCATTTTCATCTCCACAACGCGACGTTGAGCTATATCCTCAGTGTGACTGAGCTTGGGTATCTCGCGCTCTGGCACTTCGGGCCGCGCGTTTCGGATGCTCACGTGGAGTCGCAGGTGAGTCACAGTCCTTTGGCTTGGGCCACCATCGTGGATCCGAAGCTTTCGTCGTTCACGCTCGAAAGGTTGCCGCAGCCGCTCGGTTTTGGGGGCCGTGGAGATTTTCGCACAACGAGCCTCGAGGTTCGCACAGCGAGTGGGTCGCAGGTTTTAGATCTTCGCTACAAGCGACACGTTGTCCAAGCGGGAAAGCCCAAATTGGCAGGGTTACCGCAAGCCTATGCCGAGGTGGACTCTGAAGCGGAAACGCTCACCGTGACACTCAGCAACGTTACCGGAAGCATTGAGGTCGATTGCTGCTTTTCAATCTTCGCGCATTATCCTGTCGTCACCCAGAGCTTCTGCATTCGCAACACCTCCAATGCGCCGATCACCCTGGAAAAGGCTCTGAGTGCGTCTCTGGACCTGTACGGTGCGCGCCAGGAGTTCGTGACTTTATGCGGCGGCTGGGCGCGTGAGCGCCATGTAGAGCGTGCCCCGTTGCGCCAGGGTGTGCAGAGCATCGGCAGTACGCGCGGCAACAGCTCCCACCAATACAACCCCTTCATTGCATTGTGCGAAGAAGGCACCACCGAGCAGCACGGCCGAGCGATTGGCATGTCTTTAGTTTACAGTGGCAATTTTCAAGCCTCTGTTGAACTTGACACCAACCTCACCGTGCGCGCCACACTTGGCATTCATCCTGATGCGTTCAGCTGGCAACTCAAGCCCGGTACGGCGTTCCAAACGCCCGAAGCACTCCTCACTTTTTCTGAGACAGGCCTGGGCGGATTGTCTCAAGGCTTGCACCGTGTGCTGCGCGAAAGGGTGTGTCGCGGCTATTATCGCGACCGCGATCGCCCCGTGGTGATGAACAGCTGGGAGGCGCTGTATTTCACGTTTGACGCTGAAAAAGTGATCGAATTGGCGCACGATGCGAAAGCTGTGGGGGCGGAAGTTTTGGTGCTGGACGACGGTTGGTTTGGTAAACGCGACAATGATCTTTCCGGTCTCGGCGACTGGGTGGTCAATGAAAACAAGCTGAAGGGAGGCCTCTCTGCCCTGATCCGTCGGGTGCGAGAAGCAGGGGTTGAGTTTGGGCTTTGGTTTGAGCCGGAGATGGTATCTCCCGATAGCGATCTCTACCGCGCCCACCCAGATTGGTGCCTGGCCACTGACGGCTACGACAAGACCCTCGTACGCCATCAACTTGTTTTGGATCTCGGCCGCGGGGATGTGCAGGCGTATCTGATCGAAGCACTCTCAGCCGTGCTCGGCTCGGCACCCGTTCGCTATGTCAAATGGGACATGAACCGTAACCAAACGGAACCGGGTTCGGCACTCTTGAAAGACGGGCGTCAGGGAGAAGCTCAACATCGCTACATTCTGGGCCTCTACGCAGTCCTGGAGGCCCTCACTCAGCGCTTTCCCGAGGTCCTCTTTGAGGGCTGTGCCGGCGGCGGGGGCCGCTTTGATTCAGGCTTGCTCTATTACATGCCGCAACATTGGACGAGCGACAACACCGATGCTCGCGAGCGCACGCTCATCCAATACGGCACGAGTTTCGGTTATCCGGCGATAGCCATGTGCGCCCACATCTCAGCTTCGCCCAATCACCAAATGGGAAGAAGCACCCCGGTGAAGACGCGCACCATCGTGGCTGGCTCGGCCAATCTCGGCTTGAGCCTCAGCCCTAACCGGCTCACACCTGAAGAGCTTGCCGTGATCAAGGAGCAGATTGCCGAATACAAGCTGCGTCGCCATTTGGTGCAATTTGGCACTTTCCATCGCCTGCTGGATCCCTTTTGTGGCAATGCGGGCGCTTGGATGTTCGTGTCTGAAGATCGCCGGGAAGTATTCGTGGCCTACTCACAAACACTCTCTGCCACCAATCGTGCCGAGCCCATCGTTCGCCTGCGTGATCTGAATCCCAACCTCACGTACACGGAAGCGAAGACTGGCCAGAAGTTCGGGGGCGATGCGCTCATGGCGCTGGGGCTGCTCGTGCCTCAACCGCATCCGCAGGGTGATTTTCCTGCGGCCAGTTGGTTCCTCAAGGCCGAATAGCCACTATAGGCTAACCTTGAACCCCAGGCTGGCTCCGAGCTCAATTCCTGACATCGCCGTAAGCCCCGACCCTTCGCCAAGGGCGGTGACACTCCGAAACGGTGCACCGACCGTGAGCGAAATAGGGAGCGCGGCCGCCTTGCTGAGGCGGATCTCCGGCGTGGCCTCCACTCGACCGTAGGCAAACCACGCGCCGTATTCCGTTCCACGACTCGCCACGTTGGGCTCACCTGAAAAACTGACTCGACCCAGAGCAGAGGACACCCCCAAACGCAAATGCGCTGCTGAACCGCGCCAGACCACGCAACCCAGGCTCGGCTCCAGAACCAGGACCTGGCCCGCCACCGTTCCGAGGGGCCACCTTTCCCGAAGGCTGTGCCGATAGCCGAGCGCCCAGCTGAGGGTAAAGCACGTCGGCAACTCCCACGCTAGCAGAACATCCCCTCCGATCTGCTGTTGGCCCCCTTGATAACTCGCGACTGCGGCACGCCCCCCGAGCGCGAACGCCGCACCCGTCGACGCTTTTTGCACACGGCGCACAGCTAGCTTCACTTCGCTTGGCGCAGCTCGTTCGGCCTGTGCCGAGGCTTCGGTCGTCAGCGACATTTCAGCCCAGCTCGCGCGCAAAAGCTCATCCGCTGCGATCGCTAACGCCAGCTCTCGTGCGCCTTCCGGGAATCGTCCGAGGTCGATTTCCCGACTCACGGTCTTCGAAGTCACCGCATCTCGCACGCCCACCGTCACCACGACTTGTTGCTGCGATCCGACGTCGACCGGATTGGACGCCTCGCTGACACGAATGACGGCAAGCGAAGGATTTTCTGGGCTTACTCCCAAAAAACAAGCGCTGATCCCGACATCCTGGAGGCTCACTCGGAGATCCTCAAGCGCTCGCTCACGCGCAGCAGGCGAGACATTCCAGCTGTCAAAGTCGATCTGAACCCAGGGCCTCTTGCCACTGCCACACCCCGCGCGGCGATTCACTCGAGTCTCGGCTTGCACGCCTGGCGCCGCCAACCCGAGCGACACTGAGCTAAGGAGGCAAAACGCGAGGTGTCGGAAAGACATGCGCCTGCCAAGGTACTTCCGAGTGAGCCGTGCGTCGAGGCCGTGCTAAGCAGCCGACCCATGTTGCCGGGCCCACTGCTCCCCCCAGCCAAAGAGCCCGAGGATTTCGTGCCGCGCGCCCTATGCGAGGAGTGCAACCGACCCAAGCCGCTGTGTTTGTGCGCTTTCGTGACGCCCTTCGCTACTCAAACGCGCGTCGTACTCCTCCAACATCCTCGTGAAAGCAGCGTTCGCATTGGCACGGTGCGGCTTCTGCTTCTCGGCTTACCCAACGCTAGCCTCCACGTCGGATTAGATTTCTCAACTGACACAGCGCTGGAAGCGGCCCTCTCAAATCCGAACGCACCGCCAATTTTACTCTTTCCGGGCGAGAACGCGAAAGACCTTGAGGACTCGCCACCCGAGGGAGCTGTCACGCTCGTGGTGGTGGATGGAACTTGGTGGCAGGCGAATAAGCTGCTCAAACTCAATCCTAGAATCGCGAACCTGCCACGCTATTGCCTCAACCCGAGCGAACCAAGCCGCTACCGGATCCGCCGAGCGCCCACGAAAGTTCACGTGTCAACCATCGAAGCCGTGGTGGCGGCGCTTCAGAAACTTGAAGCCCCCGGCAGAGAGTTGCTTCCGCTCCTTTCGCCGTTCGATGCCTTCGTCGAACAGCAACTGAACTTCGCCAGTCAGCACCAGGCACGCCGGCACCTGAGGAAAGTTGAACGGAAGCGCCGACCCAACATCCCAGAGGAACTTTACGAAAACAGAGGCGCCCTCGTTATTGGGTATGGCGAAGCCAACACGTGGCCCCATTCCACGCCGAAGGCTCCTCCGCCGCAGATGATTCACTGGGTGGCTGAGCGCCTGGAAACGGGTGAGTTTTTCGAGGCCTACATTCGACCACGCTTCCCCCTATCCAGCGCGTTCTTCAAGCACACCGGGCTGAGCGCTGAGTACCTCACGCATGCTGAAGGATTTGGGGATTTTAAGGCGCGTTGGGATGCGTTTCTAAGACCAGGAGATCAGTTGGTGGGCTGGGGAGCCTATGCGTCATCCGTCCTAGAACAGAACGGGATTTCAGCCATCACGAGGGTTGATGCGCGCGAGCTTGCCCGTGGCTATCTCAAGGAGAAGCTCGGTGATATGCACGCATGCGCCGCTAAGCTCGGAGTTCCCCTGAAACTTCCGCGTACCGGCGGACGCGCGGGCGAACGGCTTACCGCACTCACGGCTGTCACCCAAGCACTGGTGAAACTCGCAGAAGCGGCGGAAAAATAGAGCATTTCTAGCTGCGGGCTTAACACTGAGCCAGCCCCAAGGGTTCAAGAACACCCTATCCTACATGCCGTGACCCTGTGGGGGCGGCATGGACTGATGACGAATGCGGAAGACCCTATTCGCTTTTCCTGTGCAACCTGATTCCTCCCACGGTTTACAACCCGCTCGTTCGCGTTGAATCCTCGCTCGCTGGCGCATGAGAGTGAACTAGTGATTCAACACAGAGCGACTGGCAAATGCTAATCAAGCACGATAGGCTCCGAGTGAGTTCGTTGCCCCCCCAGGAAAGTCCGCAATGAAGAATACCTATTTCCTTATTTTCTTAAGTGTTGCAGCCGCCAGCGTCGCACTCGGCCAGGCTTGTTCATCATCCAGCACCGTTCGAAGCGACGGCTCCATTGTGGGCGCCTCGGGCGCTGGCCCTGGCAATATGGGGACAGGCACCGGCGCCGCCATCACGGGACCGAACAACATCGATCTCACGATGGGCCAGTCGGGCAATGCTGCTAGCGGTGCAGGCAACTGCGGCGCTGCCAGCTGTATGGAGCGGGTTCCCGCTTGCGGCGATTCAGTGCTTGATGCTGGCGAGAAGTGCGACGATGGGAACGGGACGTCGGGGGATGGCTGCGGGGCTAACTGCGACGCGGTCGAGAAGGATTTTGCATGCCCCACGCCGGGCATGCCTTGCGTCACCACCGTGGCTTGCGGCGATTCTAAGATCACCGGCAGCGAAACCTGCGATGACGGCAATGCAGCTCCTGGAGATGGCTGCAGCACGGCTTGTGCACTTCAAGCCGGCTGGGTCTGTCCCGTGATTGGCGTGCGCTGCGGGGCGGCTCTGTGTGGGGATAGCAAGATCGCCGGAGCCGAGGAGTGCGATGATGGGAATTCAGCGGCAGGCGATGGTTGTGCGGCAACCTGCGCGCTCGAGCCTGGCTATAAATGTGACACGCTCGGCCAGCCCTGCAGCGCTACCACCTGCGGCGACGGCCAAGCCGAAGGTTCCGAGCAGTGCGACGACGGCAACTTCAACTTAGGTGACGGCTGCTCAACACTCTGCAAGTTTGAGCCGAAGTGTGCGAACGGAGTCTGCGAGGCTCGTTGCGGCGATGGCATCAAGCTCGAGATCGAAGCCTGCGACGACGGCAACCAGCGTAGCTTTGATGGCTGCTCTTCCACCTGTACGATCGAGACGGGCTTCACCTGTGAAGTTCTGCCGGACACTCCTATCTTGCCGGTGGTGTATCGCGACTTCGTGGGTACCCAAAAGAATAGCCCCGTGGATACGGGCCCCAAGCATCCCGATTTTCAGAACAATGGGGTCGTGACTCAACACGATTGCCAGCAAAGTATCGCCACAATGCTAGACGCGGCAGGCAAGCCTTCACTGGTGAGCGCCAACAAGTGCGTCAAAGATGCAGCTTCGTTCGCCCAATGGTACCGGAGCGACAACGCCATCAACCGTACCGTCGTCGACACGATGACGCTCACAGCCACCGGCACGCCCGGAGCCTATGAATTCTTTGACGACTCCTTCTTCCCGCTCACGGGACGCGGCTTCAACGACCCCAATGCACTCTTGGAGCACACACGCCTGACGCATCCAAGCGGTGCCGACAACTTCTCTTTCACCACCGAGCTTCGCTACTGGTTCACCTACCGCGGTGGCGAACGCCTCACGTTCTATGGGGATGATGATCTTTGGGTTTTCATCAATGGGCGTCGCGCGGTGAATATTCCCGGCCTGCACTTCAGCCAGACTCGCTGGATTCAACTGGGCACGGCTAGCACTGGGGCCACTGGCGGAGATACCAATCCGCCCACTGAAGGCATTTTCGATGAGGCAACGCTCGGCCTCACGCCAGGCGGAGTGTACGAAGTGGCCATTTTTAACGCCGAACGCCAGACGGGCACCTCGTACTTCAAGCTCACGCTCCAAAATTTCTTGAACGCGCATTCCGTGTGCAAGTCCACTTGTGGCGATGGAATCGTGGCTTCCAATGAAGCCTGCGACGACGCCAAGAATGATGGCTCGTATGGCAGCTGCAATCCAGATTGCTCGCTCGGGCCACGCTGTGGCGATGGAGCTTTGCAAGCAGCCTCCGGCGAAGTTTGCGATAACGGCATCAATCTCACCAGTCACGCGCCCATCGCAGACACCACGGCCTGTGCACCTGGCTGCAAGAAGCCTAACTTCTGTGGTGACGGCATCGTCGATGGACTTTTCGGCGAAGCCTGCGACAACGGTGTCAACGATGGTGGCTACGGTCGGTGTGCCGCTGAGTGCCGCCTGGGTGAGTACTGTGGCGACGGCATTAAGAACGGGTCCGAGCAATGTGATGACGGAAACAAGGTGGCCAACGATGGTTGCACTCCGGGTTGCTTGACCGGTTTGCGTTAAGAACGCACTCGGACATTATTTGACCGAGCTGGGCGCCGCCGAGCTATCCTGCACGCACGCACAGTGCTAAGGCTGGGCCCAGGAGGTGCCAGAAAATGCCGTGCTTGGAAGAACCAACGAGGTCAGGAGCGACGCTAAGTCTGCCTGGGTTTAGGCTCACACACCCAGTGTCCCAAGCTTCCTTCGAGAGCGCGTTCCTGCGCGAGCGAGAGCCGAGCCCCATTCAGCAAGCGCTAGCAGGCTCGCGGCGCTACGCACTTGGCCAGGGCGATGCGGTGGAGTTCTTGAAGTCTCTCCCATCGAGTTCGGTAGATTTGATCGTTACCGACCCGCCGTATGAGTCGCTAGAGAAGCACCGTGCGATCGGCACGACCACCCGGCTCTCCCACAGCAAAGCCTCCAGCAACAATTGGTTTCAAATTTTCCCGAATGAGCGCTTCCCCGAGCTCTTCACCGAGCTTTACCGCGTGCTGAAGAATCACTCGCATCTTTATCTCTTCAGCGATCAGGAAACAATGTTTGTAGTAAAGCCGATCGCCGAACGCGCCGGTTTCCGCTTTTGGAAGCCGATTGTTTGGGATAAGCAGAAGATTGGCATGGGCTATCACTACCGCTCCCGATACGAATTCGTTTTGTTCTTTGAGAAGGGCAAAAGGAAGCTTTTGGACTTGGGCGTTCCCGATGTGCTCAGCTATCCGCGTATCCACCGCGGCTACCCCACTGAGAAACCCTGGGAAGTGTCGCAAGTGTTGATCACGCAAAGTAGCTTGCCTGGGCAAATCGTGCTGGATCCGTTCATGGGCTCCGGCTCGGTGGGGGTTGCAGCTCTGCGCAATCAGCGGCGCTTCGTGGGCAACGATCTGTGCCAAGAAGCCCTCGAAGTCGCGGGGTCTCGGCTGGCGGTCGAGACAGCATCACCGGATCGGCTGGCGGTCGAGAAGCCATGACGGGCAACGAGTACAAACGGCTCATCGCGCAGTACGTCGTGAAAGAGTACGGCTCGAAGGTGAAGGTCTACGACGAGGTGAATATTGGCACCTCGATCATTGGCAAACAACGCCGGGTGGACTTTCTGATCGTGGAGCCGCTCACCAATAGAGCGCTAGCCATTGAGTGCAAGTATCAGGATTCAAGCGGGACTGCGGACGAAAAAATCCCGTACACGTTGCAGGATTTGGCGACGTTGCGCATGCCGGCGGCCGTCGTTTACGCCGGCGTCGGATTCTCGGAAGGTGTGCTGCATCTGCTCCAGAGCTCTGAATACGCTGCGTATTGTCAGCCTTCGGCCACGCTCGGCAAGCTGGCCCGCCAAAAGGGCCAGATCAACAGCGGAACCTGGCAGCTGGACCATGTGCTCGCGGTCACCTTCCAGTGGTGGGATTTGTTGATTGGCAATAAGCCTGAAGTGGTGCTTGCCGAGAATTTCAGCATGCTTGAAGTGGTGCTTACCGAGAATTTCAGCGTGGCCGACGTTGCTGCCGCCCAGCCTTCGGTCTCGGCCCAAAACGAGCAGGCTCCTGCCGGAGCCACACCCAGCGCAACTGCAGGTACGGGGGAAATCAGTCAAGTGCGCGCAGCCTCCAGCGGCGGCCAGAGCTTTGGGGGCGCGCCAGGTTTTGAAACCCAGCTCAGCCTGAACAGCACAAAAGCTAAAGTACCGTTTGGGCTTATTGATTGACGACTTTGGCGCCCGCCTGGCGGAACGGAGCCCAGGCCATGGGATCGTCATCCCCGAGCGCACCCGTCACGTACACGAACTTGAGCTTCTTCAGCTCCTTGAGCTCGGGCACCTTGGCGACTTTGGTGCGCTGAATGCTCAGCCGTTCCAGCTGCTTCATGCCAATAATTGGGGAAAGATCCGCCACCTGGGTGTCATCCAACGTCAGCTCCGAAATGAGCGTGAGGCCCGCAATGGGAGCGAGATCAGCCACCTGGGTGTGACCTAAGTCGAGACGATCTAGACGGCTGAGCTTGGCGAGCGGCTTCAAGTCAGAAACGTGGTTGCGCGAAGCGCCGAGCGATTCAAGGCCAGTGGCCCCGGAAATCGGCGAAAGATCTGAATACTCACCCTTGCCCAAAAATAGCTCTTTCAAGTTCGTCATGTAGGGAAAGAGGCAGATATCCAGCTCGTTCAAACTCACGTTCGCGAGGTTGAGCGAGCGGAGGCGTTTCAAATCCGCTTTCGTAACATTACCCGTCGGCTTCTGCAGCTTCAAGCGCACGGCGGCTTCAAAATCGGGTGAAGGAAAGCCCACCACGTCGGAAGCTGGACAATCCGCAGCTAACTTCTTGGGCTTCGCTTCCGGCGTGGGTGCTGGGGCTGCGGGCGGCGGCGTTGGGGCCAGAGTCGGAAGCTCCTTCGCACTTGGAGCGGGCAGCTCTTTGGTTTCAGCTGAAGGAGGCTTCTGTTCATCACATGCCATCGTCAGCGTGCAGACAACGAACAGCTTGAGTGCGGACTGGCAACTGTGGTGCATGGTCGCGGACTCTAACATCCGCAGCAGCCGCTGGAAAACCAGCTGGTGTTTCAGGTCAAATTCAGGGTAAACGCCCAATCCGTGACCATTTTCACCGCCATTGTCTTGGGGATCGTTGAGGGCCTCACCGAGTACCTCCCCGTGTCGTCGACTGGGCATCTTATCCTGGTGAGTCGTTGGCTCGGCGAAACGGGTGAGGCGTCTAAATCCTTCGATGTGGTAGTTCAGTTTGGGGCAATTATGGCGGTAGTTGTGCACTACCGCGCGCTCCTCTCCCAGCGATTGGGCAAGCTGGTGCGGCGTGAGCCGGGATCGGCACAGTTGTTCCTGGGTTTGCTGCTCGGGTTTCTGCCCGCCGCCGCGGTTGGGCTCACGCTCGCGAGTTGGATCAAAGAGCGTCTGTTTGGGCCGCTACCGGTTGCCTTCGCGCTTGCCGCTGGAGGCGTCCTCATGCTGGTGGTCGAGTACACGGTTGGCAAACGCCAGCGAGAGCTGGAGGATGATCTTAACGCGGTGACACTGCCTCGGGCGTTCTTAATTGGTGTTGGGCAATGCTTATCACTATGGCCCGGTACTTCGCGGTCGATGTGCACGATCGTGACAGGCCAACTGTGCGGGCTTTCCACGCGAACGGCGGCTGAGTTTTCGTTCTTGTTGGCATTGCCAACACTTGGCGCGGCGACTCTCTATGAAGGCTGGAAGGCGCGCCAGGTGCTGATGGACGGCGTGGGTGCCGTCAATCTTGCAGCCGGTCTGTGCGCGTCATTTTTCGTGGCCTGGGCCGTCGTGGCCACCTTTTTACGCTACCTGACTAAACATGGCCTGGCGCCTTTCGCTTACTATCGCTTGCTGCTCGCGCTGATCGTGTTCTGGTTCGCGTCTTAGTTTTTGATTTCCGCGCCGAGGTAGGCACTCTTGATCCTGGGATCCTGTGCCAGCTCAGCGGCTGACCCGTGGAGCGAGATCGTGCCGGTGACCATGCAGTAAGCACGATTGGCAACCTGTAGTGCTAAGCGCGTGTTCTGCTCCACGAGCAGGATCGTGAGGCCACTCTTCGCAATTTTTACGATACTCTCGAAAATTTGAGTCACCAGAATCGGCGCGAGCCCGAGGCTCGGCTCATCGAGCAAGAGCAGCTTGGGCTCGGCCATCAACGCGCGCCCCATGGCTAGCATTTGCTGCTCGCCGCCGGAGAGGGTTCCGCCTTCCTGCTTCATGCGCTCCCCGAGACGCGGAAAGAGCTCCACGGTCCGTTCCAGATTCTGATTCAGCCGCCCTTTATCGCGACGATGGGGAAAGGCTCCGAGCTCCAGGTTCTCTCGCACAGTGAGCTGCGGAAAAATCGCGCGACCTTCGGGCACCAGTGAAACACCCAGCTCCACGATTTCATGCGTCGGCAGGCTCCGCACTTCCCTCCCCAACACCAGAATGCTCCCGCTGCTCGGTTCGAGCAAATGCATGATGGCTTTGAGGGTGGTGGACTTACCTGCACCGTTCGCGCCAATCAGAGCCACGATTTCAGAAGGCGCCACCTCGAGTGAAATGCCCTGAACCGCCTTGATTCCGCCATAAGCGACGGCAAGCGCCTCAATCTTGAGCGCGTGGGCATCCGCCATCAGTGCCCTCCGAGCTGGCGTGCTTCACCCTGCTCGTTCGGATCGGCGCCGAGATAAGCCGTCAATACTTTCGGATCGTTCTGCACCTCGCTCGGCAGGCCTTCAGCGATGGTTTCGCCGTGGTCCATCACGTGCACTCGATCACAGACTTGCATCACGACCGCCATGTTGTGCTCCACTAACACGAGGCTGAGCTTGAGCTCGGCCCGCAGCTGGCGCAAAAGCCCTGTGAGCACCTCGGCTTCTGAGCTGTTCAGGCCGGCTGCTGGCTCATCGAGCAAGAGCACTGCAGGGCCAAGCATCAGTGCGCGCGCGATTTCGAGCCTGCGCTGCGAGCCATACGGCAAGCTCGCGGCATCTTCTCGGGCTTGCCCTTCCAACCCAAAGAACTCCAACAGCTCACGCGCCCTTTTCTCCAGCCGTGCCTCATCTTCATCAAACACGCGCGTTCTAAATAAACTGCTCACGAGACCGCCCTTCCCCTGCTTCTGCCCGGCGACCATCACATTCTCAAGCACCGTCATCGAACCAAAAATACGAATATTCTGAAACGTGCGCGCGATGCCCAGTGCCGCAATCTGAGCCGGCCCCTCACCCGTGATGTCGCGATCCGACAGCAAGATCCGGCCCTCTTCAGGGCGATACACACCGGTTATCAAATTGAATACGGTTGTTTTCCCGGCACCATTCGGACCAATCAGCCCGAAGATCTCAGCGCGCCCCACCTGCAAAGAAACGCCGGAAACAGCTCGCAATCCGCCGAAAATCTTGCCCACTCCTTCCAGGCGCAACAAGCTCACGGGAGCGACCTCGCGCGCTTCTTCCCAAGCAAGAGCGCTCGTAACGACAGCTCCCGGCGCCCCAAGAGCCCCTGCGGACGCACGATCATGATCAGCACCAGCAAACACGCGTACAAGATGAGCCGATATTCCTCCAGATCGCGCATCGCCTCCAGGCTCACCGCCAAGAACACACCCCCAATCACGGCTCCCGTGATCGACCCGAGGCCACCGACGATGATCATCACCAGCATATCGACGGATTTTTCGAACCTAAAATCATCCGGCCGCACACCAGCCTGCATGTGAGCAAACAGGCCGCCTGCAATCCCGGCAAAGGCCGCACTCAAGGAAAATGCCATGACCTTCAAGCGCGTGGTTTGAACTGCGCTGGCCTCCGCTGCGATTTCATCTTCCCGAATCGCGCGCAGCATTCTGCCCGTCTGTGAAAACGTGACGTTGGCGACCAGCAGAGTCACCACGAACGCCCAGAAAAATACCCAGAAAAAAGTTGTGTACGCGGGCAGCCCGGCGCTCCCATTTCCGAAATAGCCTGTGGCCGCACCCAGACGTTCCTGGTTAGTGAAGAAAATGCGAATGATTTCCCCAAAACCCAGAGTGACGATCGCTAGGTAATCACCCTTCAGCCTGAGGCTCGGGATCCCCACCAGAATCCCGGTAAGCCCGGCGGCAAACGCCCCAAACAGCAACGCCAGATTAAAGACGACGGCGTCGCCCAAGCCCGGGCCCAGCGCGCCAACCCACCAAGGGCGCATTTCTACTCCAACAACTGCGGCCGCATAAGCACCCACCGCCATGAAGCCGGCATGGCCAATCGAGAATTGGCCCGTGGTGCCGTTGATCAGGTTGAGCCCCACGGCAAGAATAATGTTGATGCCGGCGAGCATCAATATTCGCACCACGTACTCGATCAGGAACCGATTGGCTATCTCTTGGGCAAGATAGAGCACCAGGATAACTCCCAGCCCCGAGGCAATGCGACGAGCCCAACGCATCTAGACCTTCTCCTGCCGTACAGTTCCCAACAGTCCCTCAGGCTTGAACAGGAGGATCACGATCAAAATAGCGAAAATAATGGCGTCTCGATAATCCGGCGAGAGGTAGCCCGCTGTCAGCTGCTCTGCCAAGCCAATCAAAAGGCCGCCCAACATGGCACCGGGGATGCTGCCAATCCCACCGAGCACGGCCGCCACAAACGCCTTAAGCCCAGTGAGCACACCAATCAGCGGATTGACAATGATTTGATCCAACCCAAACAGGATGCCGCCGGCAGCCGCGAGTGCTGAGCCGAGCGCAAAGGTCACGCTGATCACGCGATTGGTATTGATCCCCATGAGCCGTGCCGCAGCAAGATTCATCGACACCGCGCGCATGGCTTTGCCGGTCCAAGTGCGGTGCACCAACCAATAGAGACCACCCATACAGAGAATCGCGACCCCAAAGATGGCTACCTTGATGTTCGTCAGGATGACACCCCCGAGATCGAATCGAACTTCCTTCAAGATTGGTGGGTAATATTGAGGATTCGGCGAAAAGATCAGCATCCCCAGATTTTGAAGCAAGAGGCTCATGCCAATCGCGGTGATCAACGGCGTGAACCGGGGCGCATGCCGCACGGGACGATAAGCCACTCGCTCAATCAGCACACCGAGGGCACCACAAGCCAGCATGGAGAAGACCAAGACGAGCAGGGCTAAGTAGGGAGGAAACTCGGCCGTTTGGCGCTCCACGCCCAAGGCGCGTGACGTGTACAGACCCACGTAGGCTCCCACCATGAACACCTCGCCGTGCGCAAAGTTGATCAGGCGGAGAACGCCGTACACCATCGTGTAACCCAGAGCCATCAGGGCATACACCGAGCCCAGCGAGAGCCCGTTGATGAACTGCTGCAGGAACTCCGTCACGGCGCCATCATGGCTTCAAACTTGGCGGCTCCCCCGGAGATCTTTAAGACAACCGCGCTCTTTTTGGCATTTCGCCCGGCGTCGATGGTGATGTTGCCGGTGACACCCGCCACATCTTTCACCCGAGCCAATTCATCGCGAATGGCTTTCGGCGTGATCGTGGCTGCTTGGTTCATCGCCTCAACGAGGACCATGAGCGCGTCGTAACCTAGAGCGCCGAGGCCGGTTGGGGGTTCGCCGTACTTCTTGGTGAAATCCGCAACGAATTTCTTAGCCTTGGGCGTCGCCATGTCAGGGGCGAAGTGGTTTGAAAAATAGGAGCCATCCAACGCGTCGCCGCCGATCTTGAACAGATCCGGGGCATCCCATCCGTCACCACCCATGAGAGGCACCTTGAGACCAAGCCTCTGGGCCGTCTTGGCGATGGCGCCGACCTCCGCGTAGTAGCCTGGCACAAACATCGCCTCGGGGTTGCCAGCTCGAACCGCTGTTACCTGCGCGCTAAAATCCGTGTCTCCCGCGCTGTAGGATTGCTCCACGTTGATCGTGCCACCAAGCGCTACAAAGGATTTCTTGAACGCCTCGGCGAGCCCGATTGAATAATCGTTGCGCACATCCTTGATGATCGCGACGCGACTGAATTTCAGATTTTCACGGGCAAATTTGGCCATCACCAGTCCTTGAAAAGGGTCGAGGAAGCAAACCCGAAATATGTAGTCTCCTACTTCCGTCACTTTCGGATTGGTGGACGAAGGCGACACCATCGGGATCTGGCGGCGCTGCGCGACTCGGCCGCCCGCCAAGGAAAGGCTTGACGCCACTTCCCCGAGCAACGCCACCACCTTCTCGACGTCGATCAATCGCGACACCGCATTAGCGGCCTCCGCGGAATCGCCGCGATCATCGAGTGTCACCAGCTTGAGCTTTCGACCCTTCACGCCACCCTTCTGGTTCACTTCATCAAGGGCCAACCGAACTGCCTTGTCCGTGTCTTGACCAAAGTGCGCGATGCTGCCGGTCATGGCGGCGTAGTGACCAATGACAATTTCGCCGGGTTGTTGCTCTGCCGCGCCGGGTGCTCCGCCACCCGCAGGCTTGCAGGCATTCTCCGTTAGAAAGAGCGCGCCAGAACCGATCAGAAGCTTTCGACGTTGCACCATACTCGGGCATTCCCTTCTTAGCCCGGTGGGGCTTTCTCTCAGGTTCGCTTAACACAGTGGGGGCCGGGTGAGGAATGCGCTTGCCGGCGTGGCTGCTTTTCCCTGACAACTTGGGGGAAGACGGCGGAACGTCCTGTGTTAGCGTGGGCGCCCTACCGCAATTGAGCCGCCCCATGAGTTTCTTCATCGACATTCTGCCCATCGCTGGATTTTTAGTGGCCTACTTTGGCTGGGGCATTTACGCGGCCACCGGTGTGCTGATGGTCGGCTCCCTGGTCCAAGTGGCGGCGATGTGGCTTTGGAAGCGCCGAGTTGAGAAGCTACACTTGTTCAGCTTAGGCTTAGCTTTGGTGCTCGGAGGCCTGACTCTTTGGCTACACAATGAGAACTTCATCAAGTGGAAGCCGAGCCTATTTCTTTGGCTAGGAGCGGCGATCATTCTGGGGCGGCAATGGTTCGGAAAGCAGCTCACTATCAAGAGTTTGATCGAGAAGGTGATGGCCCCGACGCATCCGGTGGAGGATGCTGTCTGGCAGCGTGTGAATGCGGTTTGGGGCTGGGCGATGGCGCTGGCGGGAGCCTTGAATCTTGCGGTGGCGTATACGCTACCCTTGAGCACCTGGGTGGTCTATAAGCTGGTGAGCTTGGTCGTCTTGAATCTCACACTGGCCGTCTACACATCGGTGGCTCTGCGCGAGCCCGATCAAGGGTCTTCGTGAGTCAGCGCAGCCAGAGGTCTGCCCACGCGGTTCGCTGGCTCACGTTCGGCTGCCTCGGCCTAGCTCTGTTGCTCACAGGCGGATTGCCTCCTCACGCGGGAGGCGCGGGTGGCGCAGGCGGGGGTTCGGCGAACGTTATGCCTGGGACTCCTGAGCGTGTAGCTGCGCGTGCAGCCGACGCGGGGAACGTGCTTGCCTCTCCCGCGCCGGGGGTCGCGCCGATCGGTTCGACATCGGCTCCAGCACGTGCGGCCGCCCCTCCAAAATTGCCTAAATCTGCAGCACCACAACCTGAGAGCGCGGAGGTACGGCTCGGGGACAGCGTCCTCCTCACGCTCAAGTTGCCGCTGGGTCCGCGCTCACCGGCGGAACGGGCTAACCTCGCCAACGAGGCTCTAAAGGCGGTACTTCAGGAGGCCAAGCCCCCGGAGGTTCGCGTTGAAACTCGCGGGGATCTGGCCGTGGTTTTCGTTGGAAGCCACGCGATCCTGGCGCTTTCGACGGCCGACGCGCGGAGCGTAGGGGAAGTTTCACTCGACACCTTTGCGACAGCGTTTGAAGAAAAGGTCCGCGCGGGAATCGTTTCAGAGAAACGTCGGAACGCGATCACCAAGACCGCCTTTTCAATAGCACTCGCGATCTTCCTTGGGCTCATCGGCGTCTATCTGCTCGGAAAAGTCCGAACCCAGTCGCTACGCATGCGCGAGTGGCTAGATGACAACCCCGAACGTGTGCCCGCGCTCAAACTCTTCTCGTTTGAACTGCTCGGCCCCGTACCGGTGCAACACGGCCTGCTGTTGGCTGTCGGGCTTGGGCGTTGGCTCTTCGCTCTTGGCTTGCTCTATGCGTACCTCGTTGGCGTGCTCTCATTGTTTGAAAGCACTCGCGGATTCACTGCACGCCTAACGGGCCTCGTTGTCGCGCCCTTCTCCCAGCTGACGCAGCGCTTGGCTCAGACGCTGCCTGTGTTGATGATTACCGTCTTTTCGGGGCTCGCCCTCTTTCTGCTGCTACGCTTTGTCACCTTGCTGTTTGCGAGCGTGGCGCGCGGGGAGACCCAGCTCGGCGGGATCCCGAGAGACTTTGCGCAACCGCTGAGCGTCCTTTTGCGGACGGCGATTGTGCTCGGGGCGATGTTGTTTGTAGGGCCCATCGTTACGGGCGCCGCGGATGGGCCACTCTCGCGCACCGGAATGTTAGGGCTTGCCGGCCTTGGGCTGGCTGGCTTGCCAATTCTAGCGACTGCGGCCATGGGCACCGCGACGCTTTTCCTACGACGCTTCAAGGTGGGAACCCGAGTAGAGTTTGGCGGCCAACGTGGCCGCGTGCTGGAAGTGGGAATACTGGATGTTCGGCTTTTGGACGCTGAGGGCGCGGAAGTTCGCGTGCCTCACCTGCTCGGTCTAGTGCGCGCCACCCGTCTGCTTGGAACTTCCGCCCAAGCCGTGTTTGAGCTCCGGGTGCCGCGCAGCGTCGAACGCCAGCGCTTGGAAAAGGCGCTCAGCGATTTCGCAGGGGGCATTCAAGCTGACGTGAGCCTGAAGTTGTTCGAAATAGACGAGCACAATTGGCATTATCGTGCGGCTTTTACGCGTCCGACCGAACCGCCCGACTTTTTCGGGATGCTCTCAACAAGCCTGGCCGAGGCGGAGATCGAGATCACCCGCCTGGCACGGCGTTGAATCTTCCCCCTAACGCCGGGAGACCACTCGTGCTAGTCCCGGAGTCGTGAGTCGGGCTGCGCGTGTTATTTCCACCCTTTGGTTCACTTCGACGCTCTTCGGCTGTGGGCGCCAACAGGTTGAACCGAAAGCCTGCACCCAGAGTCGCCAGCAGGCGCACGAGTCGCTTCGCACGGGGAAAGTGGAAGCGGCCAAAGCTCAACTTCTCATAGCGGCAGCCTCCTGCAGCAAGGCTTCAGCCTGGGATGTAACGCGCATGCAGGAGCTCCTCACGCTCCAAGAGGCCCAGCGACGGCTGCAGCTCGAACATCAGCAAAAGGAACGCCAACTCAACCAAAAACAGCCGGTGCGTCCCTTCTTGCTCTGGGCCCGCCGCGTGCTGGCGGCCGACAAAGAGCGCCTCGGTAAGGCGAGCTGCGCGCCCCGAGGCGCACCGGACTTCGGATTCTGCACCACGCGGGTTGAGCGTGAGGCGGGAGAAACGGGAGCTCCCTTCTCTGTGCGCTACGTAGCCAGCAATCCCAAGCTCTTTCGTTTGGAGTCGGAACTACCCATCCCCGTTGCCTGCGATGATTTTGGACCGAATCGCCCTGGCCCAGCGAGAACAGGAGCGAACGGCGATACGCTGCTCTTGTGCGAACTCACGGAGCACCCGCTCACGGGGCTGACCGCATTCATCCGGATCAGCAGCGGGCGTTCCACGGTGGTGCTTTTTCCCGACCGCTACCGCGACGCCGATCCCGAGTTCAACAAGCTGGTCGGCAACAATCTCTGAGTCCCAATGCGGACGCTGCTCCGTATCAGCCGCGCTCCGCACTCTGCCTCTGACGCCACTCAGAAGGCGTCGTGCCATGCCGTTGCCGAAAGCTGCGACTGAATACGGTGCTGTCCGGATAGCCCACTAAACGCGCCACATCATTGATGCCAAGCGCCGTGTTCACGAGTAAATGTTCGGCGGTTTCGAGCCTTAAATTGCGCAGCGCACGCCCAGGGCTGAGACCCCGTTTTTGTTTATAAACCTTGCTAAAGTGCGCCCGACTAAAGCCCGCCGCTTGGGCGAATTCCTCGACATCGAAGCCATGTGCCAAGCGCTCACGTGCGATGGCTTCAGCCCGTCGAATGCGCGCCGTGACGTCCAGCGGAGGCTTCTCCAGCACCGGGCGCACCGATTCCACCCAAGCCAAGAGGAGCCCCCCGAGCTCATGATTGGCTTTGATCTGATCGTACGGATCGCCCGTTCGCCAGAGCTCGACGATCGGATCCAAACTGCGAGCGAAAAGCGGACTGAGGCCGAGCGGTACGAGCACGGGCAAGTCCACCCCCCACACCTCGCGCGCGGAGGGCTGTGTCAAATGCGCACGCGACTGGAGATCCGTCTCGAAGGACATGGTGTCGCGGTGTTCCTCGCGACGGGCATTGAACTTGACGTCAAAATGAACCCACGCTGGCCGATTGCCCTCGCTTGAAGAGATAAGCTGCGTCAAGACGCCAGGCTGCACGAGGTAAGCGTCATTTCTGGGTACAGGCAGCGCGGCCCCATCAATGATGTTCTGTTCCCCCCCTTCGTAGCTCACCACCAAGAGGTAGTGCGACAGCACACGCTGATGAATGCTCCAACCCGGCGCACGCGGACCGTTGTCAGCTAAATGTATCCACGGCGTGTACGGACCCTCAGCTGCCAGCATGATGCTACAGGCGACAAATTATCGGATCGCTGGGCATGATTCCAGCAGAAACGTCACTATCAAACGTGCACCCCCGACAAATTGCCAGGAAGCGCCCAAAGCGCCCAGCAGTGTACAAGCCCGAACTCGATTGGCACAATGCGCCAACTCCGAGGACTCAGCACGTGATCATCAACATCGGCTCCATCAATCTCGACCACGTTTACCGCGTCGACCATCTCGCACTGCCCGGCGAAACCATCTCCTGCGACGAGTATGCGGTGCTGGGTGGTGGCAAGGGAGCCAACCAATCGTTGGCGCTAGCCCGCGCGGGCGGCAAGGTCAAACACATTGGAAAGGTGGGTCAGGACGGCACCTGGCTCCGTAACGAACTCAAGGAAGCTGGCGTTGATGTGACGCCCCTTTTGGTCGTTGGCGAACCAAGTGGCCATGCGGTGATTCAAGTCGATGCCCACGGGATGAACAGCATCGTCATCTTTGGCGGCTGCAACCAACGGCTCGACTTAGAGCACGTTGAGCAAGAGCTCAAAGCGCAGCCACCTTCAACGGTGCTCCTTCAAAACGAAACCAATGGCGTGGCGCGCTTCATCGAGCTTGCCAAGAAACACGGGCACCGGGTCGCCTTCAACCCTGCACCCATGACCACCGCGGTCAAGAGCTTCCCGCTTAGCCTGGTGGATACGCTCATCGTGAATGAACACGAGGCAGAAGCGCTCTCGGGCGACAGCACTCCAGCCTCGCTGGCGGCGCTATTTCCTGGGGCAGCCATCGTCGTCACGCTCGGGGGGCGCGGTGTGGTGGCGCTTGTCGATGGCATCGAACACCAGCTTCCTGCATTTGAAGTGCAAGCTGTGGATACGGTGGCTGCGGGCGATTGCTTCGTCGGCTACTTACTCGCAGAGCTTGATTTGGGTGTGGCGTGGCCACAAGCACTCAGAACGGCATGCGCCGCTGCAGCGCTCTCGGTGAGTCGTCGCGGAGCGATGGCGTCGATCCCCACCCGGCCGGAAGTCAGCGCTTTCCTTAATGCTCGTGCGTCGTGAGCGCCACGCTCGCGCAGAGCGACGCCTCGGTACTGCTGAGCAGCCAGCCTGCGCACGGGCGAATCGCACCTCGCTTGAAGTCCGCTTTGGCCGCATTCATCACGGCAACCGGCAAGCCAGCGTCCACCTCGCTCAGCCAATGCGCCACTGTCGAACTCGCGCTAAACCTCTTCTCCAGCGCCTCCCATTGCTGCAAGGGTGAAGCACCGGTGAGCTGCGTTTCTCCAATCGCGGCCAAACCAGGACCATTACCAAACACCGACAGCAATTTTTCACCCAACTTACGATAGGGCCGAAGCTTGGCGTTGGCCGTGCCCATGATGGCCGCGCCTGTGCCAAAGATCACCGCGATAATTCCGCCGCCCATGATCCCAGCGGCACGTCGACTCACGCGCAGCGAGCGACGAACTTCGGGAGCAGCAGCCTGGGGGTCAGAAGTCTGTGACATGGGGTTGGGTCGAGTCTTCAGCTCAGCGTCTTTGCCAGGTGGTCACCTAGCCGTAAAGCTAGCGCCACGATCGTGAGGGTTGGGTTGGCGTAGCCCGTGGTGGGATAGACAGAGCTGCCAGCCACGAACAGATTCTCCATTCCGAAAACCTTGCAGTTCGGATCAACGACACCCCACCTCGGGTCCTCAGCCATGCGCGTGGTCCCAATATGGTGATTGCCGCCGGAGATCTCGGGCCAAGCCCCCGGGACCTCAATTCCAGCGTGAATATAGCTGTGAACCCGGCCTAGCCCGATCTGCCCAAACGCCCCCGCCAAAAGCTCCACACCGCGCTTAATGCTGTCGAGCGTCTGCGCGTGGTGATGCCAATGCAGCTGAAGCTTGGGCAACCCGAGCGCATCCTTCTTCGAACTCAAGGTGAGAAAGCTTTCGGGATCGGGAAGCTGTTCGGTCCGAATGAAGAGCTCAAGCGGAAAGACCGACTTTGATTTTTCAGCATTCCAAAGTGCGGCTACAGCTTTCGCTTGTGCCGCAGGATACGGAGGATCGTGAGTCACTGGTCGCAAGATGGCGCTGAACCCCAAAAGCTTATGCTCTTTTAAGACCTCAGGCTTGATCCCGAGCGACGCTTGAACTGCCGCGGGACGCCCCACATCCACGACATCTTGGTACAGCCGCATCTGTTCTTCTGAAGCATTGCACAGCAAAATACCCACGGCAGAATGCGGATGGTCGGCAAAGTAACGCCCCACGAGCCCTTGCTCGTTCCCGATCCCACCAGGGCGCTTACCACTGCCAATCAACAGCATGCGTGCATTGTCCAAGCCGCCGAGCGCCAATACGGTGGCTCGGGCCTTCACGCTCAGCGAAATTCCGGAGAGCGTGCGCGCCTGAACGCGCTGAATTTTAGCCGGATTATCATCGTTCTCAAGCGCGACCACGTTGGTGTTGAGTACCACTTGCACGTTCGGAGCATTCAGCAAGCTTTCGCGATATCTGGGGCCAAAGCGCGTCGGTGTGCTGAGCTGCCAGAGCGTCGTTTGAAGGGGCGTATCGTCGAGCGGCAGGAGGCTTGTCTTGGTCTTTTCAGCCCAATGCTTGGGATCGTAAACGTACTCCCCCAGCTCGCACAGTTCGTGCGCGCGCCGGTAGAAAGGATCAAGATCGGTGCGCGAAAGCGGCCACCCGCTCTGCTGCACCCAGGATCGCTTCTCGAAATCATGCGGATCTAAGGGCCGACACCAACCTGTCCAATGGTTCGTGGTTCCACCAAAATAGCGCAAGCGTGCTGTATCGAGCGCCCAGTAATCAGCACCAGATATCTCCCCGAGCGCCAACGCCTGGGTCTCAGCCTCGAACTCGTGTCCGCCGCTCTCCAGAACCACCACCGAGATCCCAGCCGCGGCCAGCCGCTTGGCAAGCGTGATGCCTGCCGCGCCAGCCCCCGCAATCACCACATCTGCTTCAAGCTCGGTTCCTTCGGGCAGAGTGCGCGCGTCGATGAACATGAATCCTCAGGTGGGGCGGGGCTGCCATGGATAGTGCAAGGTCGGCCATTCAGTCTACACTGGCCCCGATGACGGTCCGCCCGTGGCTCGCCACGCTTCTTTTGTTGCCGCTGCTGCTGCAAGGCCACCCGGCGCAAAGTGCGCCGAAACACAAACCCACGCGTCATTCGACCGCCCGCCGACAGCCCAAGCCCACTCCCACTCCCGCGCTGGCTGCAACGCGTTTCGCCAAGCTCGGCCCTGCTGCGTGCCGCCAGGAGCTGCGTCGTCTCGGAGCGTCAGTGAAGGCCGCGCGGGGTCCCACGAACGGGGTGGCCGTTCCCGTGCGTCTGAGCGGGCCACATGGCAACATTCAGTTTCAAACGCCCCACGATCGAAGCCCCCATAGCTTGCTCGACTGTCGGTTGGCCTTGGCGCTCGAGAAGCTTGCGGAACTCTTGGCAGAGAGCGACGTCATGGCGGTGCGCATCGATAATTTTTACCGACCTAAAGCGCGCTTGCCGCATTCCCGCAAGAAGAGCCAACACGCCTACGGACTTGCCGTAGATATTACCGAGTTCACCCTCAACGACGGCCAAGTTCTCAACGTGGAGAGGGATTGGGGTGGAAGAATCGGCGCCCCCGTATGCGGCACCGGCACGAAAGCCGATCCCTCAGCCAAAGCCGCGCTGCTGCGACGCATCGTGTGCCAAGTTTACGAAGCCGGGATCTTTCACCACCTATTAACCCCCAACTTCAACCGAGCCCACAAAAATCACTTCCACTTCGACATCCGGCGCGGCGACTCGACAAGCACGATCGAATAACGGGGGTTCGCCCGTGGGATCGCTGCCAGATCTAATTCACAACTTGAGGAAGAGCCCCACCGATGTGGCCCGCATGAAATTTCAAACGGCCCTCCAGAAGCGCACGCTCGGCATCCCCAGCACTGCCGCGAAAGAGCGCATCTTGGCTGTCTAACACACATTTCCCGCACTCGAACCCTGGCAGCACGTCAATCAAGTACCGCGCCTCCTCCATCATCGTGCGCCACTGGCGGGACAGATCCGCCACATCGGGCGAGGGCCCTGCGAACGACAACGCGTGCACCTCCTCGACCGAATAGTGTTGGCGCGCTGCGTATTCGATAATGGCAAGTGGGCTAAAGCCCGGATCTTTACCACACGCCGCCCACGCAAGATATCCCAATGGTTGAAGCCTGCGGTGGCACTCAATCACATCCACCCAATCGCGGGGCTCAAGCCGACCCACCAGTGCCAGGATCTTGTTCGTCGCCAGATCGAAGGGGTGCAGAGTCACACCTAGCTCGGGGTGGCTCACCAGCGGAAAGAACCGGAAGGTGCTGTCGCGAACCCACTGTAACAAGACCCCTTCGGGCCCTTGGGTTACCACCGCTTCAATGAATGCCGGACGCTCACGACTTACCTTGACAGCGAAGCCTGCACTTTCCAACAACAGCACATCAGCGCTGAAGGTTGCTTGGAGCGCCTCCTGGGTGTCGTGAAACAGATCGACATCCGAAGAGATGCGAGGCGCGCCCAAGTGCTCGTTGAGAGCAGAGCCACCCGCAACGTAACTCTCACCCGTGACTTGGCGACTGCCTGCTAGGAGCCGGACGACCCGGCGCTGGTAGGCGGTGAGAGCCATAGCCGCAGTGCTTTAGCACGACGGAAGCCCGCTGCATCCCCATGGCGCGCCACGGCGTCTAAGACCCGCAGCTGCTCGGCTTGCGTTGCCGGATAGTACCCTTCGCGCAGGAACCACAGGCAGCGCCGACGATACTCATCCGTCAGCTCATCGATCTCTCGCTTCAGATCTGCCGGGGCCATCTCCACAAGTTAGCCTAAACGGGACTGGGCCGCACGTTGCGGAGCGGTTGGGCGCCCCCGCGGCCGTTCCCGCGGGATCAAGCTGGATTTCGAGCGCGCACGGCCCACGAACTTGAGCCCATCATGACGCCCTCCGGCGTCACGAAAGGCGCGAGCAGCGCACGCAACTCTTCGACGATTACCGGGCGTTTCTCCTCACCAAGCACACCGGCTTCGCGAACAATTTCGCCCGCTGGCCCCATTGCCAACTGAAAGTTGATCGCATCCTCGAGCGTCTTACCAACCACGACTCGCACATCATTGCGCTCGAACTGAATATCGGAATAGCCCGCCGCCTGGAGGATCTCCGACACCAGCGTTTCTGACGCCATCGAGAATGGCCCTGGGCCGCAGCTAGCTGCCTGCTCATCCGGGGGCGGCAGGTGCTTCAAAGCGATGCGCTTAGCCAGCCCCATCCATTCGTTATCATCCAGCGTGCGCCAAACCACCATCAACAGGCGGCCGCCTGGTTTCAAAGCGCTCCGAATATTTCGCAAAGCCGCCACGGGGCTGGCGAAAAACATCGTACCGAAGCGCGAGAAACCAAACTCAAATTCCGGCGCGAAAACCTTCGTTACTGCATCCGCATTCTCAAAAACAACGTTCGCGGCGTGCGCTGCAGCAGCAGCTTCCTTCCCGAACTCCAGAAATGATTCACAGCAATCTACGCCGAGAGCCCTGCCTTCAGGCCCCACCCGCGTGGCGAGATCGAGCGTGCTATCGCCAAGGCCACAGCCCACATCCAGCACGCACTCCCCTCTACTCGGGCCGGCCTTGGCCAGCGCTAACTGCCCATGAATCGCGAGGCCTCCGACCAAGATGTGACGAAACTGGATGTACTTAGGAGCGATGATGTCGTTCCAAACCTCGATCGGAGTCGTTGGTGTTGCGTTCATGCTGGCCTCTCCTGTCAGACCGCGGCGTTTGGTCGCTGCCATCGCCCTTCTACACCAATCGGCCCGTAGGCGCCCACAGGCCGACGGTTTTCCGCGACAACGGCTCGAACCACCGGCGGAGATCCAGCCCAAAGCCGTGCAGAGAAGCGACGTCACTGGCCGCGGGCGCGTTCAGGTTCCATAACTGGCGCCCCCATGCCGACATCAGCGGATCGCCCTGAAATTTTAGCTCCAGCGGGCACCCGTGAGGCCATGCAGGCGGCGGTGAATGCTGGCGCGGATGCCGTTTACTTTGGCCTGCAGCAGTTCAATGCGCGCGCGCGTGCCGCCAACTTTACTCAGGCCGTTCTGCCTGAAATCATGGCTGGCCTGCATCGTTCCGGGGTGAAGGGTTATGTAGCGCTCAATACTCTCGTGTTCGACAACGAGTTGCCTGCGCTGATGGCGACGCTCCAGGCGTGCGCCGAAGCCGGTGTGGACGCCTTGATTGTTCAGGATCTCGGGGTGATGCGACTTGCACAGCGAGCCTTTCCAGAGCTCGCCCTTCACGCATCCACGCAAATGACCTGCACGGATGCGAGTTCAGTGGAGTTTGCACGTGAGCTGGGGGCTTCGCGTGTCGTCTTGGCCCGTGAGCTTTCGCTTGAGGAAATCGCGGAGGTGCGCAGCTCCACGAATGTTGAGCTAGAAGTTTTCGTGCATGGCGCGTTGTGCGTGGCCTATTCCGGTCAGTGTCTGACGAGTGAAGCGCTGGGAGGTCGGAGTGCGAATCGCGGTGCGTGTGCGCAGGCCTGCCGCTTGCCGTACGATTTCGTGGTCGATGGTCAACTGGTCCCACTCGGAGACAAAGCTTATCTTCTATCGCCGCAGGATCTGGATGCGGCCAATCTCGTCCCCGAATTGGCGAAGGTTGGGGTGCGCTCGCTCAAGATTGAAGGCCGACTCAAAGGCGCTGAGTACGTATCCAGCACCACCAGGCTGTATCGGCATGCGGTGGACGCGCTCGACGTTTCGGCGACGGCCCCGCCAACCACGGACCGCACCCGGTCGCGCTCGGGCGAACCCGCGCCAGAGCCCGAATCCAAAGTGTTTTCCTCACAATTGGAAAAGCTCCGCTTCCTTTCGCACAGCAGCTTTTCGCGCGGCTCCGGCGCCGGCTTCTTGGGGGGTGTGAATCATCAGACGCTCGTCGACGGTGAAACCTGTGACCACAGAGGTCTTAATTTGGGGCACGTGCTCGGGCGTCGCCAACGCGGACAGCATGCTGAGATCGAGGTAGCGCTCAGTGCTGAGCTGCATTTGGGTGATGGGATTTTGGTGCAGGGTGGCAAAGGCGGGGGCGGCGAAGTGGGAGGGCGCATTTGGGCCCTGGAGGTGAATGGGCGTGCCGTGGAGGCAGCGCTGCCGGGAGAGCGCGTCTGGTTGCACTTGGGGCGCGAGCGAGAGCTTCACGCCGCGACCGTCGGACGGCGCGTGTTTTTGACCCATTCGCCGCGCAGTGAACGGCTCCTGAAAGAGGAAGAGCGTTTGAAGGGGCGCGAAGCCTCCATAGATTTTCGGCTGGAAGGACAATTCGGCGCCCCAGCCCGCTTGTCCGCGACCTCCGAACTCGGCGGCTCGGTGAGTGTGGAGCTCCCAACCCCGCTCGAAATCGCACAGAAATCGCCCACCAGCGAGGCCCAACTGCGCGAAGCGCTGAGCCGCCTCGGAGGCACAGGTTATCGCCTGGGCAGCGCGACACTCGCCATTCCCGAGGGAGCGCTCGTTCCTCTTTCACATCTCAATCAAGCGCGCCGCCATTTGATTCAAAGCCTGAGCGAGAACGCCCACCGCGCACCGATCCAACACGCCCCCGAATACGCCCAGACCTTTCTCGCGAACGCCCTCAACGAGCCGCTGACCAAGGCTCCACTCGAACCCGCTCCGGGAGGTCTATTTGTGACCTGCCGAACGCTCGCCCAAGCCGAGGCCGCGCTTGCTGCGGGCGCCGCCGGTGTCTACCTCGACTTTCTCGAATTGAAAGGTTGCGCTGCCGCGGTTGCCAGCCTGCGCGGCAATGGCGCCGCTTTCGTGGGTGTCGCGCCGCCTCGCATTCGGAAGCCTGGTGAGGCCAAGATCGATCGCTACTTGCGCGGCCTCGAGCCTGATGCGTTTCTCGTACGCGGCCTCGGAACGTTGCATGAGCTGAAAGACCTTCCAAAAAGCCCGAATGGCCCGCTCTACATCGGAGATTTCTCGCTCAACCTCAGCAATCGCTTCAGCGTGGCACAAGCCTTGAGCGCTGGGCTCTCGGCGTTCACGCCCTCATTCGATCTCAACGAACAACAGCTGAGCAGCTTCCTCAGCGAGCTTGCCCCGTATGCGGAGCTCGTGCTCCACCAACCCATGCCCCTCTTCCACATGGAGCACTGCGTCTACGCCGCGCTGCTCTCCACCGGCAAAGACTATAAAACCTGTGGCCGCCCCTGCGACACCCACAAGGTCAAGCTCCGCGACCGAACGGGCCTAGAGCACCCAGTCGAGGCGGATGTCGGCTGCCGAAATACTGTTTTTCACGCCCAAGCCCAGAGCGCCGCGAGCCTCGTGCCCAAGCTCCAAGCGCTCGGTGTGCGGCGATTTCGGGTAGAGCTAGTTCAAGAATCAGCGGAACAAACCAGCCAGGTTGTCGCGGCTTACCGCGGGCTCCTGATGGGGCAGACGCGGCCCGAAGAGCTGCGCCGCACACTCAAAGCACCACTCGGTTACGGAGTGGTGAGCGGCAGTTTGCGTGTGATCCAAGGCCCCTGACGCCAGGCTCAACTACGCTTCTCCGCATTTGCGAGCGGCTCACCCCCCGCCACCTGGATGATCTGCCCGGGCTCGAATGCATGCGGAGGTTATGAGGTCCTTCAGTCGAACACAGGATAGTAAGCATGCTTACTATCTCGCAAGGAACAAAGGGCGCTCTCCCTTTCAACCACGGCAATGGACAACAAGTCATATCCGCTCGAACACCAGTTGAGCCTCGCCGCTTTTTTCCAGGCGACGTTTCCGCAGGCGATCTCCAAATATGGCCTAGGCGTGGCACCCAGAGTTACTGGGGGACAATGAGACGAACTGTACGCTCTTCGGCGATGGTGGCGATGGTGGGCACATTTGCCGCGGTGGGCTGCAGCCAGAGCAGTGAGAACCCTCGAAAGGCGTCAACTATTTCAAGCCCCTCGGGAGGCGGCCAGAATTCCAACGGAACGTCCATGCAAGCGGGCGGAACGGGATCCACGAACGGTCCGGGCTCGTCGGCAGCCGGTGGCTCACTCCAGATGGGTGGGTCACAGCACACGGGCGGCGCGAGTGGTGGCTCCCTCCAGACGGGTGGGTCACAGCACTCGGGCGGTTCTGACGGCGCGGGAGGAGCTTCTACTCAGGGCGGCACGGGAGGAATCGCGCAAAGCGCCGGTAGTGGGGGCTCCGGCGAGCCCAGCGTGCCCGGGGGTGTGCCGATGGTTCTCGGAGTCGGCTCCGGGTTCCTGACGATGGTCTCATGCGACGACGGCAGGACGTGGCGCGAAGGCCGCGCGGTCCCTGGAGGAAACTGCGTCAACGACGGCGATTGCTCACACGATCCCGGCCGTGCTCTCGGTCTTGCGTATTCAAACGGCTGGTTTGTCGCGCCGTTCGGCAATGAAGGGAATGACACCCAGATCCGACGCACCCGCGATGGCCTTACCTGGGAGCGTGTTTACGACCGAAGCACGGGTGGAATGGCGGTCGGGAAGGGTCGCATCGTGGCCAACAGTCGTCCTGCGCTCTACAGCGACAACGACGGTGCAACCTGGACCGAAGGCGCTCCGTTCGACACATTTCCAGGAGCGAACAACGCACGCGCTGCTTACTTCGTACCCTATGATGGTGGGCGCTTCCTCTTGCACTACGACACTGGCGGCGCGAGGGATATGCTGGTGAGCACTGACGGCGTTAACTTTTCGCGTCCACTTGCCTACCCCCAAGCCTGCAGCCCGAGCGGTCTAGCGTTCGGCAACGGCGTCCTCGTGATGACAACCAATGACGGCCATGTTTGCCGTTCCGTCGACGGTGGCGTTAACTGGAAGGGCCCCGAACCCTTGAAAGCTGTGGGCGCGTCGGCGGCGACTGACAACCTGCGCACCCTCCTCTGGACCGGCAGCGATTTCATCGCTTATCACTGGAACGATGGCTTCCGCAGTCAAGATGGCGTCAGCTGGACAGGCGTCGCGATCACACCCGGTGGGGCGCATATCGAGACAAACGTTCGAACCCTATCCGGCGTTTGGGTCACGGCACACCAAGGCAACAATGCGGCGTTCGCGACCAGCAACGACGGCCTCGCGTGGACCGACGCCCCGGGCACGAGCAATACCTTTATCCACCAATTCGTCGCCGGTTACGCGCTTCCCGGCGGCTGCCCGAGCCCGTAGCAGGCCCCCTGACGCCAGGCTCAGCTTCGGCTAGCGTGCGCGCCCATGTCGCGTTCCTGGCTTTCCATCTCCCTGGTCGTGGGCGCTCTCATTCTAGGCGCCATCACCGGCCTTTACTCTGGGGCTTGGGTTCTGAACCTTTTTCCCGTTTCGAAGCTGCTGATCCAGTTGATCAAAGCCAGCGCCACTCCGCTCGTTTTCTTTGCCGTCTTGGAAGCTGTCTTACAGCATCGAATCGCAACACGCGATTTCTCAAAGCTCTTGGTCGTCGTGCTGCTCAACGCCAGCATTGCGATCGCACTCGGCATCACGATCGCCAATCTCTTTCAGCCGGGCGAAAGTCTAAAATTCCTACATAACGATCACAGCGTGAAGGCGCTGGCCGTGCCGGATCTAGGCGCGCTCCTACAAAAGCAAGTACCTTCGAGCTTTGTTCAGCCCTTCGCCGACAACGACATCCTGGCGACGGTCGTTTTGGCGCTCTTGCTGGCGTTAGCTTGGCGTCGCATTCAGAAGCAAAACAGTGTCGCAGCGCCCCTCTTGGCTCAAGGCAGCGCTTGGGTGAGCATCGCACGCGAGCTTTCCGAACTCATGCTCACCTGGATCGTGAAGCTCGTGCCTATCGCCGTCTTCGTCGCCAGTGCCAAGATCACTCACGAGCACGGACTCGCGCCCTTCAAGGGCCTTAGCCAATATGTCGCGCTGTGTCTGCTCGGGATGCTGGCACATGCGCTCATCACGTATTCCGCCTGGCTGGCGCTCTTTGCCCGTGTCTCCTGGCTCAAATTCTGGCGGCACGCGGCGCACCCGATCCTCTACGCGATCGGCGTGAATAGCAGCCTGGTTGCGCTGCCACTGACACTCCAAGCCTTAGACAAGCTTGGCGTTTCAAGGCGTGCTTCCACGCTCACCGCCTGCATCGGCACCAACCTCAACAACGACGGCATCATTCTGTACGAAGGCTTCACGCTGCTGGCGCTGGCACAAGCCTTTGGCATCCATATGAGCCTGGGCAGCCAAGTGATCGCGGGCCTGTACTGCATCATCGCCGCCATGGGCGTCGCCGGGATCCCGGAAGCAGGCGTGGTTGCCTTAACACTGGTACTCAGCAACTTTGGCCTCCCTACCGAAGCGCTGGCGGTGCTCCTCTCTGTTGATTGGTTGATTGCGCGCAGCCGCTCAGCCTTAAATGTGAGTGCTGACATGGTGGGTGCTGTTATCTTGCAACGCTGGATTAAGACGCCGAGCGTGGGGTCACATCAGGTAGCTCAGGAGAGGTCATGAAGATGCAGCTGCCCAGCCGGCTCGGCTTCTCCTCGAAAGCGGCCTAAGGTAGTAAGCATGCTTACTACTTTATTTTGCAAGCATCCCCCCTCCAGCTCCCGAGCTTTGGAGTTAGGGCAACAATCGGTTGGTTCGGCTCGATCTAGCGGAATCCGAGCGTCGCCATGACGGGGCGATGGTCGCTAGCACCATCTGAGGGAACGATTTGTGCCTTCTTGCGAACAGATCCGGTGAGTGAAAGATGCAGTCGATGCGAATAAGCCACTTGGGCGCCGGGATGCCTAAGATCACAGGGCGCGTACCCGGGATGGTTGGAGTACCAGGAAATGTGTGGCCAAACCCGTACCCTGCCTCGCGCCATGAATCACGGAGGACGGATGTAATCAGGTGGTAGGTGCCGTTCTGATCGGTCGCATTGAAATCACCCGCGACAACGAGCGGACCCTGGTGCGCAGAGGCGAATGCTGTGATTGCGGCGGCTTCGTCATTTCGCTCGGCGACGTTTCCAGGCCCGGAATACGAATGGACTCGGACGAGTGACAGCTCTCGACTCCCAACAGAAAAAGTGACCACCATCGGTTTGCCAACCCATGGCACACCCGCAAGTGGGCCCGCTAATATCTCTCTAAAGGGGAAGCGACTCACGATGCCGCCTCCGCGGACTCCGGGTTGTACGTCTAGCCACCGATAGGGATAGCGACTCGACAGCTCGCGCTCAATCGCCGCCGAATTTTCTGCATTTAACTCTTGCAGCACCGCGACGTCGGGAGCTGCTTCGCGAAGAATGCGCAGGGTTGACGCTGTGTCAAAATTGTAGCCGAGAACATTGTAGGCCATCACGGAAACACTCGGACCTGGAGCCGATCCCTGTGATTGCTTCGGAATGAAGAGCCCTCCCCAAAGCAATGACGTGAGCCCAAGACACCCTGCCAACGTTAGCCAGCTGTCTAGTCGGCGTCCGATTAACGCGACCGGTATCAGCCAAACGGCCGAGCCCAGCGTGTAAAGCAGCAGCGCATTACTAGCGAACGCGAGGCTTGAACGTTCGACTCCGCTAAAGCGGATCAAGAGGACGACGCCGAGAAAGAACGTATAGACCCGGGACGCGAGTAGCATCACCGCCATGGCCTTCGGTCTTGGCGGGAAACCCGCGAATATTCCTGGCGTCACGCATTGGTGCATACCACCGGGATCCGAATTTCAGCCGATGTTTGTGACGAAGGAGCGCGTGATTCTGCCGGTGTACAAATGGGCACCTGCGAAGACGAGCCGTCTCTTGGACCCGGTTTTCGTGGGCAACAGCGCTGGCAGTAACGGTCTCGGGGCAGCTCCCGTGGGTGCCAAAGAGGCGTCCGCAGGAGCTGTGGCTCAGGAGCTTCTGCTGGGTCCTGATGACGTTTTCTCTCGGGCTGCGTGCTCGCTCATGATGAACAGTACGACGGTGCCGAAGGCGATCACAGCCGTGAGCGACCCGAATAAAACGGAGCTCGGAGGCGCGAAAGTGCGCATCGATGGCAAGTCGGCGTACACCATCACGTTACCTGCTGGGAAAGACGGCTGGGTGCGCCTCGACGAGTTCCACTGGGAAGCCACCTTGGCTTTGTTCGCGCCGCGTGGTGTTTCTTTTGAACTGATGGACGCTGCTTTCACTCCTGTGTTTGATGGCCCGCGGTTAAACGGTGCGTGCCCAGAATCTGGCCTGACGGACTATCGCGCGTACTTCCCCGTCTGGACCAACGCGCTCGTTAAGTTTAAAGCTCAGGATTCGGCCAGCGTGCAATTTATGGCCTACGTGAAGGAGAACGGTATTCCGTAAGGTCTGTGTTGACGCTCGTGACGACAGGGGCACAATGACGCAACTTACCCTGCGCTGTTTCAGCGCGCTTTTCCCGGCGAAATAGCTGCTATCTCGCTTCTGAATATGGGCGAAGCCATCGCCATTTTCGAGCGCACCATTGTGAGTTTGGACACCCCATTCGACCACTTTCGTAGGGGGTACGAAGGTGCGCTCTCGCCTGCGGCTCGTCGTGGACTTGAGCTGTTCTACGGCCCTTCGCTCGGTTGTTCGCGCTGCCATGCTGGGCGCGATCTGGATCGCCCCAGCGACGAGATGGGGCACGTGATGGGTCCGCCGGGCTACTACAACGTTGGTCTTTACAACACCGACGGCAGAGGCGCCTATCCCAGTGGCAATCTTGGCTTGCTTGAGGTCACGAGCGTTTCAGGCGACATGGGCAAGTTCCGAACACCGCCCTTGCGCAATGTCGAATACAGCGGGCCATACATGCACGATGGGACGGTCGCGACCCTGCGCGAAGCTATCTTGGTGCACACCGAGGGCGGGAGGAACGTCGAGGTTGGGGAGCATCTCGGCGACGGCCGAGCAAGCCCGCTCAAGGACGCGCGCCTTCAATCGCTGCCGATCGATGAAGCGGATCTTCAAGCGCTTGAAGTGTTTTTACGCGCGCTGACGGATGACGCGTTTCTTACGAATCCTGAGCTAGGGGATCCGTTTGGGAGGTGACTTGTGAACGCTACCGGTACCGGAGTCCTGACGCAACGCAGCCCGTAGTCGCCGTAGCGATCTCGCGGACAGCCGGTGCACTACTCGCACGCCGAATCACTTTTCACTCGCGAGGCAAGGCGCCACGATGCTAAAAGATGCGCTCACCATGCGCCAAACCCTTGACCCGAAGCTCGACGTTGTTTTCAAACTCCTGTTTGCCGATGAGCGCAACAAGGCGCTTTTGATTTCCCTGCTCAACGCCGTGCTTCGTCCGCCGTCGCCGATTTTGGATTTAGTGGTTCTGAATCCGGAGCTGCCTAAGGAAGCGACCGATGAGCGCGGTGCGGTTCTGGACGTACGAGCGAGACTGGCGGATGGGACTCAAATCGATCTCGAGTTACAGGCGCGGCATCACCCCGGTCTGCGTGAGCGAGAGCTTTTCTATTGGGCGCGCATGTACACGTCCCAGATCGGGCGCGGAGAGAACTACCTCGAGCTAGAGCCCACGATCTGCATCTTCATCCTGAACTTTTCGGAGTCGGATTCCCCGAGATTTCACAGTATTTTCCGGGTGTTGGAGATCCACGATCATCGACAATTCTCACGGGACTTGGAGATCCACACCTTGGAGCTGCCGAAGCTGGAGGAGGAAGCCGCGCACGACCCGGACTCACCTGTGCTAAAGTGGGGACGCTTCTTTCGAGCAACCACTGACGAAGAATTAGAGGAACTTGCGATGGCAGACCCCGACATGAACGCCGCCAAACGAGCGCTGGACCGGCTGTCAGCGGATCCGAAAGCACAGCAACTCTCGCGGAGGACCGGGAACTAGCAATCTGGAACCTCAAGCGAACGGTCAAGCTGGCCGAGCAACAGGGCGAGGCTAGAGGCAAGGCTGAAGGCAAGGCTGAAGGCAAGGCTGAAGGCAAGGCTGAAGCGCTTCGGGATGTACTCGCTAAGCTCTTGACGCTGAAGTTTGGCAGATTCCTGGGGAGGTTCGCGATCGAATCCAAAGTGCGAATGAAGCCGAGGTGTTGCGCTGGACTGAGCGCGTTCTTTCGGCCCCGTCAGTGGATACCGTCTTCCAGGACTAATCTTCGGACAAACACGCCTCACCTCTGAAGGGGTTTGGGTCGAAATCCTGTTCGTTTCCTTGCCGAATCGGTCCGGCAAAGGCTCTTGCCCGAGGACCGTCACACCATCGACATCAATCGAGGATATTGCGGGAGCGCCGTTTGTCCTATGTGGAGAACCACCGTGACCCGTCACCGAATCCTTCATCCTGTTGCTTCGCTCTTCGTTTTGCCGCTTTTGTGCCTACGCTGTGGCGGCCCCGCAGCGCCGGCCCAAACAGCAAGTTCACCTTCCCGTTTGCTCAGTCAGGGACAGTGTAGCGCTTCGACTGAAGTGCCCAAAGACAAGGGGTTGGGCTGCGAGCCGGGGGGGGCGTCGCGAGAGCGATCCATTGCGTTCATGGATGCTCCTTTTCCCTCAACTGACGCGCAGAAACGCGACGTGCTCACTTCGCCTGAGGTGGCGATTGATGGCAAGAAATTCCCCATGAGCTATCGCGTACTGCAGAGAAGCGGCGACGTGCACGGGGGAACCTTCGGTTTGATCACGAACATCGATGGTGAGCCGGTGCACGCGGAAGATGGTTCCGTTGATATTTCACCGGACACCGATTTCTCATCGCTCTTGCCGGTCGGCGGGAAGCTCTTTTCCGTCACGCACTTCGAAAGTCGACCGGGCGCGATGTACGTGTCGGAATTGTTTCAAAACGCGAAAACGGGCGAGCTCTCCGTCAAGAGCACGCACCCGATCAATTTCGCCAATTTTGGCGGGATTTGGGTGCCCTGCGCCGGCAGCGTGACGCCGTGGGGAACGCATCTTGGCGGTGAGGAGTATTCACCCGAGGCCCGAGCGTTTGAGGGGGCCACTGAGACACGCTCGCTCGATAGCTCCGTCTTGGCGATGACTCGCTACTTCAAGCTCGATCCTAAACGCGACGCGAATCAGGATGGCAAGCCTGATCTCAAGCTCGATGCTGTGCGCGCGGTATTCAACCCGTACTCTTACGGCTATCCGGTCGAAGTCCGAGTCTCGGCTAACGGCGAGGCTATTCCGAGCAAGCACTACGCCATGGGGCGATCGAACCTGGAGCTCTCGTACGTGATGCCCGACCGAAAAACGGCGTATCTCACGGACGACGGCAGCGACGTCGGTTTCTACATGTTCATCGCTGACAGAGCTTCGGATCTCTCAAGCGGCCGGCTCTACGCAATGCGCTGGAACCAAGTGGACGACGCCAATGGCGGAGAAGCAGATATCGAATGGCTGAGCCTAGGCCATGCCTCGGCTCCCGAGATCCGAGCGCTGATCGACAAGAAGCACAAATTCTCGGATATGTTCGAGGCTCAAAAAACGGACCCGAAGAAGCACACCTGCCCCGCTGGTTTTCGCTTCACACGCACCGATAGCGCTGGTTCCGAATGTCTGAAGCTTAAAGCTGGCCAAGAGCTCGCGGCCTCGCGGCTCGAAACGCGTCGTTATGCGGCCTATCTCGGCGCCACGACCGAACTCCGAAAAGAAGAGGGCCTCACCTTTGATCCCGATTCGTCCTCGCTTTACGTGAGCATCAGCGAGCTTTCCAAGGGGATGACGGACGGCGACAAAGACGAAGCGGGCGGCCCCAATCATATTCGCTTGCCACAGAATAGGTGCGGTGGCGTGTATCAGCTGCGCGTGGCTCCCGACGCTACCTTTGGCAGCGACTACGTGGCTCGTTCCTCTAAGGCACTCATCATGGGCAAGCCCATGAGCTATCCAGAGGGTAGCCAGTTCGCGGGCAACACGTGCAGCGTGAATGGCCTGGCCAACCCGGACAATCTGAGCTTCATACCCGGAAGGCGCACGTTGCTGATCGGTGAAGACACGAGTTCTCACCAAAACGACGTTGTTTGGGCCTACCAACTCGATACCGGCAAGCTCAGCCGCATCCTCACGACGCCGTATGGATCCGAGACCACGTCCGTTTACGTCTACCCCAACATCGGAGGCTGGTCGTATATTAAGGCGGTGGTTCAGCATCCCTACGGCGAATCCGATCAGGGCAAATTAGGCCCTGATCTTAGCAACAAGCGTGCATACGATGGGTACCTCGGGCCGTTCCCCGCGCTTCATTGAGCGACGAATCGCGGTGAGTGGGTGGCTCAGCGGGGCCCTGTTTTGTTCTGCACTCCTTACTGTAGCGGGCGCCAACGAGCGCACAACTCCAAGCTCCGTTCCATCCAATCGCACACCGTACATTCCACCCGCTTGCTACGCGAAGACACAGACTCGCAGTGGAGCCACGCGGAACCCGTGTTACGTGTGCCACACTCAAGGACTCGGCCCCAACTTCACCCATGACGAGGATCTGCAGCTCCGCTACGACTTTGCCAGCCAAAGCGAGACCGGCACCCCCAATCCCTGGGCCAATCTAACGCGCGACTTTTCCGCTATCGCAAAAGAATTCGAAGCGGCGGACCTTCTCGCTTACGTTCGCACCAACAACTATCAATCAAGCCCGGCACAGCTGCTCCTCACTCAACGCCTCAGAGCTTCGCTCTCGGAAGCGTGGGATCCGAACCACAACGGCAAGTGGGACGGTTACGTCCCTGATTCCTATTTCCACTTCGACGCACAAGGCTTCGACAACGCCCCAGACGGAACGTTAACCGGCTGGCGCACTTTCGCTTATACGCCATTTCCAGGGGGTTTCTGGCCCACGAACGGCTCCTTCGGCGACGCCCAGATCCGGCTGCCGCGTGATTTCCAAGTCAGCCGAAACGGCAACCTGGATCGAGAGACCTACGTCATCAACCTAGCGATTGTCGAAGCTCTGATCACACGGGCGAACGTTGAGATCCCCGAAACGAACGAACTACAATACGGTGTGGACTTGGATCAAGATGGCAAGCTTGGCCAGGCGAGCCTGATCGCGTATCGGTGGCCGCCCCAAGCTCACCGAAAAATGAGCTACGTCGGCGCCGCGCGTACTCGCGAACTCCCACTCGCGGCTGGCCTTTTCCCGATAGGTACCGAATTTTTGCATTCGCTCCGCTACCTGGATCCACAAGGAGACGGGCAGGTGCGAGCTGCGGCACGCATGAAGGAACTGCGCTATTCACGCAAAACGACCTGGCAAACCTACGCTCAGCTTGAAGCGAATGCGCTTCGGGAAGAACATGAGAGAGCGCACTCTCCCGCGAAACTCAAGAGGATCCTGGGGAATATCGAAGCTGGGCTGTCGAACGGGCAAGGCTGGATTTATCAAGGGTTCATTGAAGATCGAGTTGGCGCTCTCCGACCCCAATCATTCGAGGAGACAGCTTCCTGTATCGGCTGTCACGGTGGCATCGGTGCCTCCACCGACAGCACCTTCTCATTCCCAAGAAAGCTTGGCCGCGGTGCTTTTGCGCACGGCTACTACTCGACCGCGGAGCGTGGCTTTGACGGCGTGCCTGAGCCCAAGCGCGCCGACGGACGCTACGAATACTCGCTCTACCTAGAAGAGACTCGAACCGGAGATGACTTCGGGACCAACCCTGAAATTGCCGCTCGTTTTTTTGATACTGCAGGTGATCTGAAGCCGACCAGCGTCAAAGAGCTCCACACCAATATTGCGCTGCTCCTCCTCCCGTCTGAAAGTCGTGCGAAGCAGCTCAACGCCCTCTATCGAGCCCTCGTGGAAACGCAAACCTTCACCCAGGGTCGCGAACCGCTCAGCTCGACGTCAGCCCTGGTGCACGCGACGCTAGCCCCAGAGCAGGCAACGGGGATCTCGACACCAGTCCCGGCACGTTGGATCACGACAAGCACCCGAGGCACACCGAAGGCCCACTGACGAGGCCTCGTGTCAGCTACTTGTCTTTGCCGGAACTCACGAAAAAGTCGACGGAATCTTTTTGAAGGCGAACCTTGTAGCCGGGGACAGGCCCGCGAAACTGAAACGTGATTTCAGCTCCTGCCTGGGTGTTATTGGTCCGAACCCGAAGGATCCGTCGATCGCGCTGCTCGATCATCCGACCATTGTCGAGAACCTTGCGGCCAGCGAGCGTCACCTTGAAACCGGTGGGTGTCGGTGTTCCAACGAGCGCGCCACCTGGTGCATCCAGCTTCAGCTTGTAGACAATGGGCAACTCCAGATTACCCCGCTGGAAAGGCTTCACATCTTCAGGTTTCGTGGCTGGCTTCGCATCTTCGGCGAAGGTTTCATCCTCTTGAGCAGCCGCACGCGAAAGCTGAAGCTCGCGCTCTCCTTCATTCATCGCTAGCTCGGCCGCCTCCTCGACAGGTGCCTTGGGTGCCGCCTCCAAGGTGGCCATCGGAGTCGGACCAAAGAGTGGCACCTCTGCCACGATGCCTTGCTTCGGATCGGCTTTCGCCACTGCAGCTTTTTCTGGAGCCCCCGGCGCAACCCCAACGTTGGGCGTCGCGACGTTTGGGCTGGCAGCGGCGGCGGACGCTGCTGCGGCTGGCACCTGGGCAGATTCTGGCTTATTTCCCCCGTGGAGAGTGATAAAAGCCGTGACGCCGAGAAGCAGCGTTCCAACGCCCAGCGTCCCAAGAAGCCTCACCTTCGGAGGCATTCCGGCCCACGCTGAGCTCACCTCCACCACGGGGCTCGACTGTTGTCGGAGTCCGTTGCTCGCCACCGATCGCACTCCTGGCTTCGGTGGTGGAGCATTGGAGAAACGTCCCTCCGGCGGCGGCGCAGTGCGTCGGAGACGCTCCTTATTCTCGGTCGCAGGTTTTCCCATTCGTGCGCGTGCCACTTCGAACACTTTTCCCAAGCCGCCCGCTGCTTTTTCGCTCAGCGAAGCCAGATTGGAACCGGCACCTTTCGCAAGAACTCCCACTTTAGCGGCCCACTTGCCCATGCGTTGCCCCAACTCAGCAAGTTCGCGAGCGCTGAGCGCTTCTTCTTGCTCGCCGGGAATCGACTCAGCTTCGACGGAGTCGGTTTCACTTGCTCGGGCGCTCTTTTGCCTGGACTTGCCCGATGACCGAGCCGTCGTGTCGACCACCGCGGGCTCGGGAGTTTGGTCGATGCCAGGACGCCGCAAGGTAACCAGCAGTTGGGGCACCTGCGTCCGTGGATCGATCGACACTTCTACGCCGTCGATCAGCGCCACGAAGTTGGGATTCTCATCGGCAGATTCGACCTCAATTTCTCTACCCACCGTGAGAAATTCCAGATTAGAGCCCACTTGAACGCGACGCCGACTACTGCCCTTCACGCGTGCCTTCATGGGCGCGGCAAGGCCTTCAATGTGTAAGCGCACCTTCATCCCCGGTTCGACGTCAAGGAGCGCTTGAGGGCTCATTTCGCGCTCCTCGGCCGCTTGAAGCGCCGCCGGTGTGCACAACGCTTTCAGCGCATCCACGCTGCTTCCGTCGAGCGCCGTGAATTGCACACCAAATTCGCCATCGCCCTCGGCGGCATCGCGACGCCAAATAACTTGGCCTTCAACCACAATCTGGCGCCCGTGGCTCTCGAAGCGACACACGAGAGATTGGCCCTGCTCGGGTACAAAGTGGGTCCGAAGCTGCATGCCGCGGGAGCTCACATTGATAGATTGAGCCTCAAAAGCTGAGCTCTGGGGCTCCTGCCCACAGATCTCCACCCGACTGTCCACGTGAACTCGTGCGGCATTGGGGGAGCGGCGTTCTTGGTTCTCTAGCATCTGAATCAAAGCCTCCGGGGCACGGTGCACTTGCCCTCACCTCCCGGACTACGGCAAACCCGCCAAATCGGCCAAATTTACTGCGAAACGGAGGGGGCTTGGGGCGGCATGCGGCCCGTTTGGGCTAGGACGTTCACCGACTTCACGTGCTCTCGGGTGAATATCGAGTGGATTCATAAGTCCAATTTAGGGTCACTCGAATGACTGATCGGAGCACCTGCAGATAGGTGGCCACCTTTTCTCGCTCGGGGGCCTCGAAATTAGGAAGTGACTCTGAGAGCGCGATAAACTCGCCTGTGACGGTATTCACAAGATCAACGACTTCCCGCGCCGCATTGGGAGGAGGTAACCCGCGATGTTTCTCGAATACCGTCACCAGATTGTGCACATCTCCGTGAATCCGCTCCTTGTCGTAGGAGAGCAAATCGTTGGTCCAGCAGATGATGTTGCCAGCCATTTTCGCCAGTTCCCTGAGCTCAGGGCAATCCCGCGTGCTGGCGTTCAGTGAGATGCGCTCCAACGGCTCGATCAATGCAAAGAAGGAGGGAACGGCTCCTGCGGCGGGGCGGAATGTTAGGTACGAAACTTCATCGGGGACAATGTTGGCGCAACGATTGTTTGCCTCCCAAAGCATGCCTCCAAAGTATGCTCGGTTACCTTCGGCGAACTCAAGAAGTTGACTCGCAGTCGTGTACTCTCGGGCGCGATTCCAAATGTTTTCGAAGGCTCGAGCCAAATTCGACGCCCCTGGTCGGAGGCGCCTGTTTTCTAGGGTCTGCTCAAAATCCTTAAAGAACTCTAACAGCCTTGTGGGCCGGCTCCCGACGGGGGTTTCGTCCCCGACATCGTCGAGGGCAAACGCCCAACACACGTAGTCCGACGCGAGTGCAAGTTCTCGGGGGCCGCAGAAAGGATAGAATCCCGCTACGAGTGTCGTTAGCTGGGCTCGCTCTGCCTTTCGAAGCCCAGAATTGCTTAGTACGCCCCACTGTGCCAGCCACTCAAGTGAACCCCGTTGGGCCTTGTCGCAGTTCGGATTGATCAGGAGGGGGAAAGGACAGCAGATGGCGTCGAGCAGCTCCGTACGGCTCGGTAATGAATTATCCCACACACGCTTTAGTCCCGCTCGCGACAATCCGGGCATGGCGACGCCTAAGGGGCGACCTTCAGGCTCCAGTCCGTCTTTTTTGCTCAGGCTTTTGTTATCCATTATCTCCGCCAATCGTCGGCCGTTGTGGGTCATCGCATGGCTCTGTCTTCAGCCAGGAAACAACTTCCTAGCTCGATCCCTCCCGGAGGTGAGATCGAGTCCGAGGTCTTGGCCCCAGATGTCGTTTGGACCAGGTTCATTGGGCATATTACACATAAGATGGCAGCGCTTCGCTTACCGCAGTTCAAGTTAGCATTGGTGTCAACAAGAACTCCGTCCTGGATCATGGACCTCAGGTTGATGAGGGGATTTGAGCCGCTCGCAGTGAAGGCTGGGGCTGAGTGGTGGAGGCAGTACAAGGAAAGCCACGGGGAGGCGGTTTTCTTCGTTTCTGACCAGGCAGCAGCCCGTATGGCAGGCGCAAGTTTGAGCTTCAGCGTGGGATTGCGAGTTCTGACTTTCCCGACACTTGACGAGTGTCTTGACCACCTGGGTGTCTCGACCCGGGTACCGTCAGCTGCTAGCAAATAGCCGAGATTCGGCGCCGCGCCCGCGTAGAGCTTGATCCCCAAGTGCTCCTAAACTTGTTTGTGATCTCTATCTCAACGTCGAACACGAGATAGTAAGCATGCTTACTATCTTCCAAGGAACGAAAGGGGTAGCTCACCTGGCGCGCCTACGGCGCTGCCCCGCAACCTCACATCCCGGTCGTGCCCCTCACGCAGCGACCCGCACGACGGGGCGATGCCGGGGAGGGGCGGCTGACGCGTTTCGCGGCAGCGGGGTGGGCAGCAAACACCAACTTGGTGTCCACTTGATCGCTGGCAGTGACCACTAACGCTATGCATTGTGTTCGAGTTGGCCGTCCGCGTGAACCCGTGCGGCGTTTCGGGGAACGGCGCTGCCCACCTCGCCGACACCGGCATATGGCCCTCCGGCGCGACCTGACGTAAGACCTGGACCGAGCCGTTGGTCGGCTGGCAGGGTATGGCACTCTCGATCATCGTTCGTTCTGGTACTTCAGCCTCGCAGCGGGCGCCGCGCATCTCGCTGGACGCACCGAGAATTATCATTGGGCGTGCTCGAGGTTGCGAGGTTCGGCTTCCGGACCCGAGCGTGAGTCAGCGCCATGCCTCGATACGTCAGCGCGGCGCCGACTACATTATTCTCGATGAAGGTAGCGCGAACGGCACATTTGTCGGCTCTGTCCGGCTAGCACCGCAAGCCCCGCGAGTGGTTCGTTCGGGCGATCTCGTCCGGATCGGGCGAGTCTGGTTGGAACTTTTGTTCGATCACGCCGCCCCTGATCCCAACGTCAAGCAGCACACCTACGAAATGGCGCTGTCGCTCGTGGCACAGGCCCTCGCCGCGGAGGGTGGGCCCACGAGTCCGCGCGTCAGCGTGGCCATTCCCGTAGCGCCGGGAGTGGATGCTGAAACCTACGTGGATATTGTGGAGTTTGAGCAGGCCTATATCGTAGGCCGTTCACATGCCGAATTGATCGTCGACGACCCGGATGTGTCACGACGGCACCTTGAAATCATGCGCCGCGGTGAAGATATTCTGGTGCGCGACGTCGGCTCCAAGAACGGCTCTTATCTCAAGAATGAACGCCTCGATCCTTTGCAGTGGCAGCGCTGGGATCCCGAATATCAGGTGAAACTCGGCGGCACCACGCTTCAGCTCTCCGATCCGGTGACCGCCGCGCTCAACGAACTCGAAGCTGTCGCCGAAGAGCTCCTCCGAGAGGACGAAATCATTGACCCACCCAATCCCTCGGAGGGTGAAGACGGAGCAGGTTGGACGGGCGGGATCTCTCGCACCATTGATCGACGATCGACGGCACCGAGAGAAACCAACCCCCAGCTCCCCCAAGCTTCCAGGCTGCATCAAGAGGGCGCGCTCCGAGCGCAAAAGCCCCGGGCTGGCCGCGGCGAATTGGCGATTGGCCTGATGGCGTTGATCGTCATCTTAACCAGCGTGCTTGGGTTGTTTTGGCTCTTTGCCTTGAACTAGCCGCCGTCCTTACGGGGCCCCTCGTTGTAGCCACGCGGGCGATACTTCGGATCCACTCCCCCGTGCTTGACACCGTTAGTCACGATGTCGTTCGCGAGGTAGGCAAGCCACGTGCCAGGATGCGCACGCGCCAAACTTGAAAGCTGCTGCTGGCGCGCGGGGCCCAGTGCTTTTTCATTCCATAGGCATTGCAAGGCCAGAGCGATCAGGTTCGGATCATTGGGTCCGAGTTCGAATCCAGTCACAAAAAACGGCCAAGCCTCGTCTGTCCGCCGCAAGCGGCACAGCGTATCGCCTTGGTAGATGTGAGCCATGGGCCAGGCGGGCGCCAATTCGAGCGCAGTGGTGTTACTCTGCAAGCGCTCCTTGAGCTGCCCGCGCGCACCCAACATCACCGAATAGTTCAAATGGGCCTTAGCACTGTAGGGAACTGAAGCGCGCGTCCCGCGCCAAAATGTCAGATCATCGCTGTAATCGAGCGCATGCCGGCGAGCCTGCACTGCCTGGAAACCGAGAAAAGCGGCAACCGCCAACCAGGCATCCGGCTTGAAACGGCGCCTTTCCACCCAGGCCGCGAGGGCCACACCGAGACACAAGGAAGTTCCCAAAGCAGGCAAATACCAAAACCGCTCCGCCCGAACGGTTGGCAAAAGCACGGGAATGTTAGAATGCGGGAAGTATGCAACGGGAAACCAGACCAAGCCCAATGCAACCAACAGATAACATCCAAGCGATTTCCGAAGTTCAATCGCAAACAGCGGCCCCAAGGCTAAAGCTCGCTCCTTCCACTCAGCTCTGAGCGCGCGCTCGGCGAAGAGCGAACGCACCCACACACCCAGGCCTGCGAGCGGCGCACCCACCAGAGCTAGCGCCCCAAGCACACTTTCTAAAAATACCGGATTCTTAGGCGGCAGCTCCTGGGGAAATGAGTAATCAGCGCTCAGCGTCCAAGGCGCCACCACTTGAATCAAACCGCCGAAATAGACGCGTAAAGCGCCCCCAATCCGCAGCGGCGTCGCCGCGAGCGCCAATGGATTGTTGATGGGATCCCGAGAGAGCTGCGGCTGATGAAACCACTTTAGAAATTCGTGCAGAGCCCGTGCGGCGAACGGCGAATCCGGGGCGAGCGGTGCGGCGAGCTCCGCTGGCAATGCCACCGGGAACCACTGGCGCCTGAGGTAGGTGTAGAGAACCAGCGCTGATACGCTGGCGAGTAGCGCCGCCAGCCCGCGTGCGAGCCGCGCCGGTTTTGTTGGAAAGAAACACGGTGCCAAAACGACCGCTGCGACGAAAATTAGAGGAACGAGGACGATCGCGCTTTCTTTGCTAAAAAGCCCAAACAACAATGCCAGAAGCACGCCGACGAAACTCCAACCGATCCGCAGCCTGAGCGCACACAACGCCAAAAGCGCACTCAGTCCCGAGAGGACATCGGCTAAACCCACCACCCCACAAATCGCCTCGGTCAAAAGGGCGCAGAGCAAGAAACAGCCACCCGAAAGCCACGCAACGCGTCGCTGCCGAGTCACAGAAAAAGCCAATGCCGACAGCAAGCTGGCATTCGCTGCGTGGATGAGCAGGTTAGCGAAATGAGGGAGCCAGGGCACCTTCATCAGCCTCCATAGCGGTCGCCAAATCAGATTGGGGATCGGGCGATAGGAGCCAATCGTGCGCTCGGGTGGCAAGCCCCAAAAATCGCGCTGGAAGGCCTGAAGGGTGTGCAGGCGGTCCCCGTTGACATACGGATTGGCGAGCAGAGCTTCCTGTTCATCGAAGATGAAATTGCTGGCGGGGCTTCGCATGAAGGCGGCGGCAGCCAGGAGCACCGCCGGAATCAAGGCGATCCAGAACCTGGGAGGGCGCCTAAAATGCCGAGCAGCAGCGCCTCGTGCACTCGCCAGGCCCCGACCGAGAGCTATGAGGAGACGCTGGGGGCCATTCACGGCGCAGGAGTCTGGCACAAAATCCGCGGGAAGAGCATAGTCGCGGAGCGACATGCCCGAGGAAGCGCTGAAGTTCGATGGTTGCCAGATCCTGCGAAAGATCAGCGCAGGGCCGATTGCAGATCTGTACCAAGGCGTCCAGGAACATCTCGGCCGCAAGGTGCTGATCAAAGCTCTCGGGCTCGGTATTTTGCCGTCCTCGCCGTTTGCCGCGACGCTTGAACGGGAAGCACGCTTGCTGGCGGAGCTTCAACATCCGAATGTGCTTCAGGTCTACGATCTGGTGCGGCAGGAGAATCGGATGTGGACCGTTCTTGAATGGGTCGACGGCTTTACGGCCCGCGAGCTGTTGCTGCAAAGCTCACCGTTGCCGCTTCCAACGTGTCTTGCCATTGCGCTTGAAGTGAGCGTTGCCCTCGAACACGCGCACGCGCACGGCATCGTGCATCGAGATATTCAGCCGGACAATATCCTGGTGTCGCGAGCTGGGCACGTGAAGCTGATTAACTTCACGGTCGCGGTTGACGAACGCTTACCCACAGCACCTGAGCTTCTCGACAGCAGCGGCGGAGCTTTCAGCACGGCCTACATGTCGCCCGAACAAATCTTGGGGGAGCCCGCCGATCCGCGCTCCGATCTCTTTTCACTGGGGCTGGTTTTGTATGAACTCTTAAGCGGAATTTCGGCCTTCGAGCACACTACCAGCAAGAGCGCAGCCCAACGCATCCGACACGAGCGTCCCGAACCACTCTCGCGCAAAGTGCACGGCCTGCCGCTGGCGCTTGAACGCACAGTGACCCGCTGTTTAGAGAAGCTGCCCGGTGACAGGTTTCAATCTGCGCGTGAAGTGACGGTTACCCTTGAGCAGCTGTTCAGAGAGTCGGGCACCGGGTCGACGCGAAAGGTGCTGTTGGGGCATCTCGGTCAGGTCGGGACAACGGAGGAGGTTCCGGTCAGTGAAGTGCCCACTCCTCGGCAAAGCCTGCCAAGCCTCCACGATCCGGTGCCGCTCACGCGCCCGCTTCTAGGCCTCCTTCTGGCATCAACCCTGCTGATAGCCGGAGGAAGCGCGTTTGCGACGCTCGACGCGAGCGCGGAGGATAATCTGGTCGGTAAAGCGCAAGGGCTGTTGACCCTGGCGCCCAGCAATCTTGCCCATCTGCGCGTGGTGGCGACTCCCTGGGCGAGCGTCACCATCGATGGCGTGAAGGTCGAGACCACCCCGTTTGCCGCGCCTATTCCGTTGTCGAGCGGCATCCACTATGTGCGCCTCGAACATCCCAATGCGCCGCCGGAGCATCGGAGCGTGCGGCTAGCGCCCGGCGAAAATGCGCTATTGGACGTGGAAATGAAGATTCCCCTTGTCGTGGAGGCTCCCCGCTCGAGCCCGGTGCCAGCCGACACCACGCCTTAGGGCGAGCAAAAGCTTTCGCAAAAGTCTCAGAAAAATGGTCCAATCGTCGGCTTGCCTCGTGACGGTCTGAGGCATCCCCCCCCCGACACTCTAGGTCCAGCCCACCCTATGGAATTTGAGCTCAAATGCGGTGCCACGCTGGGCAGATATCAGCTTCTGACTCAGCTCGGGCAGGGGGGTATGGCCAGCGTGTGGGTGGCGCGTGAAAAGTCGTTTGGGGGTGCAGAACGTTTAGTTGCCGTTAAGGTGATGTTGCCTGAGCTCGCAACCCGCGAGGATTTTCGCTCGATGTTCCTCGAGGAAGGGCAAATCGTCAGAAGCATCTCGCACGGCAACGTGGTGAGCGTTTTTGACGTATCCGAGGATTACGGGATCCTCTACATGGCCATGGAATGGGTCGAAGGGGATTCGCTGCGCGCCCTGATTCGCGAAGCCAAAAAACGCCGTGCGATTCCGCCGGAAATGGCGGTGCGCATGATCGCGGATACGGCCGGCGGACTCCACGCCGCGCACGAGCTACGTGATTGGGATGGCCGCTTGTGTGGATTGGTGCACTGTGACGTCTCCCCGCACAACATCTTGATCGGCCTAAATGGGCGAGTAAAGCTAGTAGATTTTGGGGTGGCAAGCGCCACCGCACGCACCGACAAGGATCAGGAACTCCTCAAGGGGAAGCTGGGCTACATGTCGCCCGAGCAAGTTCGCGGCACTGGGCTGGATCGGCGGAGCGACGTTTTTTCGTTGGGTATTGTGCTCTACGAGCTCACCACTGGTGAGCGCCTGTTTCGCGGCGAATCGGCACGAGACACCTTGAGGCTCGTTTCAGAGGCCTCGATTCCGAAGCCGACCGAGGTCTACGCAAAGTACCCCGAGCCGCTCGAAGCCATCGTGTTGAAAGCCCTAGCGCGCGATGTGAACGAACGCTACCAGACGGCAGAAGAGCTACGCATCGCGCTCGATCGCTACCTCATTAACGAGCGAATTTTGGTGCCTGAAGCTGGCGTGGGCCGCCTCCTCAAACGTGTCTTGGGCACCCGCATCGAGCAGCAACGTGAGGCCATTCGCGAAGCGTTGCGCGCCGTCGATGGACACATTGAAGCTGACCTTATCCCAAGCGAGTCAACGGCACTCGGCCCTCTGGATCTCAGCTTGTCTGGCAAGAGCACTCCGTTTAACGACGGCTCGTTCACTTCCACGCCCGCCCCCTCATCCAGCTTCCAAACCAACACGAACAGCCTGAGCGATCCAACGGGCACAGCCAGCCCGCAAACGCTGGACCCGATCCAGCCGCCGCCCCGCAAGAAGCCCTGGCTGGCGCTTGTCGCCATGGGGCTAGTGGCAGCGGCAGGGCTAGTCGCTACGCTGGTCTGGTTAAAATCGCAGGATCCTGTGGGAGCCAGCCTTCAAACTTCCAAAGGGCCCCATTCGGATGCTGACGGCGAGGTAGAGGATGAGGATATGAGCCCGAGCGCTGCCAATGCCCCACCAACGCAAGCAGGACAGGCCACCCGAGCCGAACCTCTCCCGGCGCTTGAAGCACCATTCAAGATCGACGGCACGGGCCGCGGACGAGGCTCCCGCAGGGGTGCCAAGGCGGAACGTGAGCTCGTGGAACGTGCTGGCCAGGAAGCTGCCGACGCGGTTCGCGCGGCCAACGATCCAGCACCCACTCAAACTGAAGCCGCGCCACCGCTTAAGCGATCTGAAGTGAACCGGGGAGCGGCAACAGCGGTGCTTGCGGCCAGTGCCCTGCGGGCCTCTCGCTGCAGCCGATCCGGAGGGCCGTCAGGCGCCGGTCAGGCTATCGTTACCTTTCATCCAGAGGGTTACGTTACCAACGTGAGACTGAACGGCGCCTTCCCCGGCACTGCCGTCGGAAACTGTGTGACGGCGGCGTTCAAGCAGGGCTCCATCCCAGCGTTTGCGGGCCTGCCGCTGACGCTCCCGCAAGCCTTCCGAGTTCCAGAATAGGCCTAGAGCTTAGCTCTGCATTCAGACCTCCTCTTGGAGACACTCGGCGCAGCCCTAGGTTGCCTGGGAAGCTACCGACGATAGCGATCGTCCACGTGGGTGAAGGATTCATCTACCGAGGTGAAGAGGTTGTAACGAACCAAATGACCCAGCGCCGCCACTCCGTCTTTCCAGCCGATTTTCTTGCCCTGCAGCCGCGTGCGTGGGAAGTACGAAATCGGAAGCTCCTGCACCCGGGCGCGCACCTTCGCGAGCTTGGCGGTCAGCTCAACTTCGATCCCAAAGCGCTTGGACTCTAGCTTCATAGATTTTAGCAAGTCCGCACGAAAAACCTTGTAGCAAGTTTCCATGTCCGTCAGATAACAGCCAGAAAGCAGGTTGCTGGCCACGGTGAGGGTGCGATTGACGAAGTAGTGGTAGGTGCGGTGAACCTGTGTGCCGCTTTTCTTGAAACGGCTGCCGAAGACAACGTCCGCCTTCCCAGTGAGTAGCGGCTCAAGAAGCAAGGGAATATCCGCGGGATCATATTCGCGATCGGCGTCCTGAATCACGATGAAGTCCCCTGAAGCCTCAGCGATGCCTCGGATCACGGCCGCGCCCTTGCCTTGATTCGCAGTCTGCACCAAGAGCTTGAAGCCGAAGGCCTCGGCGTTGGAGCGTAGGATCCCTACGCTGCCGTCGGTCGAACAGTCGTCAACGAAAATCCACTCGCGTTCGATCGGACACGGCGACGCAAACAGCATCGCGAGCACCGCTGCCAATTCGTGCGCCTCGTTGTAGACGGGAACCACAATCGAAAGCTTGGGCATCGCAGCCTTCCATGCCCTTCGGGTGCGACCTAGGCAAGCGCTCACAGGCTCACTCACCTCACGCGGCATTTCGCAAATGAACAAACGCACACGCCGACCGCTCTTCGACGCAACAATTACACATGCCTACCCTCGGTCATACACGAAGGAAACCATCCTCGGTCGTAACGATCTTTTCACTTGCGTTGACACGTGCGGTCGAGTAGCAGGTGTGGTGATGGGGAGCATGAAACCATGAGCTGCGGGGCACGAGGGCTATGAATAAGCGAGGGGTTGCAGTGATTTGCGTGTTGGCTGCGGAACGGTTGCGTTTGGCTTCTGGCGATACACTGGCAATAAGGCCCTGGATGAAGCGAAAATCAGGGACGATCGCAAGCCAAGGGCCACCGCGCCAGCTCTAAGCGTCGCTAGGTTCGAGCCGGTACCAGAGGGTGCTCTTGCCATCTCAGAGTTCTCCCGCGAGGACTACAATCGAGATCCTGCGGCTTATCTAGCGCAGGTAGTTCCCGGGCGAGCCTTTCAGGTCTTGTCACCGAGGCCCGACCTCCCCGCCATTACAAGCGCAGTCGCGTTTAGACAAACGGTCGAGCCTTTGGGAAGCGTTGACCTGGCAGTCAGCGTGGTTCCGAGCGCTCCGGTCACTTTCACTAGTGCGGGATTGGGCTCTTTTCCGAACAAAAGAACCTCGATTTCCGTTGCCGCGGATGCTGCGGGAATAGCGCGCACCAGGTTCACAGCAACTCGCGGCACCACCGGTCGCGCCTTCGTCTTTGTTGCGTCCCCCCTTGCCAGCGGCAGAGTTCGTTTTGAAGTAGAGGTTGAGGGCGCCACCGGTTCGAACTCTGACGCCAAACGTGAGTTAGTGCCGACGAAATCTCAGGCAAATATTGGTCCGCATCGGGACCCATCAGGAACCTAATTTAGAGGAAAGCGACCATGACATTCAACGTTTTCGCGCCAACTGGTGCACGAGTCGCAGTTCAACGCTGGTTATCTCTTCTGGTGGTGGCATGCTGGATTTTGGGAACCGGCTCCGCCTGGGCTGCGGCAATCCCGGGCTGTTGGAACCCGCACGGGCCTGGAGCGAATGCGCCAACCCAAAGTACCTTCACCTTCCCCGCACCGGCGAATGGCACGAAAAACTGCGAACCGAACGGAGAGAGCGGGATGTTCAATGGCAATTCGTTGATCGATAATGTGCAGCTTGAGCACCATCATTTTGCTGTCGACTACGAAGTAACCGAGCCCGCAACCACTGCGGGGTGTAGTAGCTGCAGCCCGCCCAAGGGCCCCGCGACGCTCGCTGGGGGCTCGACCGAACTTCCGAATCTAATGCTCAAGCGCATCCATCGTCCGCGCGTTTGGTATCAGCATTCCAACTTCGGCCCCGGGGTATTCAGCAATTTCGACGCGCAGCTGACGCTCGAAGATACGCCTGACGGCGGAGGTGTGCGCGTTTTCCTTTTTGACCCTGGCGTTGCCGATACTGATGGCAGCGTGTTTGAAGAAACGAACGGCACGGATCAACAGGTCAATGGGGTCCTGTGGCCGAACGGTCAAACCAATTTGCAGTTTGAGAGCTTGCGACTGTACAACTCGTTGGGCGGCCTCGTTACTACGCAAGCAGCCGCGGCAACCGCTGTTGCCCGGCGGCCCGATGGTGCGCAATGGGAATTTGACATTATCCATCCCCGTTCTGCGAGTGCGGGAGAATCGGCGGGGCGGCTTACTCGCATGCTGGATCGCAACGGAAACCCAGTAACGATCCAGTATCAGTTCGCCAGAAACGCAAGTGACGCGCAGTTGGGCTATGATCGAGATCGTTTGTGGGTGATGTCCAGCGTTGTTGATCCACATGACCTGACGCTAACCTTTAGCTACGTTCTTCAAGGATCCTGGGACTCGTGGGTTATTTCGCAGGCGTTGCTTCCGAACGGTCAAAGCGTTTTCTACCATTACGGGTCGGAAGATATCTTGCCCCTGAATCGAATCGACCACACTGACGGGTCCGTTTCGACGTTTATTCAAGGCGAAGACGATGTCACCCAGGAGCACGCAGTCGCGTATGATGATCCTGCAGCGGGTGGCACTCATCGGAAGAAGACCGTCTATTTCACGCGGGATCAGTACGTCGATCCGGAAACCCAAGAGACCACCCTTCAGGTCTCTTACCTCGTAAGGCGCGTATTCAACGGGGCCGGGGAACTCACCTATTACAACGACCCGGATGTAGCGGATCCGACGACGATCTACGCCTTCGCTGCGAACTACGGGTTCGCGCGTATTCGATATCAGGCCCCCGATCGTCTGGTTACCGATTTCGCGACAACATGGGTTATTGGACAAGATCCGCGCACCTTCACATATGAACCTCGTGCAGACCTTGAGCTAACAGACTTTTTAAAGGTCGGCGCAGACACGGACGCCCTTGGGCATCAACGTCTCTTTGAGTATACCGGCCTAACCGGAAAACCAACGAAAGTAACGTACCCCGACGCGAGCACAGAGTTAACTACTTACAATTCCTTCGCTCAGCCCCTTTCGATGACGGATCGCGTAGGACGAAAGACCCAGTACACGTATGACACTAAAGGTAACCTGCTGACGGAGACTAGAGGAGTTGGAACGCCCGAAGTGTCAACTTGGAAATATGAATATAATTCCCGAGGACAGGTGACCCGTGCCCTCGATCCAAGCTACTCGCTGAGCCAACCCACGCTTCACGTCACAGACTACGCTTACAATGGTTCAGGGTACTTAGCTTCCAAAACCGAACCCTCCGACACCGTAGGGGGTGCGCGCGCGACGTCCAGCTACCTTTACGATTCTGCAGGTAGGCTTACGCAGACTACGGGTCCTGTGGGTCAAGTGGTGCAGTTCTCTTACGATTCAAGGAATCGCCTTGTGATGAGAACTTATGGGGACAGCTCCACCGAAACGCTGACGTATGGCTCCGGTCCGGAAGCCAATTTGTTGGTGCAGGCGACGGACAGAAACCAAAATGTCTCCCGCTACGGCTTTGACTCAGCGGGACGTGAAATTTCACAAACGAAGGCCTTTGGCAAGCCAGAAGCTGTCACGCGACAGTGCACATTCGTCCCGGGGACAATCTTGCCTGCGACTTGTACGGATCGCGGTAATCGCGAGGATTCCTCATATGACCACCGTCGCCGCCCCATCGGAAGGACAGTGCACCCGAATACGGCGACAAATCTTACAACGCAAGAGCAGCTCAACCGCAACGGCTTCCCCATCTACAGCCAAGATCCGTATGGGAGGCGCATTTACTTCGTGTATGACGTCAACGATCGCGTTATACGCCGAGTAGCCGAAATGGTACCGGGCGCGGTAGATCCAGCCACGAACCTCGCAACTCTCGCACGCATCACCAACCCCAATCCGTCATTTGTGATCGAGGATACCGTTCTTGACTCCGCGGGTCAGATCTCAGAACGACGTGATGGGCGCAACACGCCCACTCGGTTCGAGTATGACTCTCAGGGGCGAACGGTGGCTGTTGTTGTGGCTCCCGGATCCACCCTCCAGGCCCGCACAGAGTATCGCTTTGATCCGGCCGGGAATCGTACGCGCGAAATCCGCGCCAGAGAGTTCACCGAGGGGGGCACCTTTGAGACGGCATCTACCTATACCGGGAGAAACTTGCTCGCGTCTGTTACCGAGGGCTTTGGTACTGCCATCGCGGCGCCGAGGTATTTTGCCTATAGCCTGTCAAGAAAGCCCCAAAGTGAGACGGACTTTCGTGGCAACGCGACAACCTTCGCCTACGCGGCGTGTTGCGATCGACTGACTTCCCAAACGGATCCAAGCGGCGCGGTCACCAGCTACGCGCACGATCCATTTGGAAACGTCCTAACCACGACGGATCCCAACGGCAATGTAACGCGCCGAACGTTTGACGCACGGAACCGTGTCGCCACGAGCACCAACGGTGCCAACGAGGTGACGACGTTTACCTATGATGATAATCTCACAGACGGCGTTGGTATCGACGCACAAGCGGGCCGCACGTCTGGCCTTTCACTCGGCGTTGGGGCGGCCGGCTCTGCCGTTCAGACCACCGATCCACTCGGACACACTACCCTCGATCTCACGGATGGAATGGGTCGACGGGTCCGCCAAATCGACGGCAGCAACAATGCAAGCACCATGAAATTCGACGTGATGGTGAGCGGGCTCTTGGAAACTTCGACCAGCGATGCTCTAGGTCACACTACCCGGTCACGGACCGACGGCGGCGGGAGGGTGAGGACCGCGGTCGACGCGCAAAATTGTATCTCCACGACGACATTCGACGCGGTTGGCAATCAACTGCAGACACGAGACCCGAACTCGACTGGGACCACATGCCAATTCGACACTCGCAATCGTAAGATCTCCTGCACCGACACGCAGGGCGACAGCAACGCCTGGGCGTACGATGCCGAAAGTAACGCGGCGACGCTGACGGACGGATCAGGTCACAACACCACTTACACTTTCGACGCTCGGAGCCGCAAACTCACGGAACGGGACCGTCTCGGCGGTGTCACTAGCTTTGGATACGACGGTGACAACAGAATCGTCAGCATGACTGATGCCCAGGGTAGCGTCACAAGTTACCTTTTTGATAGTAGAGGCCTGCTCACTCGCGAAACACTTCCCGCGCAGCAGGCCGGCGTCCCGAATGTTCGAAACTACGGCTATGATCCAGGCCGGCGCATGATTTCCCGCACGGATCAAACGGCCGTCGTCTCCGCCTTCGTGTATGACGCGGCCAATCGGTTGAAGGAGCGGCGTTACCCGGATTCGCAGAATGACGTCTACACGTACGACGTTGCTTCCAGGCTGACGAGTGCAACGAGCGGCCGGTACGGCACGACGGTGACGCGCACCTACGATAATAGCAATCGATTGCTCTCGGAAACTGAGCGCATTGGGAGCACCAACTACGGCGTGAGCTATGGCTATGATGCCGCCAACCGGAAGACGCGAGTCACCTATCCTGACGGCTCGGTGATAAACCGAGCTTACACCAACCGTGACCAGCTTTCGTCAGTCAAGGTGGGCACGACGCTCGTCGCATCGAGGACGTATGACTTCGGTCTGCGGCTCACCCAAACGACATTTGGGAACGGGCTTAGCGAAGGCCGCACCTACCGCGCCGACAACCTGGTGGTGAGTATTTCCACGTCGGGCATCAACGTGCTTGGTTATCAGTACGACGCGAACAAGCGAGCGACTCAAGAAACGAACACACTCCTGCCCGCCGAAGCGTTGGCCTACGGATATGATTTCAACGATCGCCTCGCGAATTGGACGCGCGGACCCTCCGCAAGTCCCGCACAAGCCCAGACGTGGAACCTGTCTCTTGTGGGTGACTGGGAGAGCACCCTACGAGATGGGGTTTCGGAAAAG
>ENA-ORBV01001176-ORBV01001176.1-microbial-mat-metagenome-genome-assembly--contig:-NODE-1176-length-58975-cov-6.699565_pt1 | contig 58975 bp, 49 predicted proteins | sample MGYA00237777_ERZ505514 | MGnify/ENA primary metagenome ERZ505514 (study PRJEB26160, sample SAMN06269048) | microbial mat metagenome | isolation source: Oligotrophic lake microbial mat | place...
GCTAAGAGCCTGTTGAGTCGCATAAAGAGATGTCCTTTGGTGAGTACCTTGATGGTGTCTCATCCATCCATGCGTAGCCCCTCAGAATCCAGGGTCATATTCCCGAGGGCCCGGCAAAAAATCACGCGGTCCGGCTAAACGAATCGGCAAGCGCTTCTTTCACCTCCGTCCCCGTCCCCGTCCTCTCGTGTTTTCGCATTTTCGGTCTAACTATAACAAAATAAACTATTTACCACCAATCGGGGGCATCCACGCGCATCCCCCGGTATACCCGAGTTTTCCTCTAAATCCTTCATTTAAAGAGACTTACCCACAAAAAACCTGTCATCACCAGCGAGGACTCCATCCTGGCCCAAGTGCGCCGCCTGCCCCTCGCCGCCCGCGCGAAATAGACTCCTCCCCGACGGACACAGCCTCGCCTCCGGAGTCACAACGATTTTCGCCTTCCCCCTCAACCACTTACCCCAAATCCCTCACCTCCGCCTGCTATCCTGTCTTTGGGAGCCCTCACTCCAATAGAATCAATCACTCCCGGGTTCGTTTCGTCATTTCGCAAATTCCAGTTAAGGTAGTAGACATGGGTCCAAATCCTCATCAGCCCCGCATTAACCTCACCAACACGGCCGAATATCGGGAGGGCTACGCCAACAGCGTCCAAGTCCGCGTCAATCTGTGGGACATCTTCTTGATGTTCGGCACCTTGAGCCAAACCGCGCCCGACGTGGTGAACATTCACAATTTCCAGGGCGTCTACTTGAGCCCCCAGCAGGCCAAGGCCCTGAGCAACGTGCTGCGTCAGAACATCGAGCAGTACGAATCGGCCTTTGGAGAGATCCACCTGGAGCCCCAGGCGGGTCCGGCGGGCGTTGTCCAGTAGCTCGCGCTTCCAGTGGGAGGCGTTCGGATTCTTCTTCGCCGCCTTCACCGCGCTTGTCTTCGCGTCGCACGCCCAGTTCTTCGATTTGCCCTACTTCTGGGACGAACTGGGCCAATTCATCCCCGCCTCGCTTGACCTTTATCAGCACCGCGCCTGGATTCCCGAAAGCACCACGCCCAACGTCCATCCACCGGGCCTGATGGCTGTCCTGGCGGGCACTTGGGGCCTCGCGGGCGGCCCATCCATCCTGGCCACCCGCGCCGTCATGCTGTTATTCGCCAGCTCGCTCGCGATGGTCACTTTCATGCTCGCCATCGAGCTGATGCCCGGCATTTCCGGCACGCCGGCCTTTCCGGCGGTCGTCTTACTGCTCGTCTCGCCCATCTTCTACATGCAGGCGCCCTTGGCCCACCTGGACTTGCCCGCCGCCTTCTTCAGCCTCTTGGCCCTGTATCTCTTTCTGAAAGGGCGATTCGCCTACGCCGCCTTAGCCTGCACCGGCGCCGTATTGATGAAGGAAACCGCCATCGTCTTTCCGCTCGTCTTCGCCGTAAGCCTCGGGCGTGAAAAGCGTTGGCGCGAAATGGCTTCGTTTGGTTTACCCGCCATCGCCCTTGCCATCTGGCTACTCATCCTGGCCCGCGCCACCGGCCATCCGCTGGGCAATCCCCAGTTTTCGGCCTATAACTTGGGTTACAACCTGCATCCCGTCCGGCTCGGGGTGGCGATTCTCCGGCGCTTCTACACGCTCGGATTCGCGGACTTCCACTGGATCGGCACCGCCGCCATCCTCACCGCTTGGTGGAAACGCCAGATCTTCGCCGGCCCCGCCTGGGCCTTGGTCGGCGCACTGGCCGCGGCTCACGTCGCTACCGTCACACTGCTCGGCGGCGCCGTGCTCGAACGCTATCTCCTGCCCGTCTTTCCGCTCTTCTACATCGCGGTCGCCGCCGGGTGGAGCCGTTGGCACAAATACGCGCGCTGGGCCGCGCAAGCCACGATCACCGCGGGCTTGGTGGCTGGCCTTTACGTCCAGCCGCCGTACCCCTATCCGCTTGAGAATAGTCTCGCTATGGTAGATCAAGTGCGGCTCTACCAACTGGCCGCCGGCGTAGTGAATGGCCTCAAGCCGGAACTCACCGTAGCCACCGCCTGGCCGCTCTCTGACGCTCTGCGCCGGCCCGAATTCGGCTACGTCACCCGGCCCCGCCGCGTGCTCGAGTGCCCGGACTTCCGCATCGGCTCAGTGCTGGCGCTGCCCCGGCCCGATGTCTTCGTGCTCTACACCCGGACCTTGAATCCAGAGAACAATCTGCTGAATATCCCTGTGGTCCGGCAATTGTGGGAGCGCTTTTATGACTACGAACGCGAGATGGAGACCGTGGGCGCACAAAAGTTGTTCAATGGCCCGTCCCTGGTCCGTTGGGAGCGGCCCGCCGCCTGGGGGGCGCCCACCGGCGGTCAGTGGCTCGAGATTTACCTGAATCGTCAGAGGCCGGTATACTAGTCAGTTCGCGGCTTATTGAATGGTTCTCACGTCGTCGGCATATTTCATCTTTCTCGCCGGCATTTTCCTGCTCTACTGGCCAGTAGCGAAGAAGCGCTCCTTGGCGCTCGCCGTCCTTCTGCTGGCGAATTTTTTCTTCTACGCCAAGTGGGACCTTTTCTATCTCTGGATGATCCCCGCCGCGGCCACCGTCGACTATTGCCTCGGTCTGGCCATCGGAAAAGCCAAGCATGGCGCACTGCGGCTGGGGCTACTTCTCGGCAGCGTCGCCATGAACGTTGGCATTCTGGTCGGTTTCAAGTACATGCCGTTTCTGCTCGAAAACTATACCGCCTTCACTGGGCACGCCGTTGCCAAGTGGACCTGGACGTTTCCGCTGGGAATCTCGTTCTACACCTTTCAGTCGCTCACCTACACCATTGACATCTATCGCCGGGACGCGAAGCCCACTGGCAGCCTCCTTGCCTATCTGGCCGGGGTGAGTTTCTTCCCCACCACCTTGGCCGGCCCCATCACCCGCGTCGCCACGCTGCTGCCCCAGTTCGAAAAGCCGAAGTCGCTCTCGGACGTCGATGGCGGCAAGGCGCTCTTCCGCATCGCCCACGGCTTAGTGAAGAAGTTTCTGATTGCCGACTATCTGGCCGACAACTTAGTCAACCGTGTCTTCGACTTTCCCGCTCTCTACACCGGCAGTGAAGTATTACTCGGCGTTTATGGCTACGCGTTACAGTTATATTTCGATTTCTCGGGCTACACCGATATTGCCATCGGCTCTGCCTTATTACTCGGCCTGAAGTTACCCGAAAACTTCAACCAACCCTACGCGGCGAAGAATCTATCGGACTTCTGGCGTCGCTGGCATATCTCGCTTTCCAACTGGCTGCGTGATTACTTATATTTTTCCTTTCCGTATATGCGGACGAAGTGGATGCCCTATATCGCCATCATCGTTACGATGTTGGTGGGCGGTTTGTGGCATGGTCCTAGTTGGAACTTTGTCATCTGGGGCGCGCTGCACGGCGCAGGCCAAGCGATTGTGCGCGGTTGGCAGGCGATCCGAGGAGGCGTAGGCTTGAAGGCGCGCTGGGCCACCTTCGCCGCCTCCTTCTTCACCGTGCAATTCGTTTGCTTCGCCTGGATCTTCTTCCGCGCCGGCACCCTCGAAAGCGCTCTCAAAATAATGGACCGCATCGCCAGCGGCACCGTCGGTTTTTCGAATATCTCCGCGCCGATCCAGATGATTTTGGCCATCGCCATCGCCGGCCATTATCTACCCCCACCGTGGTGGCGATGGACGCAAGAGAAATTCGCCACCGCGCCTTTCTACGCTCAAGCTGCGGCGCTCATGTTACTCCTGATCGGGATCCAGTATGTGGCGACGACGGGAGCCGCCCCGTTCATTTATACGAAATTCTAATGCGCAAGACTTACTTCACGCTCGGTACACTCGCGGTGATGGTTACTATCCCGGACTATCTGCCCGCGTTTAAGAATTACAAAGTCTTCGACTGGCATACCGTGCCCACCGTGCTCGACTTTATCGCCCGCAAGAATTCTTCTACCCCCGTGGAGGACGAGTTCGACCGCCTGCGGCCCGATGCCAAGGTAGGTAAGTTAGGCGTCTACCCCATCATTACGCCCCCGGGCAGTTTGGATGTCTTCTTCGAGGCGTTGCGCCAAACTGAGTTACACACGCCCGATGCCCAGGTCCGCGTCTTACATTATGGCGACTCACCTACCACCGCCGACATGATCACGTCCGATGTGCGGCAGTTACTCCAAACCCAGTTCGGCGACGCCGGCCACGGCTATCATCTCATTGCCAAGCCCTGGGCCTGGTACGAGCACAAGGGCATTTCCGTCGCCTCCGAAGGCTGGCAAATTACCCCCGCCAACATGGGCCCCAAAGGCCCCGGGCCTTTCCAGGGCCGCTATGGCTTGGGCGCGGTCTCCTTCGATGGCGCACCCGGCTCTTACGCCCGCTTCACCTGGACCAAGGCCCCTCAGCAACGCGCCGAGATCAGCGCCCTCCGCCAGGCTGGCGGCGGCACCCTCACCGTCATGGCCGATCGCGTCCCCATCGGCCAACTCCATACCGGCACCGGCCCCACCGAAGAGCTCTTTGCCTCCTTCGATCTGCCCGCCAACACCCGCGAACTCCAAGTCCTCGTCGAAGGCGGCCCGGTCCGCGCCTTCGGCGTCGACCTCCGCCGCCGCACCCCCGGCGTCATCTACTCAAGCCTCGGCGTCAACGGCGCTTACATCTCCGTGGTCTCCCAGATGATGAACGAAGGCCATTGGGCGCGCCTGCTCGAACACGCTAAGCCTCACCTAGTCGTCATCAACTACGGCACCAACGAAAGTGTCTATGAGAAATTCGTCGACACCTCCTACGAAGTCGAACTCCGTGAAGCCCTCCGCCGCGTCCGCGCCGCACTGCCCAAAAGTAGCATCCTGATCATGAGCCCCATGGACCGCGGGCTCCGCCTGTCCGACGGCACCATCGGCACCGTCCCTGCCCTCAGCCGCGTCGTGGCGATTCAACAACGCGTCGCCGCCGAGCAAAAATGCGCCTTTTTCAATACCTTCATGGCCATGGGCGGCAACGGCACCATGGGCGAATGGTATAGCGCCGAGCCCCGCCTCGTCGGCGCCGACTTCATCCATCCCATGCCCTCCGGCGCCAAGATCGTCGGCAATCTCTTCTACCGCGCGCTGCTCGATAGCTACAACAAGTACAAGAACAAGCGCCTCAACGAACGCCTGCCGCCCCCCAAGGCTGAAGCAAATCTGAGACCATAGAAGGGTGCGTTTGCTGCTCTCAAGCCTCGTGCTGATGCTGTCGCTGGCCGCGGCGCCGCCTAAGAAAAAGCGTGCTCCCGTTCGCCGGCCCACGGCTGCCCAACTAGCGCAGATGGCCCAGGCGCGCACCGTCGCGCACGAGGAGATCTCGGAGCGCCTGGAGCATCGCCCGGCCACGCCTGTGGAAGGCGAGTCCGCACTGATCCCTTTCTTCGAGCAACTGCGCCGCCTCGAAGTGAACGAAGCGACGAGCCCGCTCGCCATCGTGCACTTCGGCGACTCTCACACCGCCGCCGACGAGTGGACCCACACTCTCCGCGCCGCCTTTCAGCAGCGCTTCGGCGACGCCGGGGCCGGCTTCGTTAGCGCCGGCCGCGCGACCTATCGCCGCTTGGACCTGCGAACCACCAACACCGCCGGTTGGCGTTTGCAAGGCAACATGTCGCAATCCAGCGACGGCCGCCATGGCATGGCGGGTGCCAGCATCACCGCCACCCGGCCTGGCGAACTGGTGACTCTGTCGCCGGTCGCCAAGCAAGTAGAAGTGCAGTTTATGCGCCAGCCGGGCGGAGGCGGGCTCACGCTTTTTGCCGATGGCCGGCCGCTCCAGATCGTGTCGACCGACGGGCCTGAAGGCTTCGGCTTCATCGAGCAGACGGTGGGCGAGGCCAGTCGCATTGAGGTCGAAACGAGCGACGCCGCGCCGGTGCGCCTGTTGGGTTTTGTCTCGCAGAAGGACCGTGGCGTTACTTACGATCAACTCGGCATTAATGGCGCCCAGGCCAGTTTAATCGACGATTGGGATGTAAACCTTTGGGGCCCGCAACTGTCGCGCCGCGCGCCAGGCTTGATTGTGCTGGCCTATGGCACCAACGACGCCGGCAATCGCGACTATACGCTCGAGTCCTATAAGGCGATGTTCTCGGGCGTGCTGGCGAAGCTTCGGCAGGCCGCGCCCGCGGCTAGCATTCTGGTGTTGGGTCCACCCGATCGCATGATTCGGATGATGCCGTTTCCACGCCTGGAGATGATTACCCAGGCCCAGCGAGAAGCCGCGCTCGAGTTCCGCTGCGCCTTTTGGGACCTACGTGAACGCATGGGTGGCCCGGGGGCAATGCGCCGTTGGGTAACCGCCGGGGCTGCACAAGGTGACTATGTTCACTTCACAGCTAACGGCTACCATCTGATTGGCGCTACCCTATTTAATGACCTGATGGAACAATACGCGACTTACCTTCGCGTAAGAGAACGTATCTTTACCGCAACCGAAAATGGAAAAACAGCAGAAAATCCTCAAAATCGTACAGACGGCAGCCAAGCGCCCCGTCAACCCTGACCCGGACGAGAGCCTCTTCGATTCCGGCTTACTGGATTCGTTCGCCCTTACCGACTTAGTAAGTGGCATCGAAGCCGAATTCGGCATTACGATCCCGGACCGCGACCTAAATCCGCGTAAGTTCGATTCGATCAATCGAATTATTGAGTATCTCGAGAATCAGGGTTAAACTACCTTGGCCTACTTAGCCGGTTTCGGCCACTATCTGCCCCCTCGCGTGGTCACTAACGCCGAGATCGGCGCCCGCGTAGAAAGTGATCCGGCTTGGATCTTGAATGTATCGGGCATTGAGGAACGGCGCTTCGCCGACGCCGAGACCTTGGTGGATATGGCCGTGAAAGCGGGTGAAGTAGCGCTGGCTTCGGCGGGTGTAACCGCATCCGAGCTCGAGATGGTGATGGTAGCCAGTGGGAGCGCGCCGCTCAGTTTTCCGGGGCCTGCCGCGCCGGTCGCCGAACGCCTGGGCGTGGCCGGCATTCCAGCGATCGATTTGCCGATGGCGAGCGCCGGTAGCCTTTTTGCGTTAGCTCTGGCGAGCCGCTTGGCGCGTGGCCCCATCCTGGTGATTGGCGCCGAGAGGATGTCCTCGGTGGTGGAACGCGAGCCGCTCGAAAAGGGCATTGCCATCCTCTTTGGCGATGGTGCCGGTGCTTGCGTAATGCACCCTTCGCGCGGCTTTCTGAAGGTCATCGATTCGGAATTGGCGTCCGATGGCGCCTTTGCGGAGGACTTGAAGTTAGAGCATGGCCAGCCCTTACAAATGAATGGCCGCGTAGTGATCTTACAGGCTTCGCGGAAAATTCCTGCCGTAATTTCTACGGTTCTTATCAGAAACGGCCGCACGGCTAGCGAAGTACCTTTGTATCTTATGCATCAGGCCAATCAGAATCTAATTGACCGCGTGGCGCAGGCCTTAGGTGTGGAGCCTGCGCGGTTTTATTCCAATATCCGCCGATATGGAAATACTTCTTCAGCGTCCATGTTGATCGCCGCCTCGGAGCGCTTTGCGTCTGAGCCTTTGCCACCCGGCAGCCCGGTTGTCTTTGCCGCCTTCGGCGCCGGTTTTCATTGGGGAGCCTTACTTACGGAGACTTATGCCTGAACTGATCACACAACCGACCCGGATTCCCGTCCCAGGCAATAAGCTAATCGACGAGTATGTCGGTGGAATGAATAACGGCGAAAGCCGCTTGAGCGTAGCCCACATGCGCTCGCCCGCCGGCTGGAGTGAACCCGGCCAAACGCCGGAATTCGACGAATATACGCTGGTGCTTAAAGGTGTGATGCGCATCGAGCACCGCGCGGGCGTGATGGAAGTGGTCGCTGGGCAAGCCGCACTTACCAAGGGCGGGGAATGGATCCGCTACTCGACCCCCGACGGCGCTGAGTACATTGCCATCTGTCTGCCGGCGTTCTCCCCGAATACCGTGCACCGGGACGAGTAAATGCAGCTGCCCTTGATCTGGACGCCCGCCATCCGCAGCGTAACCGAACTTACGCGGGAGATCCGCGAGCAGTTACAGGGAAATTTCTCTGGTATCTGGGTGACCGGCGAAATTACCGAGTGTAAGTTAGCCAGCAGTGGCCATTGGTATTTTTCGCTCAAGGATGCAGGTGCCAAGGTCACCTGTGTTTGCTTCAAAGGGGCGGCGTTTCGGCTAAAGGTGAAGCCGCGTGACGGCATTCTGGTGCAGGCGCGCGGCTCCATCGACGTTTATGAGCCCCGTGGCGTCTATCAATTCATCGTCGAAGCGATCGAGCTGCAGGGCTTGGGTGCCCTACAAGCCGCCTATGAGAAATTGAAGCAGAAGTTAGACGCCGAAGGGCTTTTCGCCACGGAGCGTAAGCGTGCCTTGCCCAAGCACCCCCGGCGCATCGGCATAGTCACTTCGCCCGATGGTGCCGTAATCGAAGACATGCTCAACGTGCTCACTCGGCGTTTCCCCGGGTTGTACATTCGCTTGTATCCGGCCTTGGTACAAGGTCCGGGTGCGGCTGAACAAATTGCCGCCGGCGTCCGTTACTTTGGCGAGTCCGGTTGGGCCGAAGTGATCATCGTCGGCCGCGGCGGGGGATCGCTCGAAGACTTATGGGCCTTTAACGAAGAAATCGTGGCCCGCGCGATCTTCGAGAGCCAGGTGCCCGTCATCTCCGCCGTCGGCCACGAGACCGATTTCACTATCGCCGACTTCGTGGCTGACTTACGCGCGCCCACGCCTTCCGCCGCCGCCGAGTTAGTGATCGGCAACCGGCAGGATTTACTCGATCGGCTTTACGCCGACTATCGCCGGCTGGAACGCTTACTGCGTTATCGCTTGGCCCAAGCAAGTGATCGCTTGAATCGCCAAGGCATCGACAAAGCCCGCGCCGTAATCGAACGGCGTCTGCGACGCCATGGCCAACGGGTCGACGAGTTAGACGCCGCATTGCGCGACCGCATCCGGCGCGAACTGGCCAGACGGCGAGAGCGGCACCAGAAACTCGAAGCGCGTCTGGCGCGTACCGACCTACGCCTGCGATTCGCCGAAGCTCACCGGCGCTTGGACGCGGCGACCCATCGCCTGAGTGAACTGACTAAGGGACGCGTCACGCGACTCGAAAACCGGCGCGCACATCTGACAGGACAGTTACAACAATTGAGCCCGCTCGCGATCCTCGACCGTGGCTACGCCATTGTGGAAGGGCAGGGGGGAATCCTGAAGGATGCAGAAAGCGTGGAGATAGACGCCGAGTTACGCATCCGGCTAGCGGCGGGCCGCTTGACGGCCCGCGTGACGAGTAAGTAACCGCTTACACCATGTACATGCCGCCATTGATCTCAATAGTTTGGCCTTGAATATAACGTGCCGCCGGCGAACAGAGGAATAACACCACATCGGAGACATCTTCGTTAGTGCTGAGCCGGCCGGCGGGCGTCTGCGCGATCACTGAATCGAGGATCTGCCGGTTCGAGAATACCTCGTGGAAGTGATTGTCCACCGTGCCTGGGCTTACCGCGTTCACGCGAATGCCCTGCGGCGCTAACTCCTTGGCTAAGCCCTTGGTAATTGCCGCGACTGCCGCTTTGGCGGCGGAATAGACCGTCGCCCCCGGGCCGCCGCCGTTACGCGCGGCTATAGAACTGACATTCACCACCACGCCGTTCTTACGCTCGATCATGCCGGGCGCCACCTTCTGCGTAATAAAATAAACGCTCTTCAGGTTCAGGTTCATTACTTCATCGAATAAATCTGGCGTATATTCCAGTAACTTGGCGCGCTTTACCAAGGAGCCCGCGTTATTCAGCAAAATATCCCACTCGGGTTTTAACCCCGCGCAAAAGCTCTCAATGCCGGCTACCGTGGCCAGGTTCGCTTGCACCAGAGTGGCTTCGGCGCCCAAGGCTTTGAGCGACGCCTGCACTTCGGCGGCGCCTTCCGGATAAGAGTTGTATTGCAACAGGAAACGGCGAACGCCGGCCTGAGCCAACGTTACCGCACTGGCGGCGCCGATGCCGCGCGAGGCTCCCGTGATTAGCGCGCTCTCGAGTGGCCCTTGCGGCCCTTCTAACTTCGTCATGCATTCTCCTCAGATTTGGACGGCTGTGCGCGGCGGCGTTTGGCGCCCGGCTTTACCGCCTCAGAATTCTTGGCCCACCGGGCCAGGTCAAAACCGCGGGCGTATTTCGCCGTGGAGTTCGACAACTCCACACGGACCGCCCCGCTGGCGTCGCAGATGAATCGTTCGTGGATTTCCTGCCCTTGGGCACTTTCGGAGTAAGCGACGGGTACTTTGCCGAGCTCACTTACTTCCGCCAATGAGGGGTCAAAAGGAAAGTGGATCTCGTCCCAAAAAGCGAGATCTCCGGTTGGCTCGCCTTCGCGAGTGACATCGCCGGCTTCGAGATAGCGGAAATGGCCGATATTATGCACCGGGTAATAACGCCGTTCCCGCACCAGCGGCGGTTGCTTAGCGAGCGGCAGGATGGTACCCCGTTCAAAGATGACGTCGAGCCAAGCGCGGCGGCCATGGTCTGCTTCGCGCCATACGCCGAAGGCGCGACCAAAGCGCTCACGCACCCTGGTGGCCGGCTGATCGTCATCCGCGTGGATAGCAAGGCCAATGGCGGTGGCGGCACGAGTATAAGCCGATCGCTTCACGGAGCGGCCAAAGCTTTCGCGTAACATCCGCGATACTAAGGGTAACTCACTGCCGCCGCCCGTGACGTACAAGGCATCAATGCTGCCCGCTGGCCCCAGGGACTTCATGAGACCTTCCACGACATCGATCGATTGTTGAATCCGCGGCCTCGCCAAGGACTCGAATAAACCCACGGCAATATTTACGCCGCCCCAGCCGGAGCGCACCGCTTCTAAGTCCACCGTCACGCGCTTGGTCGTCGGCTTGATCGACTCTTTCCGCTCCCGGCACTCTTCGATCAATCGATATGCCTCGGCCGGTTCGAGTAACTGGCGGCGATCCTCATCGAGCGCTAACTCCGCGATCATCTCGTCGAAATCATCGCCGCCGAAATGCGGTAGGCCCGCCGTGGCCACCACGACGTTTTCTTTCTCCGCGGTCCGCAGGATGGAGGCGTCGAAGGTGCCGCCGCCCAAGTCGTACACCAAAAGCGTATCTTCGCCAGCATTGCCTTGGCGATGGCGATGCGCGAATTCGACGCTGGCGGCCGAAGGCTCGTTCAACATGCCCAGAACCGAAAAGCCACCGCGGCGAAAGGCTTCAGTGGTGAGGAAACGCTGATTGGAGTTGGCGTTGGCCGGCACACCGAGCATCGCCTCCAGCGGTTCTTTCGCTTTTACGCCTGAGTTCGAATGCTCCCGCAGGGCCGCGGCCAAGGACTGTGTCAAGCCCACCAACAGATCCAGCAGCAACACTGAGCGGCCCGCCACTTCGAGTTTCGTGTGTGGGCCGGCGCCGTGCAGTTCGCGCTTCAGCGAACGCACCAGGGTCCAAGCGGGGTCGCACTGGTGTTGCAGCGCGGCCCAGCCGTAGTGGATGGCGTCGGGCCCAAAGGCGATGGTGGGCGGGTACCAATCCCGCACTTCGCCATCCGCGTCAAAGGAGACCACCGGGTAGTTACCGCGGTCCGCGCTAGCGACGACGATTCGTGTGGTGCCAAAATCGATGCCGAGTTTCATAACTCTCTCTATTCGAGCACTAAATGGAGCAGGCTAAACTAAAAGCGTGAACTTCGCCGACTTTTTGAGCAACTCACGCTTCACCACGCTGTCGGCGGCTTTGGCCGTCCTGACTGCGATGATCACGCCGGCCCTCTTGATTTCCGCCACCGGCACGTTCATTCTTTCCACGTCGAATCGCCTGGGCCGCTGCGTGGATCGCATGCGGAGCATCATGGCGATTCTCGAAGCCGACCGCGCCATCGGCGAAACTAGTCACCTTTCTGAAGAACGCAAGACCTTCCTGCTCTCGCAAATCGACATGATGACCAAGCGCTCCCGGGTGCTGGCGCGCGTGCTGGTTTATCTTTACTTCGCGTCTGGCATGTTCATGGCGACCAGCGTCTCGATTGCGGTGGCGAGTGTCGCGATGGCCAAGTGGAGTTGGCTGCCCTTGGTATTGGGCGTCACGGGCGCCCTCTTTCAATTTGTGGCGAGCATCATGCTGATTGGCGAGGCGCGCCTTTCCCGTGCGGGGCTCGAAGAAGAGGCGAAGTACGTGGTGCGGCTGGCGCGCCGCGAGCTAAGCCCCGGGCCGGAGTAAGAAGCTCACCTTCATTTCATCCTTGGTGCCGATGGCGCCTAGGAGCGCGCCGACCGGCTTGAGCTTGAAGTCGCTCAGCTTCACCGCCGCTGTGCCTTCGCAGACTCCGGACTTCTCCGTGACGACGACGAGCACGGGCCGCGTGATGTCGCGAATGGTGAGGTTACCCGCGACGTCGTAGGCGTTGTTGCCCCGGGCCGTGATCTTGGTGGAGGAGAACTTGAGTAGCGGGAACTTGGCCGAATCGAGCATTTGCATTTGCGCATAGTCGGCGATTTTCTTCGCGTCTTTGGCGCTCACCCAATCGTCCTTCAGCACGGCACTGCGCGATTCAATTTCGAGTTGGATGGACGATTTTTCCGGAGCGGCCGGATCCAATTGCAGCGTGCCGCTGTAGCGCTCGAACAAGAAGAGGTGCTTCTTGCCGCTCAAGAGGCCCGTTTTTTCTACCTCCAAGGCGAAGCGCGTCCCCTGGGCCGGGGCCACGCGTAGCGAGCGCTGATCGGCCGCCCATATCGGCGAACTCAGCAGACAGTACACTAAGAAATTGCGCATCGGAATGCATACCTCCTCGGCGGGCGCCCTTGAGAACTCCGCCATAGAGGCGATGAGGCTGGGGGCGAACACGTTTCAAATATTTTCGGCCTCGCCACGAATGTGGAGGGCCGGGCCGGTCTCGACGGTGTCGGCGGCGGCCTTGCGGCGGCTGCGCGAGGCCAACGACCTCTATCCGCTGGTGATCCACGATAGTTATCTGATCAACCTGGGGTCGAGCGATCCGGTGATTCGGCCCAAGTCGATCGCGGCGTTTCGCGGCGAAATCGAGCGGGCCTTGGCGATCGGGGCGGAGCATCTGGTCTTTCATCCCGGCAGTGGCAAAAATGATTCCCGGGAGGCGACGATTTCACGGGTGGCGGAGGGGATGCGCGAAGCGGCGCGCGGTTTGAGCGGCTCGCTGACGCTGCTGATTGAGAACACGGCCGGGCAAGGCGCGGTGCTCGGGAGTACACTGGAAGAACAAGCGGAAATCAGAAGCCAAGCGCAAGCCGGGCTCGACTTTGAGGTCGGCTTCTGTCTCGATACCTGCCATAGCTTTGCCGCCGGTTACGATGTGGCTAGCGAAGCGGGCTTTGAGATCTTTGTCCAAGGGGCGGAAGCCATTTTGGGTCTGGAGCGGGTGGCGGTGATCCATGTAAATGATTCGAAGGGTAGTCTGGGGTCGCACCTGGATCGACATGAACACATTGGCGAGGGGTTGATTGGGGCGGCTGCTTTTGGGCGCATCTTGAATCATCCGAAATTGACAAACAAGGCTTTCATATTAGAAACGCCGGTTGATGACGGTGACCCTAGCCGCGATGTCAACAAATTGAAAGAATTATGCCGGAAAAGTCCTACAGTCCGCAAGATATCGAAGTAAAGTGGCAGTCGCGCTGGGACGCGTCACCGGAGTTGTATCGCGCCGATACCGGTGCCGATCGTCCGAAATACTATGTGCTCGAGATGCTACCGTATCCGAGCGGTAAGCTGCATATGGGCCACGTGCGTAATTATTCCATTGGCGACGCGCTGGCGCGCTATATGTGGATGCGCGGCTACGATGTGCTGCACCCGATGGGCTGGGATTCGTTTGGCATGCCGGCCGAAAATGCGGCGCTCAAGTTCAAGAAGCCGCCCGCTGAGTGGACTTTTTCGAATATCGCGGCCATGCGCACGCAGATGAAGCGCATGGGCTTTAGTTACGACTGGGAGCGCGAAATCGCTACCTGTACGCCCGAGTATTATCGCTGGAACCAATGGTTCTTTCTGAAGATGTTCGAGCGCGGCTTGGTGTATCGGAAGCAGAGCAAGGTGAATTGGTGCCCGGAATGCGCCACGGTGCTCGCCAATGAGCAGGTGGTGGATGGCTGCTGCTGGCGGCACGAAACTATCAAAGTGCTGATGAAAGAGCTGGAGCAGTGGTTCTGCAAAACCACGGCTTACTCCGATGAGTTACTCGATGCCATGAAGCAGATAGAGGCCGGGTGGCCCGAGCGCGTGCTGACGATGCAGAAGAATTGGATCGGGCGGTCGGTGGGGTCGGAGATCGACTTTGCTTATGAGGCTTCGAGGATTCGCGTGTTTACGACGCGCGTGGACACGATCTATGGCGCGACCTGTGTGATCTTAGCGCCGGAGCATCCGTTGAGCGCGCAGTTGGTTTCGGCGGCCGATCAAGCGCAGTTGAAGGCCATGGTGGATGAGCAGGCCCGGAAAGATCCGGCCGACGTGGAGAAGAATGGTTTCTTCACCGGTCATTACGCGGTAAACCCATTTAGCGACGCGCAAGTGCCCATCTGGATCGGTAACTTTGTGCTGATGGGTTATGGCACGGGTGCCATCATGGCCGTTCCCGCGCATGACGAGCGGGATTTTGAGTTCTGCACGAAGTATGGTATCCCGATTCGTGCCGTGGTACGGCCGTCGGATGGGAGTTTGCCGGAAATTGTAAGAGAGCCATTTGGCGACTATGGCATCGTTCAGAATTCGGGTGAATTTAGTGGCTTAGCTTCGGCAGAGGCGCGGACTAAGATGAATGCCCATGCCGAGGCGAGGGGCTTTGGCAATGCCGCGATCACTTACCGTTTGAAGGATTGGGGCATTTCGCGGCAACGCTATTGGGGCACGCCGATTCCGATGGTGCATTGCCCGTCCTGCGGGCTGGTGCCGGTGCCGTACGAGCAGTTGCCGGTGGTTTTGCCGCTGGATGTGGATATTACGGGCGCCGGCGAATCGCCCTTGAAGCGTGTGCCGTCGTTCGTGAATGTCGCTTGCCCCAAGTGTGGCGGGGCGGCGAAGCGAGAGACGGATACGATGGATACGTTCGTCGATTCCAGTTGGTATTTCTACCGCTACACCGATCCGCACAATACCGAGCTGCCGTTCGATCCGGCTAAGGTGGCGCAGTGGTTTCCGATCAGCCAATACATCGGTGGCGTGGAGCACGCCATTCTGCATTTGATTTACTCGCGCTTCTGGACCAAGATGATGCGCGACATTGGTTTGATCACCAACGATGAGCCGGTACGGAATTTATTCACGCAGGGCATGGTTATCAAAGACGGCACGAAGATGTCAAAGAGTGTGGGCAACGTCGTGGACCCGGACGAGATGATCGCTAAGTTCGGCGCCGACACTTGCCGGATGTATATTCTTTTCGCCGCGCCGCCGGAGCGGGATCTTGACTGGCGCGAGAGCAGCGTGGAGGGATTGCATCGCTTCATCGCTCGGGTGTATCGCTTCGTGACGCGCAATGCGGAGCGTGCGGGCGGCGAGGCGACCGATGCCGATCGGCAGGCGCTGCGGAAGCTACACCAGACTTTGGCCAAGATCACCAACGACTTCGATTCGCGTTGGCACTTTAATACTTCAATCGCCGGATTGATGGAACTTACCAACGAGCTCTACTTACTTGAAAGCACGATGTCCGGAGCCGCGATGCAGCAGGTGCTACCGGTGCTGGTGCAGATGTTGGCACCGTTTGCCCCTTACACCTGCGAAGAGCTATGGGAAGAGTTAGGCCGCACGGGGCCGGTCTTCCGGCAGGCTTGGCCGGTGGCGGATCCGGAGTTGGCGAAGGAAGATGCCATCGAAGTTCCGGTGCAGGTGAATGGCAAGTTGCGCGGCCGGGTGCGGGTGGCGATCGGTACGACCAAGGAGGAACTGGAGCGCCTGGCGTTGGCGGAAGACAAAGTGACCCCTTGGCTTGAAGGCAAGCAGGTGGTGAAGATTGTCGTGGTGCCGGACAAACTTGTCAATATTGTAGTGAAGTAAGCGTATGTACTTATTCCCTCGTCAATTCGTCGATAGCGTGGAGGCGTTGAATCGCGTCTATACGGTGGCGGAGGCCGAGGGTTACACGCGTTGGCTGGCCACGGCGCACTATGAGAATTTCCACGTCGTGAGCTTCCTGCTGCCCAAGGCGCTGCATCAGGACTTCTATAATGTTTATTCGTTCTGCCGCTGGGCCGACGACTTAGGCGACGAATTCGGTGATCCGGCCCGTAGCCTGGAGTTACTGGCTTGGTGGCGCAAGGAGTTACAGGCCATGTATGCCGGGGAGACGCGGCATCCGGTGTTTGTGGCTTTGCGGGGCACGGCTTGGAAGCACGACTTGCCAATTGATCCGTTTGCGGATCTAATTACCGCCTTCATTCAGGATCAGACCGTGGGCCGCTACGGCGATTGGATGGAATTGGAAGGCTATTGTGTCAATTCAGCCAATCCGGTGGGCCGTTTGGTGTTGATGTTATGCGGCTATCGCGATGCGGAACGCTTTCGCATGTCGGATGCTACTTGCACGGGACTGCAGTTGGCGAACTTCTGGCAGGACGTGACGGTGGATTGGGACAAGGATCGGGTCTATCTACCACTTGACTTACTCGCCAAGCACGGCGCGACCGTGGAGCAGATTTCGCAACGAAAGTTCGATTCGGCCTTTGCCGGCGCGATGCGGGAGGCGGTGGCCGAGGCGCGGCGTTACTTTGCGATCGGCTTGCCGCTGGTCGGTACGGTGAACCGTCAGTTATCGCTCGACCTCGACTTGTTTAACCAGGGCGGACTGGCGATTCTCGATCGCATTGAGGCGGAAGGATTCGATGTGCTGAAAGCACGCCCAAAGATTTCGAAGGTCGCACGCGTGCGCATTTTGATGGGGAGTTTAGCTAGATGGGCTTTCCGAGCAGCATAAGCGATCCGGTTTCGCTTTCTTACGATTGGTGCCGCACCTTGGCCAAGGAGCGGGCGAAGAACTTCTACTATGCCTTTCGGCTGTTATCGAAGAAACAACACGATGCTATCTGCGCGGTCTACGCGTTTATGCGCGTTTGCGACGACCTTTCCGACGATCCGGGGATGACGGTGCAGCAGCGGCAAACGGCCTTGGCCGGGTGGCGGCGCGATCTGGATCTCGCTTTGGGCGGCCTCAAGACGATGCCGCAGCATCCGGTGTGGCTGGCGCTTTACGATGCCGTGTTAAAGTTCAAGATTCCGCGCGAGTATCTGCACCAGATGATCGACGGTGTCACTTCGGACTTAGAGTTCCGCGCGGTGGAATCTTTCGATCAGCTTTATCGTTACTGTTACCAGGTGGCTTCCGTAGTCGGCCTGACGGTGATCCATATCTTTGGATTTCGGGGCGAAGCGGCTTTGCCATTGGCGGAAAAGTGCGGCATCGCTTTCCAACTCACCAACATTCTGCGCGATGTGAGGGAGGATGCGGAGAATAGCCGCGTTTACTTGCCTGCGGAGGATTTAACGCGTTTCGGTGTGTTGCCGGTGCAACTTGCTGCTGGACCGCGGGACGAAGCGTTTCGGGGGTTGATGCGCTTTGAAGCGGAGCGGGCTCGGCGCTATTACGAAGAGGCTAAGCCGCTGGTGGAGATGGTGGATCGGGGCAGCCGGGCCTCGCTGCGGGCGCTGATCGAGATTTACTCGCAACTGCTCGATCGGATTGTGGCCTCCGATTATGACGTCCTCAATCAGCGCATCGCGCTCAGTACGAAGGAAAAGATCTGGATCCTGATCCGCGAGAAACTGCGCGGGTAGCTCATACTAAGGGTATGGTCCAATTCCGTCGTGCGCTTTGCTTGGCGTTGCTGTTGACGCTGCCCGCTTGTAAGCGCGGCTTCTATAACCTTGAGTCGCACACCAGCGAGTACGTCTACACGACGCTGTCGTTTTCGCCGGTGGCGGCCAATGCGGCTGGGTTCCATCGCTTTGCCGGCGACTTTCTGGACGAGATGCTGGACGACTACAGCGAATCGTCACTGAACAAGCAGCGCAAGTTTTATCACGACTTTGATCATGGCTTCCGGAAGATCCCGCGCGAACGGATCTCGCCGCAGGACCAGGCAGACTATGACTTGATTCTGGATCAGATCAAGCTCTCGCTGCTGGACCTCGAGGTGATCCAGGCTTACAAGCACAATCCGACGATTTACGTGGAAAGCCTGGGCAATGCGTTATTTACTCCTTACTCGCTCAATTACTCGAAAGAGGACCTGCGCTTTTACTCCATTATCCGGCGCTTGGAAATTGTGCCCAAGTTCCTGGTTGTAGCCAAGCGGAACTTAGTCGACTCGCCTGAGCTATGGAACCGCGTAGCGCGGGAAGAGAACCTGGGTAACATCGCCTTGATTGATGGCCCCATCCGCGCGGCTTGTCCGCAGAAGCTGCGGGAAGCTTACGACGAGGCGGCAAAGAAGGCCGTTGCCGATTTGAAGGCCTTTAATGTTTGGCTCGAAACCGATTTAAGCCAACGCACCAGCGATTGGCGCCTGGGCGCGGACTTCTATGCGAAGCGCTTCCCCTTGGTGCTCGCTAACGGCGATACGCCGCAGGCCCTTTTGGCCGATGCCGAAAGCGAGTTAGTCCGCGTGCGGGCGGAGATGGCGAAGATCGCCGGGAAGGAGGGAGTGAAGGCGATGCTGAATCGCATTGCCCAGATCCATCCGACCCGCGAGGCGTATTTTGACACGGCGGCGCAGGACCTGGCTTCGACGACCCAGTTTGTCCGCGACCACCAATTACTCAAGCTGGGCGACACGCGGAACCTGAAAGTAATCGAAACGCCCGAGTTTATGCGGGGCATTTATAGCGTGGGCGGCTTTAGCCCGGCACCGGTGTTACATCCCGAGTTACGCGCCTCTTACTGGTTGACGCCGATACCGGCTAGCTGGCCCGCCGACCGGGTGGAATCGAAGTTGCGCGAATACAATCGCGAGGGATTGGCTTTGCTAACGATTCATGAGGCGATGCCGGGGCATTACGCGCAGTTCGAATTCGCCAACCAAGTGGAACCGCGTGGCCGCCGGGTGCTGCGAAACGTTTTTGCCAACGGGCCTTATGTGGAAGGCTGGGCGGTTTACGCGACGCAGATGTTACTTGAGCAAGGTTACCGGGATCATTCGCCCGAGTTACAAATGACATTTCTTAAGCAGCAACTCCGCATGATCGCCAATACGATTCTGGACATTCGCCTGCACACCATGAACATGACGGACGAGCAGGCCATGAAGCTGATGATCGAGGACACTTACCAGGAGAAGGAAGAGGCCGTCGGCAAGTTGCAACGAGCCAAACTCTCCAGCATTCAATTGCCGACTTACTTCGCCGGCTGGCGGGCGATCGTGAAGATGCGGGAGCGGCAGAGCAAATTGCCCGGCTTCAGTCTGCGGAAGTTCCACGATGCCGTGCTGGGTATGGGCGCGCTGCCGATTCCAGCGGTGGAGAGGTTGCTGAACCCGCCCACAGCCGCGAAGAAGTGACGGGGCATATAATCGAAGCAGAGAAGATGGAGCCGACCGCCGCCAAGGTAACCGAGAAGATGGATCCGCCCATGGGGCGGGCTGCTTTGGCGCGCACGCTCTACTGGCTGCGTGACCTGCTGCTGGCCGTGATTATCGCCGTCGTCGTGATCCTCTTCCTGTACCGGCCGGTGAAGGTGGAAGGTACGAGCATGATGCCCGCGCTGCGGGACCAGGAGCGCATCTTCATCAATCAGTTCGGTTACATGTTCGGGCTGAAGGACGTGCAGCGCTACGACATGGTGGTGTTCTGGTATCCGGGCGACCCCACCAAGAGCTACATCAAGCGCGTGATCGGCTTGCCGGGCGACGTGGTGGAGGTGCAGCAGGGCGTGGTTTCGGTGAACGGCAAGGTGTTGCCCGAAGAGTACGTGCCAGACGAATACCGAGACCGCAATTCGATGGTGCCGCAGCGCATTGCGGCGGGCCAGTACTTCGTGATGGGTGACCACCGGAGTTCGTCGAACGACTCGCGGGCCTGGGGCAGCGTGCCGCGGCGCTACATTTACGGCAAGGCCGTTTTTGTCTACTGGCCGCTGGATAAGCTCGGCGTGCTACGGTAACTGAATGCGATTTCTTCCTTTCTTTTTGGGAGCCGTTTTGTGGGCGCAGAATGCCTCCGCACCGGCTCAGCGGGCGGCTCCGGCTGGCGAAACGACGGACCATCGTCACGATCAAATGATGAAGGCCATTGACGACGTTGCTTGGCGGCAAAAGCTGTCCGACATTGCCGACGTCGACAAGGTGGAGATCCCGGGTCTGCCGCTGGCCAAGGAAACGAACCCCACGGGCCAAGGGGCGGGCAATCCGCTGCTGTTCCACGCCTATACCTTTATTCCCAAGAAGCTGGACCGCAACAAGAAGCAGCCGCTGCTGGTCTTCGTGCACGGCGGCGTGCATTCGAACTTTACGTCGGCCAGTGCGCACATTATTCGTGAACTGGTGAACGAGGGCTATACGATCATCTCGCCGGACTATCGCGGCAGCACCGGCTATGGGGCCGCGTTCTGGCGGGCGATTGACTACGGCGGCCGCGAGAACGATGACGTGCATGCGGCGCGCAACTGGATGACGGAGACTTATAGTTTCCTCGACAATTCTCGCGTGGGCCTGATCGGTTGGAGCCACGGCGGCATGATCACTTTGATGAACCTGTTCCAGCACCCGGAGAGCTATGCTTGCGGCTATGCTGGGGTGCCGGTGAGCGACCTGGTGGCGCGGTTGGGCTATAAGGGCCCGGCCTACGAGGCGCTGTTTGCGGCGGATTACCATATCGGCAAGTCGGTGCGGGACAACGTGCCAGAGTATCTGAAGCGCTCGCCGATGACGCATGTGGCGAAGTTGAAGTCGCCATTGATGATCCACACGAATACGAACGATGAGGACGTGAACTACCTCGAAGTACAGCGGCTGGCCTCGGCGCTGAAGGCCGAAGGCAAGACGTTCGAATATAAGGTTTACGAGAATGCCCCCGGCGGGCACGTCTTTAACCGCATCGATACGAAGCTGGCGCGCGAATCGCGGGCTGAAATCTACGCGTTTTTGCGTAAGTATCTGAAGCCTTGATCCTGCTGACCTTACCTTTGTTACTAAGCGCTGCTTCGTTTGAAGGGCGCGAGGTCTTCTACCGCTCAGCCGGCGCGGGCGACCGGACGGTGGTGCTGATCCACGGTTGGACTTGTGACCATAGCTTTTGGGAAGCGCAGGCGGCGGCGTTGAGTGCGAACTACCGTGTGCTGTCGATTGATCTGCCGGGCCACGGCCGGAGCGGCGTGCCTCCGGAAGCTTCGATGACGATGGACAACTTCGCGCGGGCGATCGCCGCGGTGATGGACGAAGCTAAGGTGGTGCGGGCGAGCTTGGCCGGGCATAGTATGGGGACGCCGGTGATCCGGCAGTTTGCGCGGCTGTTTCCGGAGCGGACGGAGAGTCTCATCCTGATGGATGGCAGTATCTATCCGCCATCGAATGCGTGGGCGTCGCAGGGCCGCTGGGAGGGCTATCGGGGCGCAGCCGGCTTGGCGACGCGAGAGAAAGTGATTCGTGCGTATCTGACACCGGCGGGTGCGGGGGCGGTGAACGCGCAGATCCTGCGGGTGATGCTGGCCGCGCCCGAAGCGACAGCGGTGGGGGCCATCAAGGGGATGATGGAGATGCGGATTTGGGAGGACGAGCGCCCGCTGGGGGTGCCGACGTTGGGGATTTACCAGGAGAAATCGCCGCTGGCGGAGGGGTATTTGCGCAAGTTATTCCCGAAGGTGGAGTACCATCGGGTGCCGGGAACGGGGCATTTTCTGATGATGGAGCAGCCGGCGGAAGTGAATCGGCTGATGCTTGAGTTTTTGAAAAGACAGAAGTGACAAAACGAACCTACTACCAGACGCGGCAGCGGTCGCCTTCCGGGCGCACCATGGGGTCGCCGGCTTGGCAGCCGAAGGCGGCGCGGAATTCGGGCAGGTTCGAAAGCGGTCCGTTGACGCGAAAGCGGGGTAGCGGATGCGAATCGGTCATGGTGGCCATGCGTTCGAACTCGGTGCGATAGTTGGCGGCCCATACTTGGGCCCAACCGAGGAAGAAGCGCTGTTGCGGCGTGTAACCATCCACTTTGGGTGGCGCGGGCTTACCAGCCAAGGACTTCTCGAGCGCCCGGTAGGCTAGCCGCAAGCCGCCCAAATCGGCGATACTCTCGCCTAATACCAGTTTGCCGTTGACGTTCAAGCCCTCTTGCACCTTGAAGGACGAGAATTGGTTTTCGACGCAACTGGCGCGGGCCTGATATTTTTTGCCGTCTTCCGCCGTCCACCAATCGCGCAGGTTACCCTGGCCATCGAACTGGCGGCCGTTGTCGTCAAAGCCGTGGATGATTTCATGCCCGATGACGGCTCCGATGCCGCCGTAGTTAATCGCGTCGTCGGCTTCAAAATCGAAGAACGGTGGCTGCAAAATGCCGGCCGGAAAGACGATTTCGATATTCCGCGAATGGTAATAGGCATTTACTTCCGGCGGCGTCATCATCCACTCGCCGCGGTCGACGGGGCGGCCAATTTTCTTGAGATCCCGCTGCACTTCGAATTTCGCACTCTCGAGCGTGTTGGCGAAATAGGACTTACGGGCTACCTTCACGCTTGAGTAATCGCGCCACTTTTCCGTGTGGCCGATTTTCCGCTTGAACGAATCGAGCTTGGCCAAGGCCTGCACGCGCGTCAAGTCCGTCATCCAATCCGCCGCCTTCAGGTCTTCGCGCAGCACCGCGAATAAGTTATCGATTAACTCGTTCATGCGTTGCTTGGCTTTGGCCGGATAGTGCTTCTCGACGAACTTACGGCCCAGCGCTTCGCCCAGTTGTTCGTCGGTCGATTGCACGCAGCGGCGCCAGCGGGGAAGTTGCTCTTTGGCGCCACTTAATACCTTAGTCATGCTGAAGGCTTCGTCGTCGAAGGGCTTCGATAAGTAGGGCGCGGCATTCTTCACCGCGTGCCATCGCAGATACAGCTTCAGGTCAGGGAGGGGCGTATCCACCAGTAACTGGTTCAGTGCTTTCAGATATTCCGGTTGCCCGGCGTTGATCACCGGGAAGGTAGCACCGCGGAGTTTCCAGTAAGTGGGCCAGGAAAACTGCGGCATCAATTTTACAAACTCGGCCACGGGTAGCGGATGATTGGTCGCCTTAGGGTCACGTAGCTGAGCGCGCTCCATCATGGGGGTGGCGAGCTGTTTTTCAAAGGCGAAGATCCGGATGGCGGACGTCGCGTCGTTGTCGCCCAGTAGTTTCAACATCCGGGCGATGTGCTGTAAATACTCCTGGCGGATGGTCTCGCTCTTCTCGTCGGTCTTCAGGTAAAAGTCGCGGTCGGGTAAGCCGAGGCCGCTTTGGAAAACACCCGCGATGATTTGCGAACTATCCTTGGCGTCCGGTTGCGAACCGAAGTTGAAGAAGACATTGGTGCCGGTGGCATGGAGTGACGCGAGTACCTTCACCAGGTCGTTCAGGCTCTTCATGCCGTCGATCAGTTTCAGGTCAGGCTGCAGTGGCGTGACGCCCGCCTTTTCGATGCTCGCCTCATCCATGCAGGTGGCGTAGTAATCGCCGATCTTTTGATCGTCGGAGCCAACGGGAGCCTTTGTCGCGGTCGCGGCATCCAGAATCTCTTTGAGCAGGTCGCGGTTGCGCTCAGTCAAGGCTTGGAAGTTGGTCCAGCGCGGATAGGCGGCTGGGATGGCGTTGGCCTTGCTCCAGCCCCCGGTGGCGAACTGGAAGAAGTCGGCGCAGGGTTTACAAGTGGGGTCGAGGTTTTCGGGCTTGAAGCGAAGCGAGGTCAGTTCCGCGGCGGGTAACCAGACGGCCAACCAGAGGGCTAACGAGAAGCGAAGTATTGCCATATTTCTTCTATTCTGCGCTCTCCGCCGTCCCTTTGCCAACCGGTATGAGAAAATCGGACTAAGATGCAATTTGAGCGATCCGTTGAACTGCTAGCGCGCGCCCGTAAGTCGATCCCAGGTGGCGTCAATTCTCCCGTCCGCGCCTTTCGCAGCGTAGGTGGCACTCCGGTCTTTATCAAAAAGGGCGAAGGCGCGCGGCTGATCGACGAGGACGGCAATTCGTATCTCGACTATATTGGCAGCTGGGGGCCTCTGATTCTGGGCCACCGGCCGCCTTGCGTGATTGAAGCACTACGCGAGGTGCTGGAGATCGGCACCAGCTTTGGCGCGCCCACGGAGCGTGAAATCCTGCTGGCCGAGGCCGTTCGGGACGCGTTCCCTTCTATGGAGATGGTGCGGCTGGTGAACTCGGGCACCGAAGCCGCGATGAGCGCGTTGCGAGTAGCGCGCGGCTACACCGGCCGCGACCTGGCGATTAAGTTTGAGGGTTGTTACCACGGCCACGTCGATTCGCTGTTAGTGAAAGCCGGCTCTGGCCTTGCGACCTTGGGCCTGTCGGACTCGGCCGGCGTCCCCGCCAGCTTTGCCGCGACCACGATTTCCGTGCCTTTTAATAACCTTGCCGCGTTGGAACAGGCGTTCGCGCAACATCCGGGGCTAATCGCCTGCCTCATGATGGAGGTGGTGGCCGGTAACATGGGCTGTGTCCCGCCGGCGCCGGGCTTTCTGGCTGGCGTGCGCGAACTCTGCACCCGCCATGGCACTTTGCTGATTTTCGACGAAGTGATGACGGGCTTCCGCTTGGCCTATGGCGGCGCGACGGAACTCTATGGGGTTCAGCCGGATATGACGGCGCTGGGTAAAATCATCGGCGGCGGCCTGCCGATTGCCGCTTACGGTGGCCGCGCCGACGTGATGATGCACGTGGCGCCGGAAGGGCCGATTTATCAGGCCGGGACGCTCGCCGGTAATCCGCTGGCGGTTTCGGCTGGTTTGGCGATGCTGCGGTATCTGAAGGCCCACCCCGAGGTCTACACGCGCATCGAAGCGCTCAGCGCGCGTCTTTGCGCCACCGCCCCGGAGGGCATCACGGTAAACCGCGTGGGCAGCATGTTTACTTGGTTTTTTACACCCGATCCGGTTACGGATTACGAGACGGCCAAAAAGTCCGATACGAAGCGGTTCGGTGAATTCTTCCGTTGGATGTTACACCGTGGCATATATCTGGCGCCGAGCCAATTCGAAGCGGCTTTCATGTCCGCGGCGCATACGGAGGCCGATATCGACTACACGGCGGAGCAGGCGCGCGCCTTTTTCGCGCAGTAAGTTAGAGACGGGGCGCGGCGAAGATCGTCCGCGGCTCGAGCGTCAGTATCTTCCAGCCTTTACCCACTCTCTTGAGCCGTAATTTGAGTAAGTCGCGCCGGCGTTCGCTGGAGAGTTCCTGCCCGTGGGGCTTTAATTCCACGAACCAGTCGACTTGCAGGTCAAAGCCGTCGTCTTTCGCCGTCAGCTCGAGCAATTGCACCGAACTCGCTACGCCGGCCAGTTTCACTAGCGCTTCTACTTCAGTTTCGAGCTGAGTGTAGCCAGGCATGGCGGGATCGATCCGTTTCATGAAGCCTCTCGCGTTGCCGCTCGACAGCGCCGCGGCCAGGTCACCGAGAAAGTCGGCCACGGCGGTGCGGTCATCGGCGAAGCCGAATAACAAGCAGAGACTAAGTGCGATAGCGGCCATTGATTTCAATATAACCTTCCGTCAAATCGCAGGTCCAGAAAGTGGCGGTGCCGGAGCCTTCGCCGCGTAACTGGAAGGCGATGGAGATTTCGCTCTCCTTCAGTTTCTCGGTCAAGGCTGCTTCGTCGAAGTCGACCGCCAAGCCTTTCTTACACACGGCGGTCCCTTGAAAAGAGATGTCGACGGCGCGCGGGTCGAACTGGACGCCGCTGTAGCCGGCGGCGCAAATGATGCGGCCCCAGTTGGGGTCCGCGCCGGCGACGGCGGTCTTGACGAGGGGCGAATTCGCGATGGTGCGCGCGATGCGGGCGGCATCGGCATTATTCTTCGCGCCATAGATATCGATGGTGACTAACTTTTTGGCCCCTTCCCCGTCACGGGCGATTTGCTTGGCGAGGCTTTGTAGAACGACGGTGAGCGCTTCCTCAAAAGCCTTCAATTCTTTTTTGGTTACCGTAACGCCGCTGGCACCATTGGCCATTACCAAGACGCAATCGTTGGTGGAGGTGTCGCCGTCGACGGAAATGCGATGGAAGCTTTGATCCACGGCGCGCTTCAAAATGGGTTGTAACTCGCCGGGAGTAAGCAGGGCATCGGTCATTACGAAGGCCAGGGTGGTGGCCATGTTGGGGTGGATCATGCCGGAGCCTTTGGTCATGCCGGCGATGCGGACCACGCCGCCCTTCAACTCGAGGCCCGCCGCGATGGACTTGGGCACGATATCCGTGGTCATGATGGCCAGTACCACTTCATCGAAACGGGATTCGCTGGCCGAGGCGACCAACTCCGGAATTGCTTTAACGACTAAGTCGCCTTTCATCTCTACGCCGATGACACCGGTGGAGGCGGGGAAGATCAGCTTGGCCGGGACTTTCAGAGCTTTCGATAGGGCGGAGGTAGTCTCTTTCACGACGCGGTCGCCGGTGCGGGTGGCGCAGTTGGCGTTACCGGCATTTACGAGGACGGCTTGGACGCGTCCACCGGCGGCGAGTAAGTTGGCTTGCGCGGCTAAGACGGGCGCGGCTTTTACGACGTTGGTTGTAAATACGGCGGCGGCGGTGGCGGGCTTATCGCTCCAGATCAACCCTAAGTCATTGCGCTTTACTTTGCGCAGGCCGGCGTAAGCGGCCGAGTAACGAAAGCCGAGGGGCAAACTCATCCTAATTTCTCTTCCTTCTGGATGCGTGCCCCATTCAAGAATCCGGCAACGGGCATGCGCTTCTTGCCGGGCGGCTGCACTTCCAACAATTCCAATACCGTATCATTTCCGCAGCCGACGTAGAGTCGCTGTGATTCGGCGAGTAACTCGCCGGGGGCGAGCCCCTGCCGCTCGGCCAATTTCATGCGGCCCACCCCTAGCGGTTGCCCGCGGAAGACGGTGGTGGCGCCGGGCCAAGGCTCAAAGCCACGGGCGCGGCAATGGATCTCCTGGGCGGGGCGCGAGAAGCTCACTCGGCCATCGTTTTTGGTGAGGATCCGCGCGAGTGTCGCCTGTTCGGGGTCCTGCTTTTCGGGCACGATGGTGTCGATGGCGGCTAAGGTCAGCAGGAGTAAGTCCGCACCCAGCACGGCCAAGCGTGCGCTTAATTCCGGCGCGGTCTCTTCGGAACCGATTTCCGTTTCGGCTTTCAGGAGCATGTCACCCGTGTCGAGGCCGGCGTCGATCTTCATGGTCGTCACGCCGGTCGTCTTTTCGCCGTTGGCGATGGCCCACTGGATGGGCGCCGCGCCGCGATAGTGGGGCAGTAAGGAGCCGTGGACGTTGATGATGCCGTGGCGGGGTAAATCGATGATCGATTGCGGAATCAATTGTCCATAGCCCACCACCACCATCGCGTCTACCGGATGGGCGGCGAGCCAGTCGAAGTCAGCTCTGAGTTTTTCGGGTTGGCGGATCGGCAGATTGAGGCGCAGAGCCGCTTCTTTTACTGGCGAGGCGGCGAGCGATTGGCCGCGGCCCTTGGGCCGGTCGGGCTGGGTGTAGACAGCCATCACTTCGTGCCCGGCCCGCACCATGGCTTCGAGGGTGTTTACAGCGAAGAGGGGAGTTCCGAGGTAGATGGTGCGCATGGGATTGTAACTAGTCCCAGTCGCCGGCCTTTTGCATTTTCCGGATCTTGCGCTTGATTAAGTCGCGCTTCAGCGGACTCAAGTAATTGATAAACAGAATGCCGTTCAGGTGATCGGTTTCGTGTAAGATGGCGCGGGCGAGTAACTCCTCGCCGGAGGTCTCGACAAACTCGCCCTTGGGGTTTTGCGCGCGCACGGTGGCGATCATGGGGCGGGTGACGTTTTCGCGGAAGCCAGGAATGCTCAGGCAGCCTTCTTCACTGTTTTGGGAACCGGACCGAAAGGTGATCTCCGGGTTAATCAGCACCAACCGCTCGGAAGGGTTCTCGCCCGCGCTGGTGTCGATGACGGCGATGCGCATCGAAAGGCCAATTTGCGGCGCGGCCAAGCCCACGCCTTTCGATGCCCACATGGTATCGAACATGTCGTGGATCAACTTACTCAGGTCCGGGCCAAAATCAACGACGGGCGCGGCGGGTAGCTCCAGCACCGGATCCGGATATTTCACAATACGATATATCATGGGATTAGTAGTTCTTTACCTGCTCAAGATAGCCCCGGTAATTGCGATTGGTTTCGAGCAGGGAATCTCCCCCGAATTTTTCGAGAAACGCCTGCGCGAGGACAATCGCCACCATGCTTTCGCCGATGACGCCCGCGGCCGGGACGACGGCGATATCGCTGCGTTCGTAGGCGGCGAGGGCCGGGTCGCGCGTATCGAGGTCGACGGATTCGAGCGGCCGGCGTAAGGTGGAAATCGGCTTCAAGAGGCCGCGGACAATAATATCCTGGCCATTCGAGATACCGCCTTCGATGCCGCCCGCGCGGTTGGCGCCGCGATGGAAGTCCCGGGTGGTTTTGTCGTAGTGAATCGTATCCTGTACCTTGGAACCAAACGCAGCCGCGCCATCCGCGGCGGAGCCGATCTCGACGCCCTTTACGGCTTGCATGGAAACGATGGCTTGAGCCAGTTTGCCGTCGAGGCGCGAATCGAAGGTAATATGCGAACCGAGCCCCGGCGGACAACCGTGCGCTACCACCTCGAATACACCGCCTACGGTGTCGCCGGTGCGGTAAGCTTCGTCGACCACGGCCTTCATGCGCACTTCGGCTTCGGGGTCGACGCAGTTGAGCAGCACTTCGTCCCGCTGGTTGATGGCCTTGATCTCTTCAAAGGTTGCGTCGCGGTTTAGTTTTTCGGTGCCGACGCCGACGACGTGGCTCCAGATTTCGATGTCGAAGCAGTAAAGAAACTCCTTGGCCATCGCGCCCACGGCGACGCGCGAAGTGGTCTCGCGGGCGCTGGCGCGCTCAAGTAAGTAGCGCACCTCTTCGAAGTTGTATTTGATGGCGCCGGGCAGATCCACATGGCCGGGGCGGGGGCGCTTCACTTCCTTGGCTTTGCGAGGCGCGGCGGAGCCCTCAAAGTCTTCCACCGGCAGCACTTCGGTCCAATTCTTCCAGTCCTTGTTTTCGATCAGGATGGCGATGGGCGCGCCGATGGTGTGCGAATGGCGGATGCCGGCCACCACGTGGACCTTGTCGGTCTCGATCTTCATGCGGCCACCACGGCCGAAGCCTTGTTGGCGACGCCAAAGCTCGCGGTTGACGCGATCGAAGTTGATCGGGATGCCGGCCGGGAGTCCGGTCAGGGTGGCGACTAGACACTCGCCGTGAGATTCACCTGCGGTTTCGTAACGGAACATGGGTTAAGGGGGGACGGAAAAGCCTGTCACTTCAAGGTAACATCTTGCCCGAGACCCTGTGTAGCCGCGAAGTCAGCGAGGTCAGTGGCGAAGGGCGCGGCGAACTCGAGCGTCCGGCCTTCGAGCAGAAAGCGGATGCGGCAGGCGTGCAAGGCTTGGCGGGGCAGGATCAGGCGTTCGAGCATGGCGGGCGTGACGCCGGTTTGGATGAAGTCGAGGTAAAGTTGCGCGTCGGGCCCGTAGACTTTGTCGCCCACCAGGGGATGCCCGAGCCATTGCGCGTGGGCGCGGATCTGGTGCATGCGTCCGGTGCGGGGCCGCACTTGCGCTAAGGTGTACCCGCCGGCGACGGCCAAGGGCGCAAACCCGGTGGCCGCCGCGGCGCCTTCGGGGGTGACGTGCTGCTTCACATGGACGACGGAATTCGGGTCCTTGCCCAGGGGCTGGTCCACCAGTGTACTTTCGCGCAATTCCCCGGTCAGGATGGCGAGGTACTCTTTCTCCACGTGCCGGTGCTGGATCGCTTTCTGGAGGAGGGAAGCCGTATTGTGATCCTTCGCGAAGACCACGATGCCGCTGGTCTCGCGGTCGAGCCGGGAGGGCATATGGAGCCGGTCAAGGCCCAGATATTCCCGGCAAGCGCCCACCAGGCTGGACCACGGCCCGGCTTTCGACGGGTGGCAGGGGATGTCGCCCGGCTTGTTGACGGCCAGAATGTGGGCATCGTCGAAAAGGATCGCCGCGGCGACCTCTTCCGGCGTTAGCAACCGCATAGACTAGGGCTTATGGACGCCGCTTTCGTACTCAAGTTTCTTTCTGACCTTTCCAAACACAATGATCGCGAGTGGTTTGCCACCCAAACCGAACGGTACCAAAACGTGCGCCTACAATTTCAAGAGTTTGTCACCGAGGTGCTGCTGAGCGTGGCCGACGTCCGCCCGGCGTTCGGCGCCGTTGACCCGGCCAAGTGCATTTTCCGCATCTACCGGGACGTCCGTTTTTCGAAGAACAAGACGCCTTATAAGACGAACGTCAGCGCTATCGTCAGCGAGGACGGCAAGACGGGCGAGGATCCCTGCGGCTATTTTCATCTCGAGCCAGGAGGGAAGTCCTTTGTTGTCTGCGGGTTGTATCAGCCCTCCACCGCCGATCTGCACATGGTGCGGCAACGCATCGCCGAGGATCACGCTTCGCTGCGGGCGATTCTGAAGGGGATGAAGAAGCACTTCCCGGACGGTTTCAACGGGGCGCAATCGGCTCGCCTGCGGGGTTTTGCCGTGGATCATCCGGCCGCCGACCTGTTGATCTTCAAGAGCTTCGTCGCCACGCGGGCATTCACGGACGACGCGGTCACCGCCAAAGCCTTCCCGAAGCAACTGAAGGACAGCCTGAAGTCGGGGTTACCTCTGCTCGATTGGATAAACCAGGCGCGGCGCGATCCGGAGGCCGGCCGCCCGGATCCGATGCACGACGACGGACGCCGATTCCGATAGGATTCAATGGGTGGACCATTTCGGTCCGATTCTGCGTGCTCCCAAAGAAGCACCTGACAGAGGTGTATTTTTTAATTCATCCTTGACATGATAGAGATGATGGGAATTAACGCACTTTGCTGAAGGGAGGGCATGGAGGGTCCTTTAGAATCTTCAAATTTCGGCGCGAATGCGATTTTCTCAGAACGATTCAATAAAATTTGTTATTGACTTCATCACTTCCGACAGGTTACAGTCGTCTTTCGAGTCCGACTCCTAGTCGTACAACCATGCCGTCGTGTACAGGAGGTCCTTGAATGACCTTTCAAATTGGTGAAAAAGTGGTTTACCCCAACCAAGGGGTAGCTACCATCGAGAGTATCAGCCATCGGAACTTCGCCGGTCAGGCAGAAAGGTTCTACCTTTTGCGATTGGCCTACAGCAGTATGACCGTGATGGTTCCTTTTTCTCACGTCCACCAAGTGGGCTTGCGAAAGGTGACCAAGAACGTAGAGGTCACCCGGATGCTGGAGTTCCTCGCCACCGGCCATCCCAATTGTTCCCACGATTGGAAACACCGCTTCAAAGAAAATAGTGACCGGATGGCGCACGGGTCGCTTTTGGAGATTGCCGAGGTTTTTAAGAGCCTGGTAATCCTGCAAGCTGATAAGCCCTTGTCGTTCCGGGAGAAGAAGATGCTGGAACGTTCGCGCCAGATGTTGCTGGCAGAGGTTTCTATTTCGCGCACATTGCGGGATCCGGACGCGATTGCCCTGATGCAGCGGGCGTTGGCGAAGGCCAGCCTGACGTTTCCGGAAGCGATGTAGTCGGGCCGAAGTCCAGATAGATTAGTTGAGAGAATCAGGAGCCACGCGGCAAGCGTGGCTCTTTTTTTGCTTTTTCCGTTCCGTGTTTAGGCAAACGCCTTAGTCCCTTGTAGGGGGACCTTAGCCAAACCCCTAATTTTAAGGGGTTTCGCCGGTAGCGCCAAACTCCGGTCCCCCGTACTATGGAGGCACAGAAGAAGTTTTGCCCGATGAGATGCCAGTACTGCGGAAAGCGGTTGCCCCTATTCCGGAAACTTAAGGACGGCGAGTTTTGCTCGGCCGCTCATCGAGAGCAGTTTATGGCCCAAGCCGACCAACTGGCGGTGGCGACCCTCCAAGAACAACGGCAACGGACGGCGCGGGCGGCCCGCCCAGCGCCCCCGAAGTCCGCCACCCCCTCTGTCTTTACTGACAAGTACCTGGTGCCAGCGCTCGCGGCGATGCCCCTGCGGCAATTGGCTAATATGGCGCAGGAGCCGGCCGCAGTGGCCGTATTGCCATTCATGCCGGAGCGGGACGCGGCACTCAGTTCCCGAACGCTCGAGCCCGAACGTCCGCCGATATCTGAGTCTGCGGCTCTCCCGGCGGAGCAGACCTTACAGGCGCTGAGCGAATTTGGCGCGGGGGCCCTACCCGCGCTCCCTGCGCCGCCGCCGATGGCCGGCCGGGTCGGCGGCTGGATGGCGCCTGAGGCGATCAAGCCCTCGCCGGATCTTGCCAGGACCGCCCTGCCGCGACTCTCACCGGTTTCATTGCGCCCGCACAGCCCTCGATTGTCCTTGGCGGTGGACGCCGCTCAAGTCCCGGTTTTCGTCGAGGTCCCCGAGCCGCCCAAAGTGACGAAGATGAAGGGCCTGGCGGCGATCGCTTCCTTGCCCAACCGTGAGTTGTTGCGCCGCGCGGCGAATCCGCACCTCGCCGGTCCGGCCCCGCTGGAGATGCCGGTGTGGCCGTTTGCCGAACCTGGTTACAGCTTGCGTCAGGCGTCGGCTTTACCATATTTACTGGCCGTGCCGCACTTGGCTGCCGAGTGTCTGCCGCTGGATGTCGTCCGCGTCCGCTTTCCGGCCCTGATTCCCACGTTTTCGATGATGCCTCCCCGGCGGCGTGCTGGCCTTCTGGTCGCCGCGCTGGCGGAGGCGAAGTTTGCGATGGCGGTTTGCCCGCCGATCGCGCTGACTCTGCCGGACAGCAGACCCTGCCTCACGCCGCCGGCCTACTCGGAGGTGGTCGTTGGCGAGAGGCTGAATGGCCCGGCCTTGGAGGGCCGGCTGACTGACCTGCTGCCCGCGCTGGTCCCCGCCCAGTTGGCGCCGCCCCGGAGAATATTTTTTGGGGTGGAGCCGCAAGCGCCGCCCTCGTTCCATACCCTGGCCGTCCGTCCCATCGCGGGGCAAGTGGCGATGCTTCGGCCGCAACTCACCCTGGCGGGCGTGGGCCCGCGCCGCTACGACCAACAACTGCGGCTTAGTGCCATCCTCCGGCCGGTCCGCGGACCGGAACCCACGGCTTCGGACTCGATGAGCTTTCACCTGGAGCCCAAACTCCTGCGGCCTCGTCTGCGGGCGACACCGGATCCGGCGCGGCGCGGCTCGGCCGCCGTCCGCAACAAAGGCAAAAATCACGCCGACGCGGCCGTCGCGTCGATCAAGATTCCCGTCTTGCGCCGCTTCTGGGAGCATGCCCCGGCGGATATCCGCTGGGTGGCGCTGATCATTCCGTTGGTGCTCTTCCTGGCGTGGTATTCGTGGACCCCTGGTGGCAAGGCGTTAAATCAACAGGGCAAAACCGCCGACCTAGCCGTCGACACGTCCGGCTTCGAAACCACTTTGGCTTCCTTCAAAGCCCGCATTTCAAGCCGGGCGGCCGTCGAGATCAGCGAGGACTTCCGCGCTGGCCTCGCTGAATGGCAAGGCGGCAACGACGAATGGGCCGCCAATTGGTCCTATGACCAAGCCGGCTTCGTCCGCCCGGGCAATCTCGCGATTTTCAAGCCCACGGTCGCCCTCTCTGACTACAACTTCGAGTTTCTGGGGCAAATCGAAAATCGCGCCATGAGCTGGGTGTACCGCGCCAAGGATACCCGGAATTACTATCTCGGCAAGCTGGTGATCACGCAAGGCGGACCCGTCCCGGAAGTGGCCCTCGTGCGATCGGTAGTGAAAAACGGGCGCGAGATTCAGCGGAAAATGGTGGTGGTCAGCTCCTCCTCCCGCGCCGATACGCTCTATCGGGTGCGGGTGGATGTAAATGGTTCTGACTTTACCACTTCAGTTTTGGGCCAAGTTGTCGATACATTTACTGACCCTACCCACACCCAAGGAGGGGTTGGCTTCCTAGGCGGGCGCGGCGAGACCAGCCGTATTCGCTGGACGGAGGTGTCGCATCAGTACGACACCTTAGGGCGCCTGTGCGCCATGTTGGTGCCTTACGGTTTTTCCGGGGTGCCGATACAGTTGACCGCGACGCCGGTCAAGTAGGACCGAATTTTTGATTGAGACGAAAGATCGAGGAAGATGACTATGAACCTGAAACAGCCAAACCCCCGCGGCACCCAAAACGCTCCGGAAATTTCAGTGGCGTCCCGTCAGCACGGCCCGGGCGCGGAGGCTGCGGCGGTGCTCGCCCGCGCCGTCAGCCTCCACCTCGAAGGCAAACGCAAGGAAGCCTTGAAGGATTTGGGCGACGCGATCGACTCCGGACTGCAGGACGCCGAACTCTATTCGGCGCGCGGCCACGTCCAGTTTGAGCTGGAGATGTTTGACGAAGCGGCCCGGAGCTACACGCGCCTGCTGGAGCTCGCGCCGGACCATATCTCCGGCATCTTCAATCTCGCCGTCTGTTACGAGAAGATTGGCCGTTGGGAGGAAGGCGCCCAGCTTTTTGAACGCTCGGTGCGCGCCCAGCCTAAGCGGGTGGAAGCCCATCTCGGCCTGGCGATCTGTTTGCTACAGGCGGGCCGCGCCGAAGAAAGTCTCAAATACTGTGAACAAGTGCTCGCTCTCGAACCCGAACAGGAAACTGCCTTCTTCGGCAAAGCGGTGGCGCTCCAAACCCTAAACCGGCTCGACGAAGCCGCCGCCCTTTATCATCAGGTGCTGGCGAAGAACTCGAACAGCGAAGAAGCGCTTACCAACCTGATCACCATTGGCCTCGCCAGGCGCGACGACGACCTGACGCGCGACGTGGCCGAACGCCTGCTGGTGCTGCGCCCGTTTTCGCAAGCCGCACTGGAAGGCCTGGCCACGGTCGCTTTTAACGGCGGCGACTACGACGCGGCCGTCCGCTGCTGCCAGAAACTGGTGGAGGCCACGCCCGACCATTACGAACGCTGGTTCAACCTCGCGGTGGCCTATCAGAAGCTTGGCAAAGCCGATCAGGCAGCCAGTGCCTATTCCGAAGCCGTCCGCATTCGTCCGGACTCTGAGCAAGCACAGGTGCAGCTTGGCCTGCTGCGGCAACAATCCGGCGACCTCAAGAGCGCTCGCGACTGTTACGAATCGGCGCTCGGTAAAAACACCAACCTGCCGGAAGTGCAGTACAACCTGGCCGCGCTGCTCGAGCGCCAGGGCCAGCCCGAAGAAGCCGAACGGATCTATGGCCAATTGCTCGACAAGCGGCCGGACTGGCGTGAAGTCTGGTTCCGTTTGGGCTATCTGCGCCTCGAACGCGCTGACATGCGCGCCGCTATTGATGCCTTTGAGCAATGCCTGCGCCTGCGTCCCGATTGGCTCGAAGCCCAAGTGAATCTCGGCCTCGCCTACTGGCGCGGCGGCGATCGCGAAGCGGCGGCCACCGCCTTCCAGCGCGTGCTGGCATTGCAGCCCGAGTCGCTTGATGCCTTGAAAGCCCTCGCCGCGCTTGCCGTCGAAGGCGACGACCATCACCAGGCGCTCGATTACCAGGCCAAGCTGATCTCACTCGGTGAACGCACTCCGGAGCTTTACTACAACACCGGCCTGCTATTGCAGAAATCCGGCCAGGTGGAGAGCGCCATTCAGCACTATCGTGAGGCCTTGAATGAACGACCGAACTTTGCGGAGGCGTTGCTCAACCTGGGCCATGCCCTGAAGACCCAAGGCCAGCAGGACGAAGCGCGCCAGTGTTGGAAGCAGGCGCTCGACGCTCGCCCTGAACTCGCCCACGGCTACTTCGAAAACTAGGGTTCGATCTTCCTTCGAGACCAACGGGCGTGCGCTTCGGTGCACGCCCGGATTTTTTTAGAGCTTCAGCAAACTGACGCTCTTCTGCCCATCCGCAAAAGCCGCCATTTTTCCATCCGGCGCAAAGGCCACCGAGCCTACCCTATGCGCCCCGGTTTCCGTCCGCAGGATCTTCCCCGTTGACGTCTCGTGCAGCACCACGTCCACCGGATGCTTCACCGTAATCACGTTAAAGCCACCCGTCAGGATCGACTTGCCATCGGGCGAAAACGCGAGCGACGAAATCATCTCTTCGTGCGGTGCGAACTTCCGCAGGAGCTTCCAAGTGCCGGTGTCCCACAGATATACGATGCGGTTGGCACCGGCGGTGGCGAGCGTCTGGCCGTTGGGCGAAAACGCCATGGCAAACATCGCCACCGGTAGCTCCTCGATCAGTCCGAGCAACTCGCCGTTGCGCGCGCTCCAGGCGCGGACGTTGGCATCGTAGCTGGAGGCCACCACGATGGAATTATCAGGCGAGATGGCAAACGTCGCCGTGCCGCCGATGCCCGCCGGCATCGACGCGCGTTGGCGGCCATCGGTCTCCCAAATGCGCACCATTTCTTCGCTGCCATTGCTGGCGGTGCCGTTGCTACTCACCAGAAAGCGGCGATCAGGGGAAATGGCCAAATCAGACGTTTCGGGCGTCGCGCCGGGCATGCGAATGCCGACCTTGCCGGTCTGCAAATTCCAGGTCTTGATCTGCCCTTCGCGGGTAAGGGTGGCGAGCACGTCGCTGCCGGTAGGCAGGGCACCGACGCGGTCACCTTTCTCGAGTTCCAGGGTCTGCCGGATGGTGCCCTTGGCCAGATCCCACACGCGCACCTTGCGATCCTGGCAGGCGCCGGCCAAGGCCACGCCATCGGAGGTGAAGGCGACCTCCCGCACCTCCGAATCACTGGGAATCTTGCGGTCGATGGCCATCTCAGGACTTCTCCAGGCAGATGTCGAAGGTGATGGCCGCGCGCGGTATGCCCGGAGCCTCAATCAAGGTCACCGTGCGTACCAGGTCGCGGCTTTTGGCCATCTTGGCGAAGGTCTTGTCGGGGTTGCCTTCGAAGAAGGGGTCCGTCGCAAAGTAGGCCTGCGTGACCAAAGTGCGATGGCCGGGGGCGGAGATCAGATAGTGAATGTGCTGCGCGGGCCGATCGTCGTAGTGGCCGGGGAGGATCGTCTCCAAGGCATAGTCAGAGGTCTCGGTCGTAATCAACCCGGCCCGATAGCGGAAGCCTTCCAGGTCATAGATGCCGGCATGGTCCGCCTGCCAGATTTCGATCTTCGCGCCGGGCACTTTCTCGCCGCGAGTATTGGTCACCTTGCCGGTGACGCGCAAGGGAAAGCCGGGCGAACCCGCCGGATGCAGCATACGCTGATTGGGGGCGCCTTTCTTGAAGAACGGCCCGAGCACGTCCTTGGGCGTGGGCAGAGCGGCCTTGGCCTCGCCCTCCTGCCAGGCGGATAGCAATTGGGGTTGCGAGAGGGGGATGGTGGAGAGTAGCAGTCCCCGGGTGATGCAGCTTTCGAAAATCTCGCGGCGCGACGGGCAATGGATTGTCACAGAATGCCTCCGGCAGAAGTCTAACAGATGTTGTAGGGTGAAGGTTTGGCGCGCAAGGTCTCCATATTGCTGCTTCTGCTATTCGGCGTTTCGCTGATGGCTCCTGCTTGGTCTGACAGCGGGGAGGCAAAGCTGCCGCCTTGCTGCCGTCGCGATGGCAAGCATGGCTGCGGGATGAGGGCGAAGTCTGCCTCTACCCTGGCTTGGCGAACCGCGGTCTGTTCCGCCTACGGTCAGGTGACCGCCGTGCCAGCCTCGGCGAAGGCTCTCGCCGCTGCACCCGTCGCTACTGTTGCCGCTGGCTTGGTTAGTCTTGCTGCCGCCGTTCGCCAGACGGAAGCCCGCGCCCGAATTTCCTTCCACCGGTCACGTCAAAAGCGTGGCCCGCCCACTCTCCTCACCTAAGCTGCCAGTCGACCTGCTGCCCATTTTTTGAGGAGAGATCTATGCTGCGTCAGCTCTATTGGCTGGCTATTGGTGCGTGTTTACTGCGCGCACAAGAAACCATTCATCATGCAAGTATCAGCGGACGGATTGCCGATGCCAGCGGCGCCGTCATTTCGGGTGCCCACGTAACCGCTCGGGGCGTTGACACCAACCTGGCGCAGACCGTGGCCAGTGACCGTGAAGGGCGCTTTCGCTTCGCCTATCTGAAGATCGGCCCTTATGAGGTCCAAGTGCAAAACCCCGGCTTCGCCACGGCCACCCGCGTACTGACCTTGAGTGCGGGCGGTGCCTATGAGCTAGCCTTTGTGCTGAATGTAGGCGCGCAAGATACGAATGTCACGGTGGCAAGCGAAGCGGCACTCTTACAGACGGCGCGCAGCCAAGTCGCCGGCACGGTGGCCGAAGCCGAGGTCCGCAACTTACCCTTAAACGGACGCAATTTCCTGGACCTAGCCTTGCTCATCCCCGGCGTCTCCCCCACTAACACCGGCAGTACCCAGTTATTCGCCGAAACGTCCGCCGTCCCCGGCCAAGGTATCTCGGTGGGCAGCCAGCGAAATTTCTCGAATAACTTCGTCGTCGACGGACTTTCGGCCAACGACGATGCCGCCGGGCTGAGCGGCATTTTCTACGGCCTCGACACGGTGCAGGAGTTTCAAGTGGTAACTTCCGGCGCCCAAGCCGAGTTAGGCCGCGCCCTCGGCGGCTTCATTAACGTAGTGACGAAGAGTGGCACTAACACCTGGCGCGGCGACCTTTATGGGTACTTTCGCAATCAACGCCTGAATGCCGCCAATCCGCTGTCGAATGCCAAGTTACCCGTCACGCAGGCCCAATATGGCGCCAGCCTTGGTGGCCCGCTCCGCCAGGACCGTACTTTCTTCTTCAGCAACTTCGAACAACGCCAATTGAACCAAAGCGGACTCATCACCATCGCTACGGCTAACCTCGCCGCCATCAACGCCCGTCTGGATGCCGTAGGTTTCGCCGGTCTGCGACCCACCACCGGCATTTACCCCAATCCCGTGCACCTCACCAACGTTCTGGCCAAGGTCGACCACCAGTTCAGCGCCCGCGATCAATTCAGCGTCCGCTATAGCCTTTACGATTCCAACAGCCGGAACTCGCGCGGGGCCGGCGCCTTGAGTGCCGCCAGCGCCTCCTCCTCGCTCGACAATGCGGACCGTACGATCGCCGCCAGTAACATCCTCACGCTTTCCTCGCGCACCGTCATGGAAACCCGAGGACAATACACTTTCAGCGACTTACTCGCTCCGCCTACCGATCTGGCCGGCCCCGCCGTAAGTATCGCCGGCGTAGCCAACTTCGGCCGTCTTTCCGGCTCACCCACCGGGCGTCGCAACCATCTTTACGAGGTGGTAAATAACCTTTCGCACCAGGCGGGCGCCCACGCCATCCGCGTCGGCGGGAATTTTCTCTATAATGACACCACCATCACCTTTCCCCGTTCCGTGCGCGGCAGTTACACCTTTTCCTCGCTTGCCAATTTCCTCAGCGGCACTTACAATAACGCTGGCTTCACCCAAACCTTTGGCAATACCGCCGTGCCACAAACGAATCCGAATGTCGGCCTCTACGTGCAGGACGAATGGAAGGTGCTCCCCTCCCTCACTCTGAATGCCGGATTGCGTTACGACCTCCAATTCCTCCAGACCATCCGTACCGACCGCAATAATGTTTCCCCGCGTGCCGGCTTCGCTTGGTCACCCTTCGCCCGCCGGCGCACCGTCATCCGCGGCGGCTTCGGGCTCTACTACGACCGCATTCCGCTCCGCGCCCTCGCCAACGCGGTGCTCTCCAGCGGGAACACCACCGTCATCAACAGCCAAAGCCAGCTCAGCATCAGCCTGACGCCGGGCCAAGTCGCGGCGCCCGTTTTTCCGAATATTCTTACCGTCACTCCCCCGGCCGGCCTCGTCAATTTCGCCACTATGGATCCGCGCATGCAGAATGCTTACTCCACTCAGGGCAGCCTGGAGGTGGAGCAACAACTGGGTGCGCATAGCTCCTTCAGCGTCGGCTATCAGTACCTGCGCGGCATCCGCTTAATCGTCGCCATCAATCAAAACGTACCCACCTGCGTCGCCGCCGGAACGAATAATGGCTGCCGGCCGAATCTGAATTACGCCAACAATAGCCAATTCCGCGCTCAGGCGGACTCGAATTACAATGGCTTGCATATCTCCTTCCAGCAACGCCCCATACGCTGGGGTAGTTATCGAATTTCGTACGCCTATTCGAAGTCACTTAATAATGTGGGCGAATTTTTCTTTAGCTCACCCATTGACCCTTCGAACATCTGGCGCGATTATGGCCGCTCCGACGATGACCAACGGCATCGAGTTACGTTCAATGGCGCCCTGAATTCACCTACCGGCCCGGCCCATGGCCTCTGGCAACAACTCAGCCACGGCTTCCAACTTAGTGGCTTTCTGCAGTATTACTCCGCCTTGCCGCTCAACCTCACCACCGGCGTCACCACCGTGCAAGGTACGGCCGGCCGGCCGATCGTCAATGGCAATTTCATCGGCCGCAACGTCGGCATCGGCAACGACCTCTTCAGCGTCAACGCCCGCGCCAGCCGTACCTTCTCGCTCGGCGAACGCGTCAAGCTCGAAGCGCTGGCCGAGGCCTTCAATCTGCTCAACCATCGCAACAATCTCACCCGCAACGGTGTCTTCGGCCCAGGGGCTTATCCGGCCTCGCCCTCGGCCGCTTTTGGGCAAGTCACCGCCGTGCAAGATCCGCGCGGCATACAATTGGCATTACGGTTTCGTTTTTAAGAAAGCAGGTCCTTATGCTCCTTCCGATTTTCATGTTACTCGCCGTCCGCATTGAACCCACCGATGTGGCGGTGCCCTATCGTCAACCGCAGTTGGCCGCCGGCCACGGGCAGGTCGCGATGGTCTTCGGGGGAGGCTCGGGTATCTACTTCGCCCATTCGCCCGATCAGGGCCGCACCTTCGCCGCGCCGGTGAAGGTAGCAGACGTCGGCGCCCTCATGCTCGGCCGCCATCGTGGCCCTCGGCTCGCCATTCTCAAAAATGCCCTGGTGATCACCGCCATGGTGGGCGAGATTAAGGGGCCAACGCCGCATCCCGATAGCGGCAATCTGATTACCTGGCGCTCCACCGATCGCGGCCTCACCTGGAAGCGCGGCGGCACCGTGAACGACATCCCCACCTCCGCGCGCGAAGGCCTCCATGCCATGGCCGCCAGCCCCGACAGCTCAATCTTCGCCGCGTGGCTGGACCTGCGCCAGAAAGGCACTCGCCTCTACGGCGCGCGCTCCACTGACGGCGGCCTTACTTGGCAGAAGAACCTGCAGATCTACGAATCGCCCGACGGCACCATCTGCCAATGCTGCCACCCCACCCTTACCTTCGACGAAAGCGGCAGGGTATTCGCGATGTGGCGCAACGCCCTCGACAGTTCGCGAGACATCTACTTCACCACCTCCAGCGACGGCCAACGCTTTGCCCCGGCCCAGAAGCTCGGCCAGGGAACTTGGAAGCTGAATGCCTGCCCCATGGATGGCGGCGCGCTCGCTGTCGAAAAGGGCAAGGTCTTTACGGCCTGGCGTCGCGACGGCGAGATCTTCGTTGCCGAACCTGGCCAAGCTGAACAGAAGGTCGGCGCCGGCAAGGACGTCAGCCTCGCCCGCAGCAAGCGTGGCACTTACTTGGCCTGGAGCCACCAAGCCTCGCTTCAGTTACTAACTCCCAAAGCGACGGCCCCCACGGAACTTACCCCGGTTGGTGCCTTTGTGGCTCTGCTCGCCCTGCCCGACGGCGCCGTCCTCGCCGCCTGGGAAGCGAAGGGCTCGGTAGAGACCAAGCGCCTGGACTAAGACTAAAAACGGAACCGTATCCCAGCCCACGCGGCTCGCGGTGCGCCGGGCGCCAGAAATGTCGAGCGCACCAACGGGAAATTACCGCTGACGGCGGGAAAAGGCCGCGCCACGTAATTACCTTGCGGAGTAAATCCTGCCGGGCCCAGTTGCGCTGCCGAGTAATAGCGCCGATTGAGTAAGTTGGTCGCCTGCAGAAAGAGTTCCACGCGACGATGCCAAGCGAATCTTGCCCCGCCATTCAGGACGCCGTAACCCGCCGACCGCCCAGGCCCCACGTAGTAAGTGCCATCGGCCTGGTGCAGGTTATTTTCGTTGCCCCGTGCGTAGGCGCTCGAAACGGCGATAAAGTCGAAGTCCAACCCGAGTCTCTTAGTCGCCTGCACCTGAGCAAAGGCCTTACCCGTGTGCTGTGGTGACAGGGGAATCCGGTTGCCCGGCCTGACGTTGATCAGCCCATCCAGGCCCCTGGCTGCCCCGTTATTGCTACTATTGCTCTCCCCTAAAACTTGCTCCTGGCTCTCGAACGAAGCATTCAGAAAAGTATAATTCGCACCCAGCGTAACCCGCTGATGCACCTTTCCGGTTACTCCGCCCTCCGCCCCTTGCCGCTGCGTGCGGCCGAAGTTCTTGAAATACCCGTAGCCGCTCTGCGGTGACGCAATAAAGAGGATATCGTTGCGGTTATCCGCGCGGAACCAACCCAGGTTCCATCGCACCCTGCGTTCCGCTCCGCCGCCGCGCAGTCCAGCTTCGAACGTCCGGGTCACCACCTGAAATAAAGGCGGATCTCCGGCCATCGCGTTCGGCAACTTACAAGGGTTTTCCGGGTCGGCACAGCCTAACTCAATCGCCGTGGGTGCGCGGCTCCCCTCACTGTAATTAAAATAAGTAGTCACACCGGAACCCAATTGATACGCACCGCCCACCGCGGGATTGAACCGCGCAAAATGATGCCGCCCACTCAAAGAGCCAGGTCCCGAGGGCAGAATTCGATCGAAGTTATTTACCACCGTGCGATTGAAGCGTCCCGAAGCGGTAAGGGTCAACGCCCCGAACGACATGGTGTCCGTCAGATATAGGCTGCCCGTCTGGATACGCCCATCCAGAATGACGCGCACATCGTAAGGTTCGCCATCCACGTCGCCTCCGGTCACGCCGTCGCCAAAGGCTCCCGTACCCGTTACCGTGCGGTTGGGGTTCAGGTAACCCAGTTCCGAAGTTTGGCGGAACCTCAGGTTACTGCTATCCCAGGCCGCGCCGGCCGTAATCTGGTGCCGATAGCCTGCCAGCGCGCCCAACCAACTTAATTGCCCGGTCGCCCCGTAGTTTTTCTGATTCGATTGCCCCCGGTTGATCAAGCCATTGCACTTCTCCGCCGGCTCATCCCTCAGTAGTACATTCCCCAAACAGCGCCAGAAAGGAAAGGGCGTATTAGCCGCCGAAGCCCCGCTGGTGGGAACGCCGGTAAAGCCCGCCGCCGTCAAGGCTGCCCGCTCCGCGGCGTTCGGCTGATACACCGACTGGTCCAGCGACTCCTCATTGATATCCCCGTTAAATGTCTGCGTCTCGACAGAGCGAAAATAGACCTTGCCGTAAACCGAGAGCTTCTCCGTCAAACTATGCTGTGCCGTAAAGTTCACCCAAGGCGCACGGTGGCTAGTGGCATCGTGCAACGTGTAGGCGCTGCGATAGTCTCGTTGTAACAGCCGCAGTTCTTGCAGGCCGTTTCCATTTAGTAAGTTACTCGCGTAACTCGTGCTAATGCCCAGCTTCGTTCGCTCGCCCTTCCAGCCCAGCCGGCTAAAGAATTGCCGGACGTTCGAAGGCGAAGCCTGCCGCCAGCCATCTTCAAAAAATAAGTTGCCAGCCAAATACCAGTCCAGTCCTTTCGAGTTCGCTCCCCCATGCTCTAGCTCGGCCACGCGCCGTCCGAAACTGCCACCGCTCATTTGCAGTGAGGTCCCCGGATGGGTTTGCCCGCTCTTGGTATCCACCGCCAGCGCCCCGCCTAGGGTGTTGAGACCGAATAAGGGATTTGACCCCGGCATCAACGTAACTTCCGCAATCGCTACCCGCGGAATTAAATCCCAACTGACTACGTCGCCGAAAGGCTCATTCATCCTCACACCATCCAGATACACCGACAACCCCTGCGGCGTACCGAGCAAAGGCGATGCCGTGTAACCGCGATAATTCACGTCCGGCTGAAAAGGATTACCCTGAATTTCGTTGATGTACACTCCATTCAGTCGCCGGCTCAAAAAGTCGCTCAAATTGGTTGCGCCGGTGCGCTCCAAATCGCGCGCATCGGTCACTTGCACCGTTACGGGGACCTCGTCCGACGACAGCCCCGCGCCCGCCAGAGGCGTCGTGCCGACCACCGTCACACTACTGGCGGACAGCCCCAGCGTTAATGGAATCGTCCGCGTCACGGGCACCACGGAATCCACCACGATGGTAACGGTTTCCGTCCGAAATCCCTCTCGCCCCACCCGCAAACGATAATTGCCAAAAGCCAGCTTCAGGAAGGTGTGTTCACCTTGCTGATCCGTCTCGAACCGCACCGCGTTCAATTGGCCCGTCGCGCGCACCGGAGCGCCGGTAGCATCCCGCACCGTGAGGCGAATCTGTCCTTCCGGCGTCTGAAAAGAGAATAGCAATAAGGAAAGCAGCAGCATGGGTTAAGAGTTCTTCTTAATTATGCCACTCTCGGCCCGCCGGACTCGATACAATATCACTCTTATGCATCGACGTTCCTTTATCACCGCCGCCGGTGCCCTCGCCCTCACCGATTGCGGAGAAGCCCCCAAGCCCTCAGCTCTGCCTATCGCCGCCGTTCCCCCGCCCACCGCCATCATTGATTCGCACCATCACTTCTGGATGTACACCAGGAAGGACTATGGCTGGATCAGCGACAAGATGCCCGCCCTCCAGCGCGACTTTCTCCCTGTCCATCTCGCCGACACCCTTAAAGAATCCGGCGTTAATGGCGCGGTCTCCATCCAAGCCCGCCAGAGCCTGGAAGAAACGCGGTTTCTGCTGAAGCACGCGGCCGATAATGAATTCTTGCGCGGCGTCGTCGGCTGGGTGCCATTAGTGGAGCCCGATGTCTCCAGGAAAATAGAATCCTTCGCCGGCCAGAGTAAGTTGAAGGGTATGCGCCACGTCCTACATGATGAAAGTGACCATAACTACATCCTGCGCCCGGACTTCAACCGCGGCATCAAGGAATTAAAGCCCTTCAAACTCCGCTACGATATCCTGATCTTCGAAAAACACCTACCGCAAACCATCAAGTTCGTCGACCAACACCCCGACCAAACCTTCATCCTCGACCACATTGCGAAACCCAAAATCAAGGCCCAACAAATCGAGCCCTGGAAAGCCAACCTGATCGAGTTAGCCAAGCGGCCGAACGTCTATTGCAAACTTTCCGGCATGGTTACCGAAGCGGATTGGGAAAAATGGACCCCCGCTGACCTCGCGCCCTATATCGACACCGTCCTTGCCGCCTTCGGCCCCAAGCGGATCATGTACGGCTCGGACTGGCCGGTATGCTTGCTGGCCTCGCCCTACAAGCGTTGGTTCAATACCGTTACGGCTGCCATTAGTAAGCTCTCCGAAGCCGAACGCAGTCGCATCCTCGGCGGCACAGCGATCGAAGCTTATAACCTCTAACGCTCCGGTAAGTGCGTCGCCGTCTTCAAAAAAGCGTAGTAATTCACGGTTATTGTCTCTCCCGCACTTAACCAACGATAAGTGGGCACGCCAAAGAGTCGGCCGCGGTCAATCATCGCGCGCCGGGATTCTGGAAATGGCGACACTCCGAACTCCATTCCCCGTGTTTCCGTACGGCCGTTCCACGGTAGTATCTTACGCTCCAAGTGTTCTTCCCACGTGCCTAACCAAGGGAAATCCGCCGTGCGCCACACATAGCCTAGTAACAATTGATGCCACGGCGAATAGGCCAGGAAATGTGCATGTTCCCGAGACGGGTCCATCAGGTAGGTCGTATAGCCGCTCGCGCTCGGCGCGCCGGTGAAACGTTCGAGAGTAACATGCTGGTGCACGCCATCTTCTAAGTCTTGGTCCCGCACCGCCCGCGCGGCGAATTGCGTTTGCCCCGCCTCCAGAAATGGCGGGCCTAGCGTTACATGCTCCGTCCAAGCGACGGGCCGATCTTCACCGGACAGATTGGTCAAAGTCTCCTCGAAGTACAGGCGTTCACCGTCCAGCCGCAAGCGGCGAGCGAATCGAAGCGGCGCCGTCTCCACCTCAGCTAACAAAGTATCCGCACCGCTTTTGATCGTCCAAGGAATCACTCCGGCCTCGCCATGCACCATGGCACCCGCGGCCGCTTCCGCCTCCGATGGCGCGCCGAAAGTATCCAGGCATAGGTTGTGGCCATGGATGCCCGCCAACAGGCGGCTCTCGCTGCCCAACCCATACTCTGGATGCCGCACCGGATCGTAGGTGCTCGGCTCGATCGTCGCCCACGGCGGCGTCCACAAGGGATTGATGCCCGTCCCCAGGTGGGTGATCGCTGCGATATGTCCGCCCTCCACCAGCACCACCACTTGTAACTGCCCGTTCTCAATCTGGTGGGCCCGCCGTCCACGATAGATAATCTCGCTCATGATCTTTTCTACGATAGCCCGTACAATGGTCACGTGGCGGTGCTCATTTGGCTTTCGTGGGTGTTCGCGGTTCCCTTCTGGGAAGCGCCTCCCGCCACGTGGACCGAACAACAACTCATCGATCTCCTCTCGAACTCACCCTGGGCTCAACCTTCCCTCGACAGCCGGCGCGGCACCCTGGCGGGCCCCCAGGTCGTGCTCTATCTCGCCAGCGCCGCACCCATGCGGCAAGCCGAAAATGAACTCCTCCGCCGCCGCTTCAAGCAGCAGCCCGATCTCTATGCGGCCATCAAAGACGCCCGCGAGGAGTATCTCGCCTACCTGTCGGAAAACGCCGGCAAGTTTATCGTTGTCGCCGCGCCGTTGGACCCGCAGGCCCTGGCGGACGCCGGCGAAACCAAGCGTATGATCGACGAGAGTGTTCTGCGCATCGGCAAGAAAAAGTGGAAGTCCACGGGGCACTTTCCGCCCACTCCCAGCGACCCCGTTCTTCGTCTGATCTTCCCCCGTGAAATTCCCGCTGGGGCCAAAGAGATCACGGTGGAAGTTTATTTGCCGTCCATCGCCGGGCCTTATCGCAGCGCTCAGTTCCCGGTGAAGGATCTAATCCTTCGGGGCGTACCTGAACTGTAAAAAAGCGCGTTGAATATCGCCCTTTCTTCGCCTTCGTACGGGACAGCAACCACTCTAATTTTGTATACTTTAGATGTAGTTATCCTTTCATCCCGCATCCGCGGTTGCCATTGTCTGGCGGCCTGTGCTCGATGATCCGACTAACAACAATCTTGGTAGTGGAGTTCCGGAGGAATTCGGCATGGCAGCAAACGACAATACGTACGACTCAACCAGCATCAAGGTCCTGGAGGGCCTGGAGGCCGTTCGGCTGAGGCCGGCGATGTATATTGGCTCCACCCGTGAGGCCGGTCTGCATCACCTGGTATACGAGGTTGTCGATAATTCGGTGGACGAGTGCCTGGCGGGCCACGCCACGGTGATCGAGTGCACGATTCACATGGACAATTCGGTCACCGTCTCCGACGATGGCCGCGGCATTCCCGTCGACATCCATAAGGAAGAAGGCGTGTCCGCGGCCGAAGTCGTCATGACCAAGCTGCACGCGGGCGGTAAGTTCGATAGCAACAGTTACAAAGTCTCGGGCGGCCTGCACGGCGTGGGCGTCAGTTGCGTGAACGCGCTTTCCGAAACTTTGCATCTCGAAATTTGGCGTGAAAAAGGCACCTGGGAACAGGACTATGAACGCGGCGTGCCCAAAGGCCGCTTGCGCGAAGTGGGTAAGGCGAAAAAGACAGGCACGAAGATCACCTTCAAGCCGGACTCCACCATTATGGAAGTGACGGAGTTCAATTACGACACCCTCGCCCAACGCCTGCGCCAATTGGCCTTCTTAAATAAGGGCCTCAAAATCGTGCTGACCGATGAACGGCAAGATCCGATTCGTTCCGACGAGTTCTTGTACGAAGGCGGCATCGCCGAATTCATTAAGCATTTGAACCGGTCGAAGCAAGTGCTGCACGAAAAGCCAATTTACATCGAAGGCGAGCGCGAGATCCCCACCGGCACGCTCACCATGGAGATCGCGCTCCAATACAACGATAGTTACGCGGAACAGGTGTTTAGTTTTGCGAATAACATCAATACGGTCGATGGCGGCAGCCACTTATCGGGTTTCCGTTCGGGCTTAACCCGCACGATTAATGCTTACGGCAATTCCTCCGGCCTCATTAAGGAGAAAGAATCGCTCACTGGCGACGATATCCGCGAAGGGCTTACCGCCGTGGTCAGCGTGAAGATCCCGCAGCCCCAGTTCGAAGGCCAAACCAAAGGCAAACTGAACAGCGACATCGCCGGCTTTGTCACCCAGTTGGTCAACGAGAAGCTAGGCGAGTTTTTCGACAAGAACCCCAGCGTCATGAAGAAGATTGTCAGCAAGTCGATCGACGCCTTGCGGGCTCGCGAGGCTGCCCGCAAGGCCCGCGACCTCACTCGCCGGAAGGGCGCCCTCGATTCGGGTGGCCTGCCCGGCAAGTTAGCCGATTGCCAGGAGCGCAATCCTGACCGCTGCGAGCTCTTCCTCGTCGAGGGCGAGTCGGCCGGCGGTACGGCGAAGAGCGGCCGCGATCGGAAGTACCAAGCCATCCTGCCCTTGAAGGGTAAGATCTTGAACGTCGAAAAAGCCCGTTACGACAAGATGCTGGGCCACGAGGAAATTCGGGCCATGATCACCGCCTTGGGCTGCGGCATCGGTCCGGACCTCGACGTTACGAAGTTGCGCTACGGCAAAATCATCATCATGACGGACGCTGACGTCGACGGCTCGCATATCCGCACGCTGATTCTCACTTTCTTTTTCCGGCACATGCAGATCCTGATCACCACGGGCCATCTCTTTGTCGCGCAACCGCCGCTCTATCGCATCAAAAAAGGCAAGAGCGAGAAGTACCTCAAGGACGATAAAGAATTCACCAAGGAGATTCTGCGGCGCGCGACTGACGCGCTCGAAGTCGTCGTCGGCACGGGTGAGAAAGCCGTCACCATCGAAGGCACCGAACTGCGCAATTTCCTGAGCACCCTGGATGAGCTTGGCTTGGCCGCCAAGTCCGCCGAGCGTCGCTTGCGCGATTCGCGCGTCGTCGAGTTACTCACTGACCCTACCTTGGTGCTCGACAGCAAGGAAGACTTCAAGGACAAGAGTAAGCTCGAACACGTGCAGGCCGGCTTGGTCGCCGCCCGAATTCGTTGCGAAATGCGCGAGGACGAAGCCCACTCCGCGTGGATGCTGGTTTATTTCGACCCCACCAACGCCGAACGCGCCATCAGCACCGACTTTTCCGCGCAGCCCGAATTCCGAAAGCTCCGTGCCCTTTCGCGGCAAGTCGCCAAATACTCCGCCGGTCCCTTCGTCACCGTCCGTGATAACCGTCGCAGCGAACCCATCGCTACCTGGCGCGAGTTACTCACTAAGGTGAAGGACGAAGGCATGCGCGACGCCAACGTCCAGCGCTACAAAGGTCTCGGCGAAATGAATTCTACTCAGCTGTGGGACACCACCATGAACGCGGAAACCCGCACCCTGCTGCGCGTGGAACTGACTGACTTAGTCGAGAGCGATCAGATCTTCTCTACCCTCATGGGCGAAAACGTCGAGAACCGCCGTAAGTTCATCGAAGAGTTTGCCCTCGACGTGCGCAACTTGGACGTGTAATAAGCGGCCTTACCAGGCCGCCACGCTTCCATCCTGATGGAACACGCGTGCCATCGGTTTCGTGCCCGCAAACGGATATTTCGCAAAGGCTGACTCATTCAAGTCAAAGCCCAAGCCCGGTTTCGTCGGCAGCGGGAACTTGCCGTTCACCATCCGCATCGCCGGGAAGCCCAGCCACTCTTCCCACATCTTTTCGATCTTACTCGCCACTACGCCGCTGCAAATCTCCTGCACCAGAAAATTGGGTGCCGCCGCATCCACGTGCACGGTGGCTAAGGCGCCGATGGGCCCTTCGCAGGCATGGGGCGCGATTTTAATGCCGGATGGCTCCGCTAAGCAGGCAACCTTCCATAGCGCCGTGATGCCGCCGACATGGTTGATATCGGTTTGCAGTATATCCACCACGCCCATTTCCACTAACTCACGGCAGCTATAGGCCGCAATCAGCCGCTCGCCGGTCGCGATCGGAGTGGTGCAGCGTTCGGCAATCTTCTTCATGGCGGCCACGTTCTCGGGCGGGCAAGGCTCCTCGATAAAGAGCAGCTTGAGCGGCTCTACCTCTTTGCACAAGATCGACGCCACGGCCGGCGACGTCTTCGCATGGAAGTCAATGCCGATGTCGATATCCGGGCCCAAGCCCGCGCGCATGTTTTCGAGATGCTTGATCGCCGCCTTGATCTTGGCGTGGGTCTCGATCCATTCGTAGTAACCCGGAATGCCGCCCTTTACGCAGGTGACGCCCAATTCGGCGGCCTTTTCGCGCACCGCCCGCATCTCGTCCATGGTGTTGGCCCGCACGTGGTAATAACCGCGAACGCCGGCGGGGTCAAACGGGCCGCCGAGTAACTTATAGACTGGCTGCCCGAGTAACTTGCCACGAATATCCCACAAGGCTTGGTCGATACCGGAGATAGCCGAGCCCATTACCGGTCCGGCACGGTAAAAGCTATGCACATACATCGATTGCCAGTGGTGCTCCACTAACATGGGGTCGGCACCAATCAAAAACTCTTTGAAGTCCGCCACGCAGGCCATTACCGCGTTGGCTTTGCCCTCCAGGGTCCCTTCGCCCCAGCCGACGACGCCGTCGTTGGTTTCTATTTTGACGAAAACATAGGGTCGGTCGGAGTTATTTTCGTAAGTAACGCCAAAGGTCTTCACATTGGTGATGCGGGTCTTCGATCCCACGCCATCGAGCGCTTCGGCGCCCAGCGGCCGCGTCATCGGCGCTTGCCCTTGCAGCGCCAAGCCCGTCAGGCCCGCGCCACCCACAAAATTACGTCGCTTCATACGGCCTCCTGTAAACGCTCAAGCGCACTGTCATTCACGGTAATTCCCAAACCCGGAGCCGTCGGCAGAGGCATGAAACCGTCTCGTGGCGCGGGTAAGCCGCTCACAATCGGGCTCGACAACGCGCCCACCTGCTGGATGACGAAGTTCGGCATACTCGCCGCCAACTGGATCGCCGCGGCCGAGGCGATCGGCCCGCCGTCGTTATAAGGGGCCACCGCCGTGTAGTAAGTCTCAGCCACGACGGCCAGTCGCCGAATCTGCGAAATTCCGTGCAGCCGAATATCCAGCCGTAACACGTCGATGGCTTGTTCCCGGAATAAGTCCGGCACGCCGGACGGCTTGGTGATGGTGCGGCCAAAGCCCAGCGGAGTTACATTTTCCCGCGCCAACTTCCGGACCGCGGCTAAGTTCCCTAGCGGGCAAGGCTCGTCGAACCAGAGTAAGTGGAACTTCTCGAGCGCGGCCGATAAGTTTCCCGCTTCGGCCGGCACTAACTTGCCTTGCGCATCCAAAACGAAGTCTACGCCTTCGCCTGCTTGTTCGCGCAGCTTCGTCAATTGCTCCAAGGTATTTGCCACGAAGTTTAAGCGCGAACCCTTGGCCGCTGCGAGAGGTACCACAAACGCCCGTTCGCCGGCGCCGATCTGCGCCGCCAAATCCGTCAATGGTGTGAGCAACCTGACTTTGTTGCGGGTCGCCCCACCCAGCAGGCTGTAAATGGGTGCCTTGGCCTGCTTACCTAGTACGTCGAGCATCGCCATATTCACAGCCGCCTGAGCCCCCGGCGCCTCAGCCAGCTTGGCCCGGGCGATCTCATAGGCCGAAGGGTCTGCCCCCATTGCGACCTGCTTCATCAGCGCCAAGTCCTTCGCCGCCAGTGTGCGGCACTCTCCATAGCCGCGCAAACCAGAGTCGGTCTCAATGCGCAGCACGGTGGTGTCAGGCAGCGCGAACGCGTTCAGCTTCGTGATCTTCATGCGACTAGAATTTATATCACAGCCTAGCCCCGCTGTTCGATGTTTGCGGAAATCCACTCCGCGAGAACGGCCTCGTCCATCTCACTCGCCGCCACCCGAAGCATGGTCAGCGTGGCATCTACTTCGCTCGCGATCAGCCTCCAACCGTTCTTTTCAAGAAACAAGTTCATCGCCGCGAAAGCCGCCCGCTTGTTGCCATCGACAAAGGCATGATTCTTTGCAATGCCGAATGCAAAGGCTGCCGCCAGGTGGGCGAGGGACACATGTTGCTTATACGGCGCGACGTTCCGCGGGCGCGCAAGGGCGGACTCTAGTAATCCTTCGTCGCGCATCCCTCGCGAGCCGCCATGTTCCCGAATGCTGTCCTCATGCAGGATCAGCAAGCCGGCTTTTGTGATCCAGCGGGGTTCGGTTGGCTGGAGATCAGTCACTTCGCCAGTTCGCGGAACGTATTCTTGTAACGCTTCATCATGGCCCGGCCGAGTTCCACCTCTTCGGCGACCTCGGCGTCGTATTTGCTCAGCATCAAGCCGTCGCGTGTGGGCGTGGCGATTAATTCGTCGCCTTCGCTCAAGTTCAATTGCGCCAAAAGATCCTTGGGCAGGATCAATCCGGTGCTGGTGCCTACGGAACGGAGCTTGAGGGTCATAATATTTTTATTATAATGCCCCAAGCCCCCCCGAGCAACTATCGCTGATTTGCCTTCAAAATCTTCTTACGCAAGCGAATCGTCTTCGGCGTCACTTCCACCAGCTCATCGTCCTGAATGAACTCGATGGCCTGCTCCAAATTCAGGAGCATCGGCGGCACCAGGCGAATTGCTTCGTCTGAACCCGAGGCGCGCATGTTCGAAAGCTTCTTTTCCTTGACGATATTCACCGTCAAGTCGCTGTCGCGCGAATGTTCGCCGATGATCATGCCTTCGTACACTTCCGTGGTCGGCTCGACAAACATCACGCCGCGCTCTTGCAGGGCGAACATGGCATAGCCGGTCACCTTGCCGTTACGATCGGAGATCAGTGAGCCGGTCGGGCGCATCGGAATATCGCCCTGCCACTCGATATAGCCGTGGAACAAAGCGTTCATGATAGCGGTACCGCGGGTGTCAGTGAGCATCTGGCTGCGCAAGCCGATCAAGCCGCGCGACGGGATCAGGAATTCGAGGCGCGCCCGGCCGGAGCCGTGGTTGACCATCTTTTCCATCTTCGCCTTGCGGATGCCGAGTTTTTCGATCACCACGCCGATGTACTCTTCGGACACGTCGACGGTGAGCATTTCGAGCGGCTCCATCGTCTTGCCGTCGATTTCTCGGGTGATGATCTGGGGCCGGCCCACGGTGAGCTCATAGCCTTCGCGGCGCATCATTTCGATGAGGATCGCCAATTGCAGTTCGCCGCGGCCCATCACCTTGAAGGCGTCGGGACCGCCCGCTTCTTCCACGCGAATGGAGACGTTGGTCAACAATTCCTTGTCGAGCCGGTCTCGCAGGTTGCGCGATGTGACGAATTGCCCTTCGCGGCCGCAGAAGGGCGAGTTGTTGATCGTGAAGGTCATCGCGATGGTGGGCTCGTCGATCTGGATCTTCGGCAGCGCCATTGGCGTTTCGGTACTGGTGACCGTTTCGCCGATCGTGATGCCGTCCATGCCGGCGAGGGCCAGCACGTGGCCGGGGCGGGCTTCGGTTTCTTCTACGCGCTTCAGGCCCTCAAACGAGAACATTTTCGTGATGCGCGTTTTTTGGACTGTGCCATCCAGCTTGCAGATGGATACTTCGTCGCCGTGCCTTAGCGTGCCGTTGAAGATGCGGCCGATGGCGAGCCGTCCGAGAAAGTCGCTGTAATCGAGGTTAGCGACCAATAACTGCAGCGGCGAATCCGGATCGCCCGCCGGCGGCGGAATGTGGTCGAGAATGGCTTGAAACAGGGGCTCCAGCGTCTCCGACGGATCCTCGAGCGAAGTCTTCGCGATGCCGTTCTTGGCGACGCAATAAAGCACCGGGAAGTCGAGTTGCTCCTCCGTCGCGTCCAAATCGATGAACAGGTCATAGACTTCGTTCAGCACTTCGGCCGCCCGGGCGTCGGGGCGATCGATCTTGTTGATGACGAGAATCGGCTTCAGCTTGGCTTCGAGCGCCTTGCCCAACACGTAGCGAGTTTGGGGGAGCGGGCCTTCGCTGGCATCGACGAGCAGCATGACCCCGTCGACGATCTTCAGTGCGCGTTCGACTTCGCCGCCGAAGTCGGAGTGGCCTGGGGTATCGACAATGTTAATTTTGACGTCGTGGAAACGGACGCCGGTGGTCTTGGCGAGAATCGTAATACCGCGTTCGCGCTCGAGTTCGTTCGAATCCATGGCGCGTTCGCTCTGGGCTTCGTTGGCGCGATAAATGCCGGATTGGCGGAACATGGCGTCTACCAGCGTGGTCTTGCCGTGGTCGACGTGCGCAACAATCGCAATGTTACGAATCTGTTGATTTGTTTTTGAAGGTGGAGTGGACATCCTATATCTACCAGAATCGCAGGTCTCGCGCGAACTTGCAGCCCGCTACAATAAAAGTACCCATGTCAGAATCCTTACCCGAGCGGCCCACAGTAGTCATTGTCGGCCGGCCCAACGTCGGTAAGAGCACGCTATTCAACGCCTTAATCGGCCAAAGACGCTCCATTGTGGGCGACGAACCGGGCATCACCCGGGACCGGATTGAAGGCGAAGTTCTTTTCGATGAACGACCATTTACCCTTATCGACACCGGCGGCATCGTGCCGCATGATCAGGCTTTGATCCCCAGCGAGATCTTTCGCCAAGCCCGCACCGCCTTCGAACAGGCCGACCAAATCATCTTTGTGATCGACGGCCGGGCCGAACTCACGGGCATCGACCGCGAACTTTCTCAGCTCTTGAAGCGGCTCGGCAAGCCGGTTACGGTGGCCGTCAACAAGATCGACCATCCCAAGCGCGATGACCTCACGGTGGAGTTCTACTCGCTCGGCTTCGAACACATCTTCGGCGTTTCGGCCGAACATCGCCGCGGCATTGAGGAACTGCTCGAACACATCACCGCGGACTTCACGCGGGTGGAGCCCGAGCCCATGGTGCCGCGCGACATGCGGCCGATTCGCGTCGCCATCGTCGGGCGGCCGAACACCGGCAAGAGCACCTTGCTTAATTCGCTCACCGGGTCTGACCGCGCCATCGTGAGCCCCATCGCCGGCACCACGCGTGACGCCGTGGACGAGACAATCACCTTCGAAGGCCGCGACTACACCTTTATCGACACGGCCGGCATCCGGCGCAAAGGCAAGACGCATGAGATGGCCGAGAAGCTCTCGGTCGTCATGGCGCGTAAGCATATTGAAACCGCCGACGTTGTACTGATCCTGGTGGATGCGGTGGAAGGCCCCACGGCGCAGGACGCCACCATCGCCGGCTATGCGCACGAAGAGGGCCGCTGCGTCGTCATGTGCGTCAACAAGTGGGACTTAATCACAAAGAAGGACAAAGCCGCTTTCGAGCAACTGGTCCGTGACGAGATGAAGTTCCTCGAGTACGCTTCGCTTGAGTGCATTTCGGCCAAGAAAGGAACGGGCGTCAAGCGGCTCTTCAAGCTGATCCGCGAGAGCTGGGAGTCGGCTGGCGTTCGGGCTTCCACCGGCGAACTCAACCGCTTCCTCGACTTCTTGAAGCACGAGACCGACATCAAGCTCAAATACATGACCCAAGTGGGCGTGCGGCCTCCGACCTTTGTCCTGTTCGCTGAAGCCCGGGCCGACTTACATTTCTCTACCGAGCGATTTCTGATCAACCAACTGCGCAAGCGCTTCGGCTTTACCGGCACTCCGGTGCGCATTAAGCTCAAGAAGCCGGAACCGCACGAACGGTGGAACGCGCCGAAGGACTAATATGACGAAGCTGCACGGCATCCTGCCGGCCATCCTTACGCCGTTGCACGAGGACGAAACCCTCAATGTGAAGGCTTTCGAGATGCTGATCGAGCACTTATACGGCGAGGGCGTCGACGGCATTTACGTTTGCGGCAACACCGGCGAGGGCTTGCTCTTGCCGCCGGAGCTTCGCGAGCAGGCCACCGAGATTGCCGTGCGGATGTCGCCCAAGGGTAAGCAAGTGATTGTGCATACGGGGGCCCACAATGCCAAGGACGCTTTGCGACTCACCGCCCATGCTTCCCGCACCGGAGTCGCGGCCGTATCAGCGTTGCCGCCGGGCGCGGGTTATAGTTTTGCTGAAGTGAAGAGTTACTACGAGGCGTTGGCAGCGGCTTCGACGAACGCGCCTTTCCTGGTCTATTTCTTCCCCGGGATGGCGCCGCCGATGTCGATTGACCAAATCGAGCAGCTCTGCGATATCCCCAATGTGGCGGGGCTCAAGTTCACCTCCTTTGACTTTTACACTATGCGGCAGTTACGGCTGCGCGGCGCGGTGGTTTTTAATGGCCCCGACGAGATGCTGGCCGCGGGCTTACTGCTGGGCGCCCACGGTGGCATCGGCACCACTTACAACGTGATGCCCAAGTTATTCCTGGAGCTCTATCAACATGCCCGCGCGAATCGCTGGCCGGAAGCGGTCGCGGTGCAGGACAGGATTAACCGGCTGATTCGGATTCTCCTTAGCGTGCCGACCATTGCCGCCTGTAAGCAGATCATGACATGGCGCGGCATTGCTTGTGGACATGCGGCGGGTCCGCGGCGTCATTTAACCGGCGACGAAGTTACCTGGCTGAGGACGCAACTGGAGACCTGGGAAGCGTCGTGAAGGCTTGGCTCGCCGTCGGACTATTGTGGTTTGTCGGACTGCTGAACTATCTTGACCGGCAGGTGATCTTCTCGGTCTTCCCCTTACTTAAGGCTGACTTAGAACTTACCGATGCCGACCTCGGTTTGGCCGGGGCGGCGTTTCTTTGGGTTTACTCTTTAATGAGCCCGATCGCGGGCTTCGCGGGCGATAAGTTCGGTCATAAGCCGGTGATTGTCGCGAGCCTATTGGTGTGGTCTATCGTCACTTGGGCCACGGGACAAGCCGCCAACTTAAGCCAGTTAGTGGCGGCGCGGGCGGCGATGGGGATCGCGGAAGCCTTTTACTTGCCGGCCGCTCTGGCCTTAATCGCTTCACACCATAGCGAGGGGACGCGGGGCTTAGCGACCGGCTTGCACTTCAGCGGCATCTACGTGGGCGTCGTGCTGGGGGGATGGGGCGGTGGCTGGCTGGGGGCCACTTATGGCTGGCGCTTCCCCTTCCTGTTTCTCGGCGCCATCGGCGTGGCTTACTCGCTGGTGTTAGTCGCTTTGCCCGCGACGATCGCGAAGAATCAGTCGCCATCTCCTCCTTTTGTTACGGCTGCACTTACTCTGCTCAAGACTCCCGGTTTTCCGCGGGTCGCGCTGGTCTTCGGCATCTTCTCCGTGGCCGGCTGGTTAGTGGCGGCCTGGATGCCGGCGTTTCTCTACGAGAAGTTCAGCATGACTTTGGCCCAGGCTGGCTTCAATGCCACTTTCTACGTGCAGGCGGCGAGTGTCCTCGGCATCCTACTTGGCGGTCCATTGGGTGACCGTTGGCGGTCGCGCAGGGTGCAGGCCTTGGGACTGGCCGTGGCCGCGCCGTTCCTGTTTCTCGCCGGCTTTACGGCTTTGCCTTGGTTAGTTCTCCTCGGCCTGGCCGTGTTCGGGCTCGGCCGAGGCGCTTATGACGCGAATAACATGCCCGTCGTTTGCGAGTTAGTTCCGGCGGAACTGAGGGCCACGGCTTACGGCTTCCTAAACTGCGTCGGCACCTTAGTGGGAGGCACTGTGGCCTATGGGGCCGGTACCATGAAGGCCGCCTTTGGGCTCAGCGTGATGCTGGAGTTAGCCGGCGCCCTGTTAGTGGTGGGTGCCGTAGTTTTATGGCGACTAGGTAAGCGGCCTCTACAACTTTAATTCCCAGCCCTTGCGGAAGGCGGGGCGGACGTATTTGTTGGCTTCGGCGCTATTGGTGAAGCGTAAGTTCTTGCTATCCCAATCGAGCTTGCCGGGGACGCGGAAGGCAATTACGCCGAGTAACATCCATTCGGCGTAGGGGCCCGAGATGCTGAAGTTAGAGCAAGCTGGGTCTCCCCCTTTGGCGGCGCGGACGAAGTCCATCATATGGCCGGGGGAGCGAGTGAGTAACTGGGGCGGCAGCACATACTCTTTCCAGCGGGCGGCGGGGAGTAACTGAACGCCTTCGCCGCGTTGGGTGGTGGACATGAGCCCTTTGGAGCCGACAAACACGGCGCCGTTGCCGGTGAGGATGCCGGGCTTGGCGGGTTCGGGAGTAGGCCCGTAGACATTGACGCCGGCGCCGCCGGCGCCCTGCCGGGGAACTCCCGCGGGACGTGGGCCGGGCGGCGTACCAAAACCACCATTGGCGGCGCCACGCGCACGGCCCCGGCCTTTTTCACCGAGATTTTCCATGGCCGGCAGGATGTTTTCAGTGTCCATGCCGGGGACACGATAGGCCTCAGGATCGCTGGGCTTGGCCGAATCGTGCCAGAAGACGGTGACGGGGGGCATGCTGCCGCGGGCGGCGAACTCAAACTTGATAATGGCGCGATCCGGGAAGGAGAGTTTACTGGGATTAACGACCTTCACCATTTCGACCGAGGTAGGGGCGCCGAGTTGCAGGGCCATGTTGACGGGGCCCATGCTGTGGATGCCCCAGTTGCCGATTTGGCCGGTGCCGAAATCGAAGAAGCCGCGCCAGTTGTAAGGCGTATATTCAGCGGCGTAGGCGCGCATGGAGGCACCGCCGAGCCAGAGGTCCCAATTGACGTTGTCGGGGACGGAAGTTTCTTTGGGTGGCTCGGCTAGGCCAGTGGGGTGGGTGCCGGGGGTGGAGCAGACGTGGACTTCCTTCACTTCGCCGATCTCGCCGCTCCAGAGAATCTCCGAGGCGGTTCGGATGCCCTCGTGCGAGTAACCCTGATTACCCATCTGGGTGGCGACTTTGT